>Ga0210059_1008679_pt1 | contig 15982 bp, 12 predicted proteins | sample Ectturendosymbi2_FD_188042 | JGI IMG/M metagenome (GOLD analysis project Ga0210059, IMG submission 188042) | Ecteinascidia turbinata endosymbiont from Florida, USA - Sample 2 (SPAdes) (version 2) | ecosystem: Host-associated > Tunicates > Ascidians > Unclassified | place: Key West, Florida...
GCGCGAGAATGAGATTTCACTGCGCAACAGTTCTGGTGGTCCTGAGTATTTGCGCACCTTAGAGGGAACATTGCTGACGATGCAATGCAAATGGACGTTCAGAAAACGCTTTATCCTTTCTACACTACCAAGAAAATGCCCCATGTTACCGTAGCAATCACACAAAAACGCTTCGTTGGCAGCAATAGCCAGGTATATTGGTATTACGACAATTTACATGGTGCGCAATTTACAGATTTTCAACGCAGGGCATTTCTTTTCAAGTAATTATTGTAATGATCTGTAAAAAAAGAAGCATTGGATTGCCATGGTTTTCAACGAAAACACAAATTATGACTTTATTTTACTTAGCAAGCAGGGACGCACCCAGCTGGTATATTCAACTGAACTAACAACTGAACATGTTTTTGAAAATTTCGGAGGGAATTGCCCAGTTGCTCTCCCCCTGATTGCGAGATCAACTAGCAAGACTTGTCAATACCACTTAGAACAGTGGTTCTCAAACTTTCAGGAGCCGTGGCCTCTTTCCAAAGACTCTCAACACTTGTGGCCACCTGCTCATCAATAAAAATACCTAGTTTTGGCCTCTGCTCGAGACCCCTGCTCGGTCTCTGCACGTGGTCACCAGAGAACAGTTCCGTAGCCCCCAAGGGGGACGAGGACCCGTTTGAGAAACTCTGACTTAGAAACAAGAGCTGCAAAGATCTGGGATCTCGTCCAAAGCGATCAATGAAACCTTGCTACACAAATCGGACTATTAAGTACACTTGTATGTGGACACGACTACGGACAAACTTACTACAATTAGAACATCACCCAGGTTTTGCAAAATTGACCAGATGAATTATGAAAACTCACCACAGCAAATATAGCTTTGCACTCAGTCACTCAGATACCAGAACTGAACCTTAACGATTAAGACGTATTCTCACAAGCCTGCATGGATATATTCTACTGTAACAAGCCACGTAATTTTATATTGCATGAAAATAAACCTGCATAAGCGTAGTTTGACACTCAGGCACATTAGTCACACTCCCACTAATAATGGATTTTTTAAACTTGTTGAAACATTGCTATAGACTCACTCGTGCTTCTTTTCACAAAGTGTAAATGTACGTGGCTTACCACTATCAGCATGTCATTGTCTCGCTGCATTACCTGCCAAGACGTCTGCGTTCAACCGTCTCATGCAACAAAACGCCTGCCACCGTAATATAAAGTGAATCTTTTACAGATTTGTTGCCATGTTATTGTTACGCAATAAAGACCAACAGCAGAACAATCCGCTCGCGACTTTCGCAACTCACCTCTGCAGGCAAAGGAGGGGACTTGAGTGAACTGCAAGCTCATCACTGAATGACACTACAACTGTGAACTGACTCTTGTGCAGTGTAAGTTTCATACAGGCCAAAAAACTGTCATTGCAAGAATCAAATCAATTAATCGGAATTAAGATACCGACTTCAGGTTTTTCCAGAAATATTTGGTTCCTAATTCCAATTTCCAGGCGGAGGGCAAATGCCCGTTTTGCCTCCCCTGCCCTGCGAACGCCCATGCGATCATTGATATTATTTTATACCAGGTACCATAAACAAGGCCAGCGGATCCAATGAAACGAAGAAGGGTTTTTGACTAATTGTTAGCATAAGTTAAATATTGGCATCTTTAGCGAGTAATGTGAAGTACAAAAGTATTTTGGGGATGATTTTTAATGAAATCAAGTGTCATGTCAACACCTCTTTAGGTCTGGTGGGAGGATGCATCCCCTGCATCCCTCCCCTGTGTCCGCGCCTGAGCGGAGGGAAGGCAGTTCATCAACGGGAAATGACACCACCCAAAGGTGACTTACGTTAAGCTTATTTGGAGAAGCAATAACAATGAGGCGTCTCAACCAAAGGAAAGAAGATTATTTCAGCAGCTTACTCAAAGAAAAGTGATGCGCTCAAACATTTTTTTGGACATGACAAACGACAAGATAGAAATGACATCAGATTGGGTAGAAAGGCTACATCCCAAAAATGCGACAAGAAAGTCTGAAAGATTACACACAGGTTAGGGCTCCATCTTCCCCCGCATGCTAACTCTGACAGGGTGAGAAAAAAACTTGAATACGAAGGCAGTGATTACCTACAAAAGGCCTACCACAAATGGGCAAAAAATAACAAACTACAAGTACCTTGCTTTAAGCAAGACACCAAAGCAATCAAAGTTGTGCCAGGACCTTGCAATCGCGAGTGCTTTGTGGTTGCCACGGACAACACAACAAATTGATTGCACCATGTGTTTCACAAATAACGGCAAAAAACAAATCTTTTCCGCTGGACCAAAACTTGACATGCGCAAAGCCGCAAACTATGGTATTTACGTTGTGTTTTGTGTGATATGCCATGAACAGTATATCGGCTAAACTATCAACAAATTTTCCACGAGATGGCCATCGCACCGCAGTAATTGGATTGTAAAGATGACAAAGACCAAATGACCTTATCGTGGCACTATTCAGTGTTCCATGGCATTGTAAATAAACCACCAAGCTTACACTGTTAGTTTTGTAGAACAACCCAGTTTTCACTCTGGGGATACTTGTGAAGATAAATGGTATCACCAACTTGACACAGAACTTAATATTCAAAGCATAATCCTCCTCCATGCGAAATAATTCTTGCTACATTTTGCGCTATTCTTCGACTCAGAACGTTTTTGCGCTAAAAATGTGTTTTGACCTTTTTCACAACCCAGTGTGCTAGCGATGTGTCACAGCGTTCAGCATGCCAATTTTAAAAGTGCAGTGTAGAGTTTGGTTACCAACGCTACGAATGCAATCTTGTTCACGCATTCTACAAACGTTCCGAGTCATAACCGCCTGTTTTTTCAGGCACAAAATGGGTCTGTTCGAGGCCACCGTGACAAACGGAGGCCTCCGTTTATTGCAGTGGCTTCGGTCTGTTGCGTTGCTCGATAATTGGCGTCAGCTAGTTTTGAAGATGCAGTGAAAGCAATTACAGCATTTAGGTAATACGTCGCAGTTTGTGTTCTGATTTATTTATTCCAGTCTTGAGTTTGTTTGCTTTCTCCGCTTTAGCTTTTCAACGTTTCACCTGTGGCCATTGCTTGCGGATTTTAGAACTGACGATGCGTGGTACTATACAGTACGTGAAATCAATTTCCTATAAAAAATTTCCGATTAATTCGCATGTTTTCACCTTTTTGGAGACTAGTTGCTTCAAAACAGAACCATTACAAATATATGGATGAACCGGTCGACGTTTTTCATTTCCCCATTCGTCTTGCTCTAGGCGTTCATGTTCTGTTACCAAGTAAGCGGTAAGCCGACCATATTGACATGTTGTTTTTCTGGTAATTTTGTTTGTAATCTCCGGTGTCTGGTTATTATTCGGGTGAACATGGGCGTCGGAAGGATTTTTCCAGGGGAGAAGTATTGGATTTTTCTAGGGGTAACCAAAATATTTTTCCAGTGGTGCCAACAATGGTGAAATTTCATTTTACCAACTCGAAACTAAGAGAACAACCTTGTTTTGCTAAAAATTTAATAGGAAAACATCAAATTTCAAATTCTAGGGGGCCTTCACCACCCTGCACATCCTTCCCGACGTCCATGTGGGTGAATGTTATTTCTTACCGAGATACTCCCTGACCAATGGACGCCAACCTTTTTGAAACTGAGAGCTACTTCTTGTGTATCCAATTAATGTGAAGGGCTACCGGTTTGATACACACTTCTGAAAAAAAATATTATAATTTTATCTTTGATTATGTTATCATTTACAAAAGTAATGATATATTAATCTATGTGAAGACACTGATCATGTTCATGCTATTTTCAGAACAGTCTCGCGGACTACCCACGCGATCTGTTCAGGCAACCTGGTGCCTGCGGGTCCCATGTTGGTGACCCCTGTCTAGCCTGTGAAGTATTTTTTCTTAGTAAGAATATACTCTGGTCTTTATATCATAAATTCTCTCTTCTCGCAGATAACTATTTGTGCTGTTCAGTAAATAACTATAACTATGTGCAGTAAATCAAGCGAGAACCTTGCGAATCAGCGAAAACATAACTTTTACAAAAAATCACGTCATCAAATACGTTTTCGTTTTTATAAGATATTGCATCAAGAGCAAATAGATTCTTCACTTTCACCAATAGACGTGATTATAGCGTATGGGCTAAATCTCGGTCGCTTCTTATCGTCGCGCCAAAATTACAGGGGTTGCACGGGAGGCAGGCCCGGATTTACAATGGGGCTAGCGGGGCTTAAGCCCGGGGCCCCCTGGCAAGCGCAGCCCCGTATTCATTCCAAAAAAATTTAAAATCCTGCTGAAATAGCTTGCATCCTTGTCGCACAAGCATTACAAATGCCAATACGTAAACCCGGTTGTTCAACTTGTCTGTAATCTCCATAAATCAAGTATTGTATTTCGTATACGTTTGTAACGTGGTTAGGGGTGCTAATCATAAAATAAAATTGCAGTGAAAACCCTTAAGTAAGTTAAGGCCTGTTGTGTTTGTAGCTCATCTGCGCCTGCTCTCGGAATGTGTTCAGACTGGAAAGTAAGATTCGCCGAGGCTATTTTCAGGTCTACAGTTAAGACCACTAAACATTTTAATAAATGCTACAAATATGTTTTATCTAAATGTTTCACGTTCATTTTTGACACAATATTTTTAGAAACGATTTATTCATTACGATGAAACCTGATAAAAATCACATTTTGAGCGAGTTTTAACTTGTCACAGCTTGATATACATTAATGCAAAGTGTCGATTGGAAGAAGTTAAAATTGTTATGCTTTGTTCAGTTGCAGTAACATCTGATAGCCAGAAAACTTTTGAGAATATTTACACGTTTCTACCCCACCACGTAACATTAGTGATATTGACCACTTCTTAGCGACTTTCAGGTTGTTTCAACCACAGCACATACGCAGAAATGGTTTTGGACTTGGTTTCGTGAGAGTGCCGCATGCAAAAAGTCAATCTTGCGTGAAAGCGGTGTCACCTGACCTGCGATAGCGTAGGGGCATTTACGCAGCCGTTCGTTGTTACGCCATGCGATGTGTTGTGGTTAGGACTAGACCCATGGTCGTCCGCGGGGGGGGGCAAAACGGGCATTTGAACCCCCTGGAAATTGAGATTGAGGACCAAATATTTCTAGAAATCCTGAAATCAGCAGCTTAATTTCGAATAATTGATTTAATTCTTCCATTGACAATTTATTTGCCGGTATGACACTCAGATCGCACAAGCGCCAGGTTCACTGTTCTGGTTCCATGCATTGATGAGCTTACAGTTCACTCATGTTTCCTGCTTTGCCTGCAAAGGCAGGTTGCGAAAGCTACGATCGGATTGTTCTACTGTTGGTCTTTATTGCGTAACAATAACATGGCAACAAATCTTCAAAGGTTCACTTCGTGTTACGGTAGCAGGCGTTTTGCTTGCATGTGCCTGTTGAACGCAGACTTCTTGTCAGGTAATGCAACGAGACAGTGACAGCTGATAGCGGTAAGCCACGTACATATATACTTTGTGAAAAGAAGCATGAGTGAATCTGTATCAATGTTTTCACAAGTTTGAAATATCCATTGTTAGTGGGATGTGACCAGCGGCGTAGCTGGAGGTTTAAGCCAGGGGGTAAAAATTAGCTGAAGGGAGCCCATTGGCGATTGTAGTGGGCCACTAGCCAACACTCAAAAAACATGTAAGAACTGATAGCGAATCCCGATGTGGATGGCAATACTAAAACCTAAATCAACGGAAAATACTCCTAAAAACTTCCGAATAACGCAACAAAACAGCAACCTACTGAAAACCAAAAGAATACGAAATACCGACATATAAGCTAAGTGGGGGCCTGTTTTTTCAATTTAGCTTGCCAGAGGGGCGGTTCGAACCCCTTGCCCCGTCAATAACACCACTGATAGTGACCAATGTGCCTGAGTACCAAACTACACTCATGCAGGCTTCTTTTCACGCAGTATAAAAATACGTGGCTTGTCAGAATACGCCTATGCAGGCTATAGTGTGATTACGTCTTAATCGTTAAGGTTTAGTTCTGACGTCTGACTGAATACTGAGTGCAAATCTTTGTTTGCTGTGGCCAGTTTTCTTAATTAAACTGATCAATTTTGTAAAGCCTGCGTGCAGTGTTCTAATTCTTGTAAGTAGTCCGTAGTCGTGTCAAACTGCAGGTCTAATTGTCCGGTTTACGTATGATGAGCGTTCAGTATGAAAAAATATGTAAAGACAAGCATGGTTTTATTGACCGTATTGGACGAGATTCCAGGCGTTTGCAGCTCTTGTTTCGAAATGACGCTGAAAAGTCTTGCGAGCAGATCCCGCAAGCAGGGGGAGGGAAACCGGGCGTTTTCCCTTTCCCGAATTTTTTAAAAACATTTGCAATTGTTAGGTACAGCGTCAAGCTACAATCATCTTGCCCCCAACGAAAATATCAGCTTGGTGGGGCACTGCTGGCTAGGTAAAATAAAGTCATAATTTGTGGTTTAGTTGAAAACCACGGCAATGCTTCTTTCTTTTAAAGTTAATGACAATGCTTATGCTTACTTGATGAGAGATATCCTGCTTTGAAAATCTGCAGATAGCCTACTGCAGGGTCTCCAAACTACGGCCCGTGGGCTAAATCCGGTCCGCAAAGCCATTTCATCCGGCCCGCGAAGACATTTTGTCAATAATGAAAAAATAATATATATTACGAAAAACATGTTGATTTGGTAGAATGTAGCTTATCCCGAAATACTTACATTCCGTATGACTATGATGTCCAACCCCCGAAGCTTTGAGTAATAGCTTATGTGGCCCTCGGACAAAAAAGTTTCGAGACCTTGGCCTACTGTGTAAGCCAGTGTTTTTCAACCTTTTTGCTGCAGCGGAACATTGCGCAAATGTTTGTGTTGCTCGTGGAACCCTATGCAATAATCCAAGTGTCTGTATGGCTACAACCTCATGGAACTGTGGTTGCTGATTTCGTCCCAGGCAATTTTGGTCCCTTTCTGCGGAAGCCCTGGCAGCCACTCGCGTAACCCTGGCGTTCCGCGGAGCCCCGATTGAAAAACACTGGTCTAAACTATCGTAGTAAATACCTGGGTCCTGGGTATCGCTGCTAACGAAGCGCATTTATGTGAGTTTTACCGTATTATGGGTCATTTTCTTTGTGGTGTAGAAAGGGTAAAGCGTTTTGTGAAGGTTCATTTACACTGCACCGTCAGCATCTTGAAAACTACAAGCAAAATATCGACGTTACCCCCTCCCCTGAATAAAAGTCTTCGGACACCCATGATTAGCCCATATTTAGATTAATTCTAGTCATACCTTCCAAACTCAACTGCGTTTTGTAAAAGTTTGGATAAACTCAAATCACTATCCAAAAACTCAACTTCCTCGTGTCTTTGTTATTCGTAGTGCGAGGTGCAGCCACACCAATACTAGCAAATAAAATGCATTTTCATGCAATCAAACTCCTAGCAAGAGGCGACTATGCACTTCTGGGACTAAGCGCGGACTATGACTAGATTCCATAACTCTGACTAGATTCCGTAACTCTGACATCGATGGTACTGAATCCACATTCAGAATACTGCTGCTGCTGTGATGTACAAACAGCAGCTCAACGCAATCAGCGGAAATTGACCATTGGTTATGCAAGGAAGTAAAAAATCATTGAAAATTGGTTTTAATTGCAGCGCCAGCGTTAATGGAAAAGATCTATAGATTTGAAGCATTTACTTCAGGTGTCTGACGAGTAACGATGTAGCCTACTGTAACCATCAGTAAAACTTATTCTCACATTGTTGAAGCACTCAACCACATTCACAATGATGACACTGAAAAGGGTGATACCTAGACGACAAGCTCAAGACTTTTTGCAAAAAATGGATGAATTTGAATTTGTATTCATGCTTCATCGTTGCTTAAGAATTTTCACAAAGTTGCCAATGCTCTGCAAAGTACACAGATTTTACTGACCACATGTACAAACCTGTACAGTTCACTTCTGCAATTTGTTTCCGGCATACGAGAAAATTTTGATGAGATTGAGAAACAAGCAAAAGCTTGTTCTACCTGATGTAGAGTACAAGACTCTTCGAAGAAGGCGTAGAGTGAGAAAACCGCAGCAGAATGATTGCAGGGCGAATGATGCCTTGGACGACATTCCTCCAAGAGATAAGTTTAGAATACATTCATTTATTCCTGTACTTGATGCTCTTTACTCAAATTCGGCGAGAAGAGCCACTGCGTACAAACGTGTTGCCGATCATTTTTCGTTTTCCTAAAGCAAGTAGGGAACAAGTTCTCCATGGTGTCAAGAGACTAGAACAGTGGTTCTTAAACTGAGTTCGATCGAAGCCCTAAGGTTCGACGGAACCGTTTCAGGGGTTCGACAAAAGTCATCTGAAACTTGTAACCCATTTTTACTTTTTATTAAATTGGGCAAAAATGGGGTTCGACAAAAGCTTGGAAAACTACGTAAGGGTTCAGTGCGTTTGTAAAGTGTTGAACCACTGGACTACAGAACAAGAATATCCAGAGGATGTTGATGAACTCATGAGTGACTTTTCACTTATACGTCAAACGTTTTATGCGGAAAAAGAAAGTTTCAACCACCAACAATTGCACCGAATAATAATCAAGCATGAAAAAATCCAGGCTGTTTTTCCAAACGCGGAAACAATTTTAAGATAAGATTGTTCTTATGTTTGATGGTCACAAACTGTTCTGGTGGGAGATCATTTACAAAGCTGAAAAGAATCAAAAGTGTGCTTCGTTCAACAATGTCACAAGAGCGGTTGTCTAACTGAGTATTCTTTGCGTAAAGAATGATAAACTGCGACTCATTGATTTTGATGACACCAGTGACGAATTTGTAGCCAGGAAAGCTCGAAGGAAGATGTTTTGACAATAGATTACCTACCTACCGTAACTACATACTCGCTTACCATAAATATGTAAAAAGCCTTAACAGGTTAACATGAAAGCATGACAATTTGATAATCTGACTTTTTGCGTGAACAATAAGCTTGTTGATCAATGATCTGTATGCGATGATTTAAAAAATATTTTCAGCAAATGTTAAGATTGAACGTTTTGACAATCTTCAAACATTAAAATGCCACGTAATGTTCACGCTAGATTGCTAGATTCAGTCACGTGGTGATGTTGATTATATTGTACTTAATCACAGTCCTGTCTGTTATTTCATCATGTGATCAGCGTAAGACCCTGCAGGAAAGCTTACGCTGTGTATAGGCCCTAAAAGCTTTCAAGTTTATCGGTATGTCATGTCGTACTTACATTCCAAGACTTGAATTTAACCAAAAACTTCGTAGGGCGGGCTCTGACAGTTCTGTATAAATATATGAAAATCGATTCAGATCCGTATGTACGGGAGAGTTGGCCTGCTGGGTCATCATAAATGCTCGAGAGCTTTTCACAAAAAGGACCTACCACGGTTGACTGAACACGATGACGTCATAGGGGCCCCAATGGCTAAACTAGCTCGGGGCCCCGCTTGTCTTAATTCAGCCCTGACGTGAGGTCTTTTGCTGTAACCTACAAAAATAGTTGTTTGTAGACATGAATAAGATCAAACCGGTAGTTGAAAGTTTTCGAAATATAAATCAGTAACATTTTCACTGACCTTTTTTGACTCTTATAATTGCTTCTCTCCGACTAGACATGTTAAACTAAAACAGAACGTTTTCAAAATGTGCATTGTACGTTATAATAACCGAAAGTCTTTGTCCAATATATTTAATCAGAAACCTTTGGTCATGTTTGATGGCACCTCATGCTTACAGGCGCGTAGCCACCCCAATTGCGAAAGTTGAACCAACAATTTTTTGATAAGTAAGCTTTTGATGTGTAATCCAAACAAATAACTTCAGTGCAAATCAACGAAACAGCTTAAGGAACCTATCCTACTTCAGCTTTTAGTCGAACCTGATCTAAGCAGTATGGTTTGCCAATCGTCCACGATTAATCAAGCGCTGTGTATAGTGTTGTAAATGCTGGAGAATTCATATCATAACTGACCTTTACCTCAGGTTTAAGCTCCGTGTGGAAGTTGGTGATAATGAAATAAAATCTTATACCAAGCGCTTGTAATCACTTGCCGAATGTGAAAACAAGGAGTAACGCTTTTCGCACCCGTTTCTGGCGTACCGGCTTGCTGTATTCCACCTCATGATGATGTAAACTTCATTTCAAGACCATCGCAAAATTTCCTCGTTGACGTCTTTGGCGTGCTACATATACTGTATAACGTATCTTTGTCTGCAGCATCAACCGTAGCCTTAAATGAAAATCGTGCATTTTTGTTTTGTACAGTTTTGAAACTAAATGCGTTAATATGGCGGTGATATACGTTTTTATGTCTTGAAGCTCAAACTCTGGCTAAGAAGCAATCCAGTTTTAAAATCTTTTTTATTACGCAATGATACAATAGAGTCTGTGATATCATCTATGATGTCACAAGAGTCAGTATCCAGACCAGTGGTTCTCAAATGGGTGCCACTTGTCTTACTAAGGGAGGATTTTTTAATTCCTGGGAGGAAATCTGTTCCAGGCAGGAATGGGGAGGGGAAGCTGTGGATGAAAAAAACTTAAATTTTCATTATTTGTTTATTCAACACAAAAATTGCACAACAAGGTTGGTTTAAATGGAAATGTCTACAGTACGCAAAGACAAGCTGCTTCAACTGTACTAGTGACTGACGTTACAAAAAAGTCTGTTTGGTTCAAAATCGTCTATTGTTTCTTCACAGTAAGCAGTGTGTAACTTTTGCAAATATCTTTTTTAAATATTTTCTGGGGAGGAGTTGACCGTTCTTGGATATGTAAAGGGGGAATTACGAAAAAAATTTTGAGAACCACTGATCTAGGCACGGTATAGCAGCAATAGTATTCATTCTAAAAATTTATTTGTGGTGATCAAATATGCACAATGACGGTTCAATCACAAGTATGCGGAGCTTCATCGTTTTCATCAATGATTTCACACACCTTGCTGTAAAGTAAAAAAAAGATTTTTGTCAAGTAGGCCTCGTAAGCGTCCGACCTATACATATTCTGAAAGTGTTACAACTTTCATCTGATGTTAATTGCCACCCTATCATACAGTTAATTTCAAATTATTCAACTGCAAGGGAAGAGCCAGCAGCAAAATCTAACGTAAGTAGGAAGATGCTTTTAATTTTATAAGTGCTGAGGGAATTGACACTGTCATTATTTACAGATAGCTTGCAATCTGCTTTCTGGATGAAGTACATGTGACTAAAGTGAAACTAAATTGAATTTTTCCCCATCGATTCGATACTGTTGTTACTTAAACACTAATGGATTTAAAAGACTTCAACCGCTTACGCGACAATAGCAGTACCCCAACGTTTTTGAGCGCGACCCAAATCTGAGTTTGGTGAATACCTCGCAACCCACGCCTCAAACAACATGTGAAAAAATAATGATTGTATGGAATATGGATGATTTTTGGCAGTAAGTTGCTAAGTTCGTTTTCAATGTCAGCAATCGACTCTCTTCTCAAGTACCTACACTACAGACAGCTAGATACAGACAAGCATTGGTAACGTTGAAAACATACAACTACGATTTGGGTCGCCTCGGTGCGACCCATTTTTTGACCCTTCGCCACCCTTGTTTGGGTTTCGAACAATGCTTTGGAAACCACTGTGATAGATCAACTGACAAACCATTGTGTTAAGCTGGGCGACACATTGGAATGCTTAACTTTAGTGCAGAGCAGTGGTGATAATTGATTGTGGCTTCATTTTAGCAAATTCGCCACCATTTTCACACTTTGTGCAGACTGAGTGGGTAAAATATATATGCAACTTTGTGTAGGAGCACATCAGTAGCGTAGCCAGCCCAAAATTTTTTTGGGGGCAAAATATTTGATTTTGGGCGAATAACAGTATTTTGTTTGGGATACCGCCTCTCAAAGCACAAAATGACTATATGTTCTAAATCTTCGGGGGGGCATGGCCCCGTAGGCCCCCCTTGGCTACGCCTATGGAGCACATGTGAAACTTTGCCCATGTACAATATTGTCTTTATCATATTTATGAATTATATTGCTCACTCTATATAAGTAGCTAAATACCTAATCGTTTTTGGGAAGCAAGCTGTAGCGTGCAAACACTCTACCGCAGTCACATTTCATGGCGTTTAATGACATAAAATCCAAACATTTTTCAAGCGCGTTGAGGGACTCTAGCCTTTACGTTATCGCAATCAGTTGCATACGTCGCTCAAGAATTGGAGAAGATCCACGTCTTATATGCGCGCAGGCTTTGTAGATCTACTTTCGGGAGTCGGCGTCTCAGCGCAAAGTCGCTACTCGATTTCGATTGAACATGTGCATGGTTTACAGAACATGTGCATGGAAGCGTGTATATATAACAAGTGCAATCATAAAAGCGGCCGCGACAACTTCTTGCTCAACTGCAATATTGCTTGCAAAAATCATACTGCAGGTTTCGCACTTTAGCATCAAGATTTTCAAAGGCGCTTTTGCAAGAAAGTTTTACGAGCCATTGGTGGCTCTTTACACCCAAAGTAGAAGCTTGGAACTTCGCTAAAAGCAAACTTATGAAACTTGTCAACTCAATGAAAATAAACTCTCTATTTGCCGGCTTAAATCTGAACATAATTATTCAAAAAAGCGCCAGAAAAATGCACCTTTCATGGATAACGCTAAAGACAAGGGGCATTAAATATTTAAATGTTGAGAATTGGTTGTTGTTTTCCTCCCTATCAAAATTTCTGGCTGCGCGCCTGCATGCGTAAGTGTTCGATTAAAGCGATTTATTCAAGTTGTAAACAATGAAGGAAGTTGACGTCAACTAAATCATGCTTGTATGGTAGTATGTCAGAGCTGTTTTACTTTAAATAGATGCAATTTTGTGCCGTTTAACTGGTGAACCAGCACCGCCCTTAGTAATGTCTATTTACAAAGAAAATCTACGTTCTCTTTTCTTTAAAACAGGAAGTGAAACCCTGATTAGCTTATAATTCTTTTCCGTTAGTCTAAACGCAAAAACAACAAATTTTGATCTCCTGGAATTGTGTACACTTAATTGACCCTTGTTTGTGTATGTTGCAACCCCTGTGTGATAGTGTTTTAACATCTTGGACTTCATCAATTAAGTTCTGCTGATAGTAAAAGCGATTTTCTTCAATATCTCCAATATGATTTCAAGTGAATATAAAACGGTTTTAAAAAAACATCCAGTTTGATCAAATTTAAGTTTATTTAAAACAGCGGGTAATAACATATTTTCATTATTTTAGTGGTTTAGTATAGTTTTTGTAACAATTAAAACATAATTATAACTTGGATCCGCCATCCGATTATAGCTAAACCAAAATATGCCTAAAACTTTAACAAAACGCGGTAATCTGAAAATTGCAAGCGCAGTTATATCGAAACGTATCATGAAAATAGTCGTATAAACCTAACATTATCGAAAAATGCAGATCACTCTTAAACGGTAATAAAGCAAGCGAAATATTCACGGTTCTTCTCACACGTCACGTGTCATGTTATTCAGTTGGGTTATCTTAGCCGTGTCTGGTAAGCTTGTGCTTCAAACGTCCATGGTGAAGTTGATCTCGTAAACAAACCTGTTTTTCAACAACGGCTCATTCCTGGTTTGACAATTTCTAAGTTGGAAGTACAAAAGGAATTTCAATCAAGCGCACTAATACTGATGACCACCGGGTGTTTGCGAGGAACACAAAGCATGCTACGACTGGGGTAAACACGCAAGCATATATGCTTGGTCAGACATTTCACATATTTGAATGTTGTCAGAAAAGGGTTTCAAAACGATTTGTCGGTAAGGGTGCAATTTAGTATCTCCATCAAGCCCTTTGCTTTTACATGCAAAAGCGTGTAAGTAAAAAGCGATAGCATAGATTTACGTTTGCAAATTGACATAATATATATTGTATCTGCTCAAAATAATGTCAAGGATTTTATCCTCACAGCTCTACGACACATGAATGTCGAAAACCGTTATAAAGCTTTCCCATGTAAAAATAGTTTGGCCACATTTTTAAATACACATTTCAAAGTACAGTTATATTTAACCTGGTTGGGTAAAAAATGTTGGAGGAGTTCAGCCATACGCGAACCAAGGGAACTTCAAGGATTTATGATTGGGTGCCTCGAAGTTTAGGATTTACTGCACTTCTTCAATCTGCAAAACTATAGATTACAAATGTGATAGGCAGTAAATAAAAATTACAAGGTAGTTGTAGAGAGTTAGGAAGACTGGAGAGACTTTGAAGATTAATTGGCAGAGTTCCGGTAAACAAATACGATACCAGAAACATTGACATTGCCCGTACACACCAGATGAATGTGCGGTTGGTGCAGGAGAAATAGTCTTCAAACAAGGTAAACTACTCTTGAATTATCGCAATGCGTATCACTACAACCAAATTAAACGTTTCGCTGGCAGAACACCGTTTCGCTCTGCGCACCATCGATAGTCACCAAAAGACTTTTGGAAACAGACGGATCAGCCGGTTCTTTTAAGAGAAGCAGACACTGAAGTATTCGAAGCGTAGCATGTTGTAACAGTTCCACGAATTTGTTGCAGCCAACCGGAAATTTCCAGCTCCTGCATTGTACTAAATGCTACGACGACTATGTTTGGCAAGAATATTTTTTTAACTTTTGGCGTTGCATTCAATATTTACCAAACTTTGTTGGTGCATACATGAATCCTTACATTTGCAATTAAATGTTTTGCAAGTCTTCCGCAAACGAGATTGTCAATTAGCACAAAAGAAACAGTGCTAATCCCAGTGGCGTTCTTGGGTTTAGCAGGCATGGCTTGTGCCATGGTCGCCACCTTGACGGTGGCACAAAAATTGCCAAAAGTTTAAATTTGTGACTTACTGTTACTTCAACCTCTATTTTGCGCCCTATACAACCATTAACTGCACAGCTGCATCAACACAGGCCCCTTATCTAATAATGTAGCCGTTCGCAAACTTTTTTCGTTGCGACGCCTTGGGAAACGTTTTCTGGACTTGCAACGCACCAGCAGTAGGAATTTAATAAACATGCATATTATCAAAGTTTTATTTATTGATGAAACAACGAAAAGAAATATGCATCCTGTAATGTGATGTTGGGGCTTGCTTATTTTCACTACTGTGTCGAATCTTGGAGGAATTTGTGAAACAGCCAGCCGCATTGACCTTTCAAGGTTTATTGTTATCAATGTTCGGTTTTAATCAAGGTCACAGCAGAAAATCCTGCTTCGCATAAATATGATGTGGCGAAAGGAATAACTACCCGTAACGTTTTTTAGCCAGAGCTAGGTATTGATCATTCAATGAAATCCAAAACTTTGTCGGATTTCTTGAAGTAAACTGTCTTTCCAGGGCATCATCACAGGTAAGGTCAATATAGTCACTTCTGTTTCTTGGTAGGGTAAATCAAGGGTCTCCAAACTTTTTGTCCAAGGGCAACATAACCTATTAGATTATTTCAGCATATGTTACATTCTACCAAATCAGTAAGTTTTTGTAAAGATATTATGTTTTCATTCATGACAAAATGTCTTCGCGCGCCGGATTTAGCTCGTAGTTTGGACTGGAGAGCCCTGCAGTAATGTAAAGGACAATGGGGTAGGTTGCACGAAAGGATCACGAATCCATTAATAACTTGATAAATTATCCGAAAAGTACTGTGTCAATTTCGACGCGAGATTAAAGAAACGTTGCAAAAGTATACTTCGTAGATTTGAAGTCACAATCATACATTTATTTTCAAACAAATCATTGGATCAGTGATTTTCAACCGGTGTTCCGCGGAAAACTAGTGTTCCGTGAAAGATCGTCAGGTGTTCCGCAGGAAATTTGATAAGTTTGACTAGTGTTCCATCGAACACCGGTCGAAAATCACTAGTTTAA
>Ga0210059_1008681_pt1 | contig 15980 bp, 8 predicted proteins | sample Ectturendosymbi2_FD_188042 | JGI IMG/M metagenome (GOLD analysis project Ga0210059, IMG submission 188042) | Ecteinascidia turbinata endosymbiont from Florida, USA - Sample 2 (SPAdes) (version 2) | ecosystem: Host-associated > Tunicates > Ascidians > Unclassified | place: Key West, Florida...
ACCCGAAAGCCCAGCAGGTCATGCAAAGTATCAAAAGACTCGGATTGTAGCCTAGTTTCCAGTAAAAACTTCAGCAAAATACTACCACCTAACGGTTGGCGCCCAGGGCCAGGCAAAGTGGGCCAAGGTGGCCTAAATGTCCTCCACTTATGACGTCACTCACAAAAAACCAGCACCCCCCAAGCAAAAAATTTTTTTTCGAGTGCAGACTAGAAGACTTGCTGCATCTTTTGAGACATTTACCGGGTCTGCAGAGCATACCTGACCGGAGAAATTCCAACGCCTTTTCCGAAACTCACGCTACCCATCGTCTGGCTCTGATTCACTCTACTTGCAGTTCAAACCAACAACCTGAGCTCAAACTTAACCACGCAAACACATCAACTACAATACTCCGCTTCAGAAACGTCATTTTCCGACCCCATTACGTCATGCAGAAAAACAGCCGTTGTACTGAAACTGAGCAACGTTCCTTTTGCAGAGTTCTTCACTTCAACTGCCAAAATTTAATGCTGACAAGCCCATCTAATGACTACGCTACAGCTTATGGCACTTATTGATAATATCCCACTGAACCTTAAAAAATAACATGAGATGAGCCAAGAAATGTTTTTCCATAATTTGGCGACGTCAAATAGCGGCGTGCCAACGCCTGAAATATGCTTCTTACCGGAGGCAGTTGAGGCAACGATCTTGCACAAGTAGCGCTACGGGGAGTTCCTCAGTGTCGGTCAATAGGAAATACAACCATCCAATTGAGAGGCGGAAACTTTCCCGCCCCAGCGAAATTTTCTTCGCCAATGCCCAGGTGTCAGGTTTGAGAGGAGGGGCAATATAAACTGCGAACAACCGGAGCCCTAACGTTTGCTAGTCTGCCGTCGAATGTCATCTCTTTCTTTTGTTCAAAAGGAAGTTTGATTGGGATGGCGGAAATGACTTCGTCTGGCGAGGAAGGTGTAGGGAATGGGGCACAATTGCCCCCCAAGTAAGTGTGTCAAAAACGCCCTGATTTCAAGACAAACACTGGAGCACCTAGAATTTGACCCAGACTTTTGAGTAAGCATTTCATCAGTTTGCTCACTCCACAGCCACATGTCGTGCTTTTTAGGCTAGCCTACTAATCTAGGGCTTCCAAACACAAAAATTGAGGAGTTAGAACTTGTAAAACTTTTAAAAATTTATTCAAAAATAACAACGAAAAGCCAGAACTTTTAAAATCCTTTCAAAAATAAATTTTTATTCAGCAAAGTGCCGCCAGCGGCTCCCAGCCCCCCTCCGTGCTGCGCCACTGATGCTGTCACACAAGTCTATCTTTCGTTCTGGATGTGGATAGGGTCCACAAGAAAATCTTTCTTTCTTCCTCTTTGCCAGGGACGCTGGAACATCGGTAGGCAGTAAAAAATTGAGGGCAATGAAAACTTATGAAAACCAAAAAGAATCGTTACCAATTATGCTTGCTACTGTTCAACAACAACGTTGACCTCAAAAATATAAAAAAGTATAGAAAAATTTTGTTTCAATTTGACCTTGATAAACCATGAAATTTCCTATGATGGTGTTATGAAAAAGAGACCTCCGCCTCTGTAAGGTCAGGGGGGAAATGTGTCCGCTCCCCAGAGTCTCTGCTTGCCGCTATCAGCAGTCACTGTCGCGCAGCATTACCTGTCAAGATGTCTGCTTTCAACAGTCGCATGCGGAAAAACGACACCAGAACAGATGAACCTGGTTCTTGTGCAGTTTGAGTTTCATATCGGCAAATAAGCTAATGGTCATTGCTAATGGCGTATCTAGGGTATGGCAGGCATGGCACGTGTCATGGGCAACACTTTGACGGGGGCGCAAAAATTGCTTGAAAAAAATTAGAATTTCATTTACAATTTCTTGAAACTCTATTTTGCGCCCCATGCAACCATAAACTGCAAAACTGCATCAACACAGCGCTCCCGTATGTAATGTCGGTCGTGTAGCGCCAGCACCACCAAGGATTATGACAAACTATGGTACTGTGACATAACATGACGGTCAGACATTGTGACAGAACAAGCACGTTCGTTTGCCGTATCTACAAGACGTTGTCCTTCTCACGCTATAAGAAAGGCTAAGTCAGTCCGTATGCTGCATTTCAGGCAAGTAGATATTAGTCAGAATCTGGATGAGACAGTTCAAGTCGGTGGCTGTGAGAATCTTGACTGTTACGCAAATAACTGCTGTTGAGGTCCTGCAGATTAACCAATAACTTAAATGGGCTACGGCCCATTCCGCCACTCCGACTTTACGAAACTGCTTCGAAGGCCACTAGTGTAAACTAAGATAGAGAACATTAGTTAGTCCTCATAAAATCAGCAGTTAGTGTCGCTACCGTGCCAGCTGAGCAAAAAATTTTAACACTTGAAAGAAGAAATATTTTAGTCTTGGGTGGAGCTAGCTTATTCTGTCCAAATGTAGCTTTATGTTCGATGTCCAAGGCCTTTGTTAGGGTCCCGACCGAGTGACAATTTAGTTGTGTACAGTTCAGACGTAGATGGCAAGCAATTATACGAGAAGATTCTAGAATGCAAAATGCGAGTTTCAAGTCGTGCAACTTAAAATCATGCGTCCTGAAATCTTCCTGACATTCTTCAAATTGCTTTGCAAATAATCCGACATTTCTATGTATAGCAAGCAGTGAGCGGTCTCTCAGTAAACTGAAACTAGTCCTTTGATACCTCCTGGCCTCAATTACTAACAATAAGTCAGGGAAGGTTGTGTGATCTAGCTTTGAGTATAGAAATGGACGAAACAGAGAAAGCTGACATTGATGAAATCATAAACGAATTTGCTTCGATAACGGCACGTTAAGTTTTGTCTTAATCAGCATGTTGTGTTATTTAAAACAAGAGAAGGCTGGCTATATTGATGTTTCGATGGAATTGTATTTTTCGAACACAAGTGACACATGACTTGCATAAAATAATTTATTGTACAATTCAGATTAAATGTGTTCTAAAAGTGTTTCTTTTCAAAAGAAAATGTTGTTTGATTTTTTTGTAGGATGTACAATTTTGTCAGGCAACATTATATAGACCTATAAATTATGATAACGCTATTATTTGAATGTTTTCATATTCTTCATAATAAAAATAAATGAGCATAGAAGCATGTTATGATCCTTATGGATAATTTATTTTTTATTTTCTGAAAAGTTTAAAGCAAAAAAAACTAATATTTCCTCTTCAAAAAACATTAATTTTCTTCATGGTTTATCTTTCGTAAAACTTTTCCCTATATTTGACATTTAAATTATTAGAAAGGGCGCACATTTTAACTTTGACATGGGCGCCACTTTGCATAGATACGCCACTGGTCATTGCAAGAAATAAATCAATTAATCGGAATTGAGCTGTTGACTTCAAGTTTTCTAGAAAATTTTGGTTCTTGGTTCCAATTTCCAGGGAGGGACAAATCCCCGTTTTGACCCTCCAGCTGACGCCCATGGTTTTGACATATCACGAGTTCAAAACTGTTGGCTTGAGTTCAGTGTAAAAGCGAAGCCATAATAGTCATTCTTTTCTCATGTGCATGTTCAACAACAATGTTGACCGCAAAGCTACGGTAATAGCCTAACAGAAATTAAAGAAAACCATTCTGAATTTTATGTGTGCGAGAATAGCTGCAATCAGGGACGCCGGAACGGGGGTGCATTACGGGGGCACTGCCCCCCCTGACCTTTGAAAGGGGGGGCAACGGGGGCACAGGTGCTCTTCACGTAACAGTATCATAAGTAACTTAATGATTTATCAAGATCAACTTGAAACAAATTCATTGCAACTATTCGCGCGCACATAAAGTTCAGAACGGTTTTCTGTAATTTCTGTTATTAGTTTTGAGGTCAACATTGTTGCGGAAAATGTAAATGCGGAAAGAATGACTATTATGGGTGCACTTTTGCAATGAACTCAAGCAAACAGTTTTTAACTCGTGGTACGTCGAAACCATGGGCATTCGCCCCTCCCTGGAAATCACGTTTAAGAACCAAAATTTTCTAGAAATTTTGACGTCAGTAGCTCATTTCCGATTAATTGACAATGATGTGTGTTTCTCCACGACACAAATACGGGTCTATTTCTCCACGACGTAAATGCGGCAATGATGCCGAAGAAGTGGAAGGGCTCTTACGATTCTGCTCCTAAGTACAGGAGTGAATGAAAATGGCTTTCGCATGGCTTCAAAAAGGTGCCGATGGATCAGTGCGCAAACTGTGGCACCACTGTACCCAAAGAGTGCAATCTCACAGTCACAAATCATGAAAATTCAGAGAAGCATAAGTAATGAGCTTCAGGGTACAATGCCAAAATAGACGTAGGCTAATCTCAATTTTGAAAAAATTTCTTATGCTATTCTTTTAATTAATGTTTCTCTGTGACAAAGGAATGACAATACCACAAATAAAGCTTAACTCTTTTTTCTGGCCATTAATAAATTGGTTTGGCCTTTTTCCAGCCTCTTTTTAGCACTTCTTGGCTTTTATTGGCATTTTCATCTGGCAACCCTGGGGCAGGTTGATTGTTTTACTGTTGGTTCTTATTGTGTAACAATAACATGGCAACAAATCTTTTAATGTTCACTTCAAGTTACAATATAACGGTATTTTTCCGCATGTGACTGTTGAACACAGACATCTTGGTAGATAATACGACTGCTGAATGCTGATAGCGGTATGCAGGGACACCAGAGGGCGGTGGCCTTGCCCCTGACCTTTTAAAAGAAGGAAAAAGGAGCAAAGGTTTCTTTTTGATAACAGCATCATTGATCATTTTATTGTTATCAAGATCGAATTGAAACAAATTTTCTACAGTTTATTTTATTATTTTTGAGGTCAACATTGTTGTTGAACAGTCGCAAGCAAAATTGGTAACGATTTTGTTGTTTTTCATGTTTCCACTGCCCTCAACATTTTTACTGCCCCCCCTGCCCTACCGACGTTCCGGCGTCCCTGGCTGCAATAAATTTGTTTCAAGTCGATCTTGATAAATCGTGAAATTACTTATGATACTGTTTTGTAAGGGCACCTGTGCCCCCGTTGCCCCCCCTTTCAAAGGTCAGGGGGCAGTGCCCCCGTCATGCACCTCCTTTCCGTCTTCCCTGCTCTTTGCTAATAGCTAGTAGTTATAAAAATAGAAAGAAGAGAGACTGCATTACCGCAGAGCGATCTACTCTTAGGTCTAGGTTCTATGAGGTTGCAGGACATGTGTAGGTAGACTTAAAACTACGTTCATGAACCAATTGCGTAAGATGCTTCGAAGCCATATACACAAGGCAGCAGAACACACAACTGCAGTCAGGATAAATTACTGACGCCAATTCTTAATTCTTTCACACAGTGGCGTACGCAGAAAAAATTCATGAGGGAGGTTTCTATCGGTGGTATATGGTGTATTTGGTGTGCGGTGTTTGTGACGTCACAATTTGACGTCATATTTATATTCCCAAACCAACTTTTTGGCGAAGTTTGTTGATATGATATGCATATTCTTCTACACGCACTACCCTTAATTTATGTGTCATTGCACTGAATATAAACTACACTGGTATACACACATTTAGTTGTTTCAACTTTTTCAACTGATTTCAGGATGCTGATTTCATATCTGATGTCCGTTTTTGTCTATCACGTCACAGTTTTGTGCAACAACATGCCCGTAGTTTTACGAAATTGTGTGCCTGAGAGTAAAGTGGATGCTTTAAAATAGATCCATTGCTTATTCAAACATCATCCCTTTGTCACTATGTGGTTTCAATTTAAGATTGAGCATAAATGGACAGATAAAATGTTACACTATAGAAAATAAAACACATTCAAGTTACAGTACAAGTGTCATCGGAGGCAGGGGTGCAAGCACACCCCCAAAAGTTTTGATTTGTCAAAAATTCGAGTAAAATCGCTGAAAATTTGGCAAAGTGTGGCCCAACGTTGTTTGATTTCAAAAAACGGCACCCGACATGTCCAGAAAAACACTTGAAGACCTTTTTTGGGGGTCTTACCAAAAAGAGGTCATCATGATCTCTGGCCTTTGTGGAGAAATTTCGTAGGCAAAGTCCCAAAAAATGTTACGGGCAAGTTTGGAAAATTCGGGCAAAAATCCTTCGCACCCCCAAAAATTTGCATGCTACTAAACCTATGTCCTGTACATCTACAGATTTTCAAACCAAAACTGGATGGTGGTGAGACACAAAAGAACAGAAAGCAGTAGTTAAATCATGGTTTACAATTAAGAACTTATAAATTTGTGTTTCAGTGATTTTCTCTCATGCGATTTATTGGAGCAGTCTCATTTTAGCCTCCAGAAATAGTCTGCAATCATGTGCGTGACCCTCCATCCTTGATAACGATCCTCCATAATTTAAGTCCTGGTGAAAACGCTCACCTTGCACTTCACTGACATCGCCCAAGTTATCTAGAAATTTTTCAGAATGAGATTTAAAATAATGCAGCCTGATGCTCATATTGCATCCCAATATGTGGCAACTTGCCAACAACTCATTGACCAAAATTTGGCAGTTAAATGATTTAGTTTTAAAAAAAATTGTGTACAACAGATGAAATGCATTTGAAGAACCACCTTGACAGTATCATGTTCTGCTTTAAGCTCCACTGCATGTCCAATAGATACAGATCCATATTTATTGCCACATAAGTATGGATCCATGCCTATTGGACATTCAGTTAAGACTTCATTTCGAAACATCTATGAAGAGTCTCCATTCTTCATCTTTGCATTGTGTCAAACCCATTTCCTCTAAGAGGGCTTTTAGATCATGGAAATACACCAGACCATCACTGGAAGTGAAAAACTGAAAAAATGCTTGCTTTCTGTTTCAATGGAAATGTGATATTGGTTCCAGGATGAAGCAGGTGCTTTTCTTGTAATCTTGATGCCGTCAGCTCAGATGATTGTTTGGGTAGATTCAAATAATGAATTACTGTAAGCAGGGACCGAGTTTATGGGGGGGACATGTCCCCCCAACGTTTGGACAGGGGGGACATAATATCTTTTGTGCCCCCAACATTTTGTGATAAAACGTAATGTAGTTGTGCAAATTTCATGGTTGCATTCACTGCTGGAAACGTTCCCCCTCATAAAACCAGGGAATAAATGAGAAAAATTAAGGTTATCACTCGATTTATCTGTAGACACAGTATACTGATTTCCTATGTAAACTGAATTGTCATGACTGTTCAAAATTGTGTTGTTTAATTTGAATTACCGAATCGGCGTGCACATGAACATCGCTCAATCACGATCCAATGTCAACGTAGCTTTAAAACAATATCGTGGCTTTTTGTTTTCGCACAGTTTTAAAACTACATGCGTGAATATGGCGATGAGATAAATTTTAAATGTCTTGAAGCTCAAACTTTGGCTAAGAAGCGATTCAGTTTCATTCTTCTTCATCGCGCATAGTCACTGTTTAGCAACAATAACATTCCTTCTAGATATTTATTTATGATGACATGTATTGTGACGTTTGAAATCACAATTGTATGGAGCCTTAAGGCTTTCGTCAATGATTTATTTTTACCTTGCCGGCGAGTAAAAAATCAGTCTTCAAGATATTAGACTCCGACCTGCTGTTTATAAGCCGTGTTTCAACTTTTATCTGATGTTAATTGCCACCCTATCCTTCGGCAAATTATTTGAAATCATTTAACTACAACGAGAAGAGTCAGCAGCAAAATCTAACGTAAGTAGCAAGATGCTTTTTGTTTTGCAAGTGCTGAGGGTATTGACATTGCCATTACTTACAGATACTGAGATAACTTGCGGAGGGGTGGATATTAAAATTTTGGGGCGATCTCTCAGAAAGGGGCCCCAAAACATCGCCATTGCGAAATGTAGATGTGAGATTACGTGAATAAAAGAGTTAAATTTGTTTCACATTTCAATTTATGAATTTAATTCAAGAGCATAAGATAAATACGAAAGGAAAAAATATTTGTAAATTTTCCAGCTATACAACTGAAAGCTGCGTCCTATGGCATGTTTTTCCATAATTTTGCTTTATTTTGAAAAACACATGCCTTGCTTCAGGGATCCTTTTAATGTGGCTCTAATGTGGTACATAACTTTTTTGATTAAACAATAATCCAAAGATCTCAAGGGTGTGCACGGTATCTCTGAAAAAGAAGGGCCCGAGGCGACTGCTTAGTTATCCTTCCCTAATATCCATCCTTGAGCTTGCAATCTCTCTTGTTGGCACAGCGCATGTGACTAAAATGAAACTAGGTTGATTTTTTTCCCATTAGGGCTTCAAATTCCGCAGGTAAGTTATTGTATTTTCAAGAAGACTGTGATTTGCAGAAATTTAATTACGTGCAGTGCTAAGCTATCTTTACATGCACCTGAGCGCAGTCAATAAGTTTTGTAATAATGGGGTTACGATTGTGTTCACAGTTTAATTCCATCTTATATTTCAATGAAGTCAGTTACATTTAGCAAAGTCTCATCAAACAATTTAAACGAAGTAAGTTTAAAATAACTACAGAGGTTTTACGAAATAGGTTAAACATAGCCAAAAGATCTTACGGATTCTCAAAAATCTAAATTTTTTTCAAATGCGTATAAAGACTCTAGCGTTTACGGTTATCAACTACATACGTGAATTAATCTCTCAAAACTTAGATGACAACGGGATCCACTTCTTATATCCGCGAAAGTGTTGTAGAAGACATACTTCGGAAGTCATTGCCTTAGAGCAAAGTCGCTGTTCACCTTCGATTGAACGTGTTGTGTTGGTGCACATCCGAAGCATGTAAATGCAGTATAAGAAACGCAATCTTAAGGCGTCCGCAATGACTATTTGCTCAACTGCAGTATTGGTTGCGAAAAGCATACTGCAGATCGTGCACTTATAGCATTGAGAGGTTTACTAGCGCTTTTGCAGGAAAGTTTATGAGCAAATGGTGGAATTGATCCAAAGTAGAAGCTTGGAACTTCACTGTCGAAACTTTTAAAACTTGTCAATTCAATGAAAGCAGACTTTTATTTGTCGACTTAAATCTGAGCACAATTGTTCGGGAGAAAGCGCCAGAAATATGCACGTTTCATGGGTGATGATTTAAAAACAGGAAGCATAAAAAATGTTTAAATGTTGAAACTCGGTTGTTGTTTTCCCCAGCCCTAATAAATTTTCTGGCTACACGCTTGGTTGCACTGTTAGTATTTACCAAAACATCTTGTGGTTTGTTTTTGATTTGATCTATGTGGTGATTGTTAGCAGCAGCAGATTTTATTTATCGGAACTGACTAAATTTGAATTGATTATCACAATTTTTTAGCATAAGTGTGTCTATTTGAGCCCAACTCGCTAAGTGCTAGATATCTAGATATAGCACCGTTGTATACTTGTATACACTACTACTGTTGCTATACCACCACCATGAGCGTAGCCAGGGGGGGCCATGTTCACCAAAATATATCAATTCCATAATGTGCCCCCATTTTACCGATTGTACAGAAAGGTCGTACTACGGTTGAGTGAACATGGTGACGTCAAAGTTCTAGTTTTTCGTTATTATTTTCAGTACATTTTTAAATGTTCTACCGCTTTTCAAATTTCATGTTTAGAAGCTTTAGACTGGTAGGCTAGCCTAAAAGAACACGACATGTGGCTTTGGAGTGAGTGGATTGATACAATGTTTGGGAGGCGAAGAGTTTTCTGAGAGGGGCCCAAAGTTTTTTAAACAATGTCCAATAGTTTTAAACTACGTCCAAAACATTTTTCCAACGGGTGCAAGAAATTTTCCTGCCCCCCCTATTCACGGACATGCTTACTTGGGGGCCAATTATGCCCCAGTCCCTACACCTTCCTCGCCAGACAAAGCCATTTCAGTCATCTCAGTCAAAAGTCCTTTGCACAAAAGGAAGAGATGACATTCGACGGCAGACTAAAAACGTTAGGGCTCCAGTTGTTTTCGGTTTATAGTGCCCCTCCTTTCAAAATCTGATAAAAATTTTTGCATGAAATCACGGTAAATAATCAAGGCTAGCTTAATCCTTTTTCTCGTATCTTTGGTTTCTCAGTAACGTCCCAATTGCACGTCATAACATCTCCTGACACCTGGGCATTGGCGACGAAGATTTCGCTGCGGCGGCGATAGCCCAGTGGTAGAGTGTCCGCCTCTCAATTGGAAGGTTGTGTGTCCAATTCACAGACACTGAGTGACTCGCCATGGTGCTCCTTGGGCAAGATCGTTCGCCTCAAGTGTCCCGGTGTAAAGCATATTTCAAGCGTTGGCATGCCGCTAATTGCCGTCGCCAAAATTATAAAACAAAACATTTCTTGGCACATCTCATGCTATTTTTTAATGTCCAGTGGGATATTTTCAATAACTGCCATAAGCTGTAGCCCAGTCATTAGGTGGGTCTATTAACGTTTAGTTTTGACGGTTGAAGTGAAGAACCTTACAAAGTTAACTTTTCTCAGTTTCAATACAACTGTTGTTTTTCTGCATGACGTAACGGTGCCGGAAAATGACGTTCTTGAAGCGGGGTAGTGCAGTTGGTGTATTTTCATGGGTAACTTTGAGCTCAGCTTATAGGTTTCAACTGCAAGTAGAGTGAATAAGAGTCAGACGATAGGCAACGCGGTTTTCGTGAAGTCGCCTTTGTTCAACGGTACACTTTAAACATTGGCAGTCATAGAAAATGTTGCTTCAACAAGAAAAGTTTAAAAAAGGTGTTGCTCTCATTTTGATGAATTTGAGGCAAGAACTTTAGTCTGAAAACCTAACGCAAACGTAAACGATATGTTTAGAATTATATATGATTGTGGTTAACGCTTTTATTAAAAAGAGCGTTAATCGAAATGGTTTTACAGCTTGGCAATGGGTGTACTGAATAAAGTTGTTCAGCGCAATAACCGTCGAACGTTAGACGTTGTAATCACTGCTGAGCATCCAAAAGGCCTATGTCCCAGCTGGCATGGTTTGGTAATACAGTTTTCGAAATAGACGTCTGTTGGTAACCAGTCCCGTCGCCACGGGGTTTGGGGGGCTTAGCCCTCCCAAAAAGCTACAAGTCCCCCAAAATTGAAATAGGAAACATTATAAATCAGTGGATTTTTTGTCAAATTTAGAAAGTCAGTCCCCCCCTTCACAAACGTAGTCTCCCAATTGAAGACCTTCTAGTGATGGTTCTGTTGGTAACGAACAAAGGCAAGGAATAACACTATGCACGTGTAATTGGAAGAAGTCTAACACAACAGCTAGACCAAGTGCGCTGGTCACGATGAAGACTGAAAGCAAGCGCTTCTCAACCATAGCCTGTTTTAAACCTGTTTAAAATATTTTTTCAAAATAGGTCCCTGTACCTACAGAGGGCTCCACAAAAGTGCCCACAGAGTAAACGTTCGAAGTCTTCTACTGAAACGTGAAATGAACAACAAAATGTTCTTTACACCACTGCGATCATATTATCAGATTGATTATATAGCCTGCTATACGCAGTATATATACTATTTTTAGTTAAAGACGGGATACTACACGAAAATTTAACATACATAAATGTTTACATTTGTAAGGTAGGTATGCCGCCTTCACATCCCTTAATTTTTCCGTTTGATTCCCTGGAATGAGTAAACTATTAAAATGTGATGCGGTGAGCTTACCGGAGATTTAAAAACCGACAGGGAGGAAAGTTTGACGAAACATGTGGGGTTCGTATATGCTTATGCAAAGAAGGGATAAAATAGAAAAATTAATGATGAGAAAGATGGCGACAAGCAGAAAAAGCAAGAATCACAATCGACAATAAAAAACAAGACACACAGTTTGTTAGTGTTTGATTGCGATTTTGAAGATGCTTTATTAATCCTTATATCTTTAAATAAACACGAAACATGAACTTCCATTTAAAATTTTTGTAAGCAAATTTGAGGAGTGGAAAAGGAGGCACTTTTATGGTCGGCCCCGGGCGGCACTTAGCATTGCTACGCCACTGCGTCCAAGTACCTTGGATTGGTATTCACGAGTGATGGAAGTCCGAACCAGGATGTTGATACATGGATTGGTAAAGCAAACGCAGTTCTGTGTGAGCTTTATTGCTCTGTGGTCACAAAACGGGAGATTTCAAAGACCGCAAAGTTTTCAGTTTTAATCGGTGTTTGTTCCGATACTCACCTGTGGTCATGAATGTGAGGTGATGACCGAAAAGCTACTGTAAAAAGAACAAACGGCAGAAATGGGATACTTGATAAAAGTCTGCGGTGTGACACTTCGTGACAAAAAGCACAGGTTTGAAATCCGTAAAGCCCAGGATGTGAAGCCATTTCTCCAAATCGAGAGATCCCAGCTATGTTAGTTCGGCCATGTGTCCAGAATGTCCCAGGAAAGAATGGTGAAATAAGTCCTTCGGGATACAGTCCACACCCACGGGAAAGCGGCCCAGAGGTCGTCCAAGGACCAGGTGGAGTGACTATATCTCCGACCTTGCTTGGTCTCGTCTTGGCATGGAGCCAGCAGAACCATCTGAGATTGCTGTGATCGTGAGATATTTCGGGTCCTCCTAGGGCTGCTGCCACCCCGATTCTCCCCAAAGGAAAATCGGGCACAAAAAATGAGTGGATGAATGAGTATGTAGGCCTACATTGAAACTTTCTATTTATGAAATTGTCTTTAGTTTGTTTGCCAAAAGTGAATGTTGTACTCAAATATTTAAGCATTTGGACGGAAACTTGCGCTTTTGTGAAAATCAGTTAAAAGTATCAGACATAGAAGGGAAAATGGTTTTGACACCCCAAAGGTCCACCACGACACCCTTTTGAAAACCAAAACACTGCTTCTATGTTAACAACTGCTGTTTTTGAGCTCGTGCAACAGTTTTATCATGCTACAGAAATTAATAATGTAGCCAATGCGGTCAGCACTTGCGCTGATCAGCCATAGCAGACAAAATAAAGACAATTGTGTCGGACAAAGTGAACTAACGCTGAATACAATCTTAAACATGCGTAGTTGGACGAAAGGTTTGCAAAAGTTGGTGAGATGGTTTGCGGATGCATACGATAGCCCAGATTCCCGCTAAAACCTAACTATTACTTTTTGGCCCATTTACAATGTTCCTTGAAATTTACTTGCAAATTTCTTTCCGTGGTATTTGCATTAAATCGACAAATTAACAAACAAAAAGTATACGAAAACATTTAATCTCCTTTGCGCAGGCAATAGAGTTTTTGTAAAATACCAAGCTCAAGGGGAGGGGGTTAACCCTAAACCCCCCTTGCGTACGCTCTTGCTATTACAAACATTTTACTACTGGGACAAGCAACAATCTGCTGGCAGTAATATAATCCAGTTCTACCTCACACCGAAATGCACTTTGATCAATCTTCCCATTTCTGCGACTGTTTCTTAGCTTCGAACTGAATCTTTCACCACAACGACCGCGGTCTGATTAAATTTCACCCAGGATCCGAGCAACCACTGGTGTGTGTCGTCATTTACAACTCCCATCATCCGGCCGTCAAGAACAAGAGCCCAGTTATCATGCATTTGGGAAATATTGAATGCAAGCTAGAGGGCTTCTAACTGATCGTTTAAAATGCTGCTGGCTGAAAGTTATCTGCTGTATATGTCAATCAAAAGAACTTGAACGTGAAATTAAGCACACAATTATGAGGTCAAACTAGGGGTCAGCCAAAAATATGGGGGGCCATGGTACACCCGGCTCCCCCTTAGAATCTCCACTGCGTGCAAGCATCACTCGAAGTAACAATTTAAAAAACTGGTCTTATGGCAACGTTCTTATTAGGACGAACTCTTCTCGATTTTAAACTTAACTGCGGCTCAGTTACAACCTTTGTATCGTATCTGTAGGGCTCAGCTTCGACACAGCGGGTGACATTTGGTTGAATGGTAACCTATGCTAGGGCGTCTTGTGTTCCAAGATTATGGGCCTGTTGGGATTTTTCAAAATCACTTTTCAAAGTGAAAATAACATCGTTGTTTGCTCAGCCTGTGGCTACGGACCTGAACGTGTCACCAAAATATTTTTATGCAGGCGTTTCAGCAACGAACTACCAGAAATCCAAACACTGGTAGAAGCGAAGGAACATCTGACGAGGAACTTGACTGAAACCAGCAATAACTGGTACGTTCGCACTTTTTACCCACATTTTGCTTTGAAATTGTTTGCGTTTTGTCATGTGAATGCATGCATGCTGGTGGAGATTGAAGGTAATGGAAGGGGTACTGAGCAAGGACATGGCAACCGTAAACGAATACCTCTAGATCTGGAAGCTAAAGCTCAACACTACAAAAACGGTGTCGGCAGCCTTCCACCTCAACAACAAGGAAACTAAAGGTGAGCTAAAAGTCAAAGTCACGAAACCCTGCCATTCTCCTCCGAACCCATATGCCTCGGCGTAACGCTGGACAGGTCGCTCGCGTATCGCCGACACCTTGAGTCACTTCGCAGAAAGTTGACATCACGCGTCGCACTCTTGAAGCGGATTGCTGGCTTTGGCTGGGGTGCTGGAGCAACAACGCTGCAAACAGTCACTTTAGCCCTGGTCCATTCAACTGCCGAGTACTGGGCTCCTGTCTAGTGCAGCAGTGCTCAAACCCACCTCATTGACCCTGCCATCAACGACGCCTTGCGAATTGTGACTGGATGCCTGCGTCTTATACCAGCAGACAACCTTCCAATCCTCGCAGGCATCCAATCTGCTGAGCTTCGTCACAATGGAGCAACATTGTCTGTAGGACGCCGTGCCATGGAGCCTGGACACCTGCTCCACTCAGCGTTCACCTGTCCATCGAGTGCAGATGCACGGCGCCTCAAATCGAGACATCCATTTGTACCAGTCGCACAACAACTCATCAGTTCATCTGACAACAACAACGTACGTGCGGTGCTCTGGGCGGATCACCAATGGAATGTGCAGTGTTTCGACAACACTACGAGACACCGTACTTTCATACCCGACACTGGCACCCACTCTCCTGGAAAGGCCCTGCCAGGAACAGCATGGGTCCGGCTTAACCGCCTCGCACCGGTGTCGGGCGTTTCCGCTCTTGCTTGCACAAATGGTGTATGGCCTCATCTGGGGCCTCTGAGTGTGGCGCGGAACAACAAACCGTCGACCGTGTTGTCCTCCAATGTCCAATCCATCGAACTCCCTATGGACTGCACGGCCTGACGGTTCTGGACGATGAGACAATTGAATGGCTGCTCAACACCTGCCCCGAAATCTAGTGGGTCCTAGCAGTGGACAGTAACAAAACTCGCAGAAACGATGAAGAAGATGCGCATGTGCACTTGCAAAAATGCCACAGTAGCTGTCAGACATGGGGTAATCCTAATCGTCAATCGAACAGTTTTTTGAGTATTCGTAATCGATTACATTGCCAAATTAATCGTAATCGACGATTACTTCCGCGATTAAACTTGGAATTCTTCTCGCTACGTCAGTGCGCGATGAACCGCGGGTTTGGAGACTTGGTTTCCTCCTTTATCAGTGGTTATAATGTAAAGTCACAGTCAGCGCCGGATTTGGGTGGGGGCGGGCCCAGGGCCCCCCACCATGTTCATGTGTTTAGCCATATGTGCGACATGTACTTGCCACTTAGTCATTTTTCGCGATGGAAGTTTGCTTGTTGACGCTATTAATTATGTCAGTCGGCCAGATGGCAGTATTTCACTTGAAGCAAATTTGATATTGTGGTGAAATAACTACTGCACTTACAGGTTTCTTGAAATTCGGTCAAGTATCTGAATCTGGTGAATGCAAGGCCAAGCCACGTAGAACACGTTAGCTTACGTCTCTGTTCGTTTCTGGAAGATATTGCGTCTGCTTTGCTCAGATTTGCACAGGTCGCATATGAGTAGCATTGCTAGGTATGGCTACCATACGCCCTTTTTCTGAAGTAGGCTACATACTCACTTTTCATGAGAAATGAAATCTTCTCTGACGACATTCGAAAATGTCCACCTTTTTGCATT
>Ga0210059_1008682_pt1 | contig 15979 bp, 8 predicted proteins | sample Ectturendosymbi2_FD_188042 | JGI IMG/M metagenome (GOLD analysis project Ga0210059, IMG submission 188042) | Ecteinascidia turbinata endosymbiont from Florida, USA - Sample 2 (SPAdes) (version 2) | ecosystem: Host-associated > Tunicates > Ascidians > Unclassified | place: Key West, Florida...
ATCGTCTTGCCCCCCTCGCCACGCAGTACCACGAACACTCTGTAGCTGTCCTCTACAACAACGCCAGAACTTAAGCGCTTCTGCCGGTGTTCGAACCCATGACCGGTGGATCGACTTCGAGGTGTACCCAAGCAAGCAGGGCATCGGGTGGTTGCGATCACCGTCGAGCGTGGCCGCGTCTGAAAGCGGCGTCGTCCTTCATGTTGTAGTTTCGTATCTTCGGCTTCGTCGTCATCGTTTTCTTCGTGATCTTGTTTGCTGTCGCTTTCTCTTTTCCTGCAGAGAACTTCGCAGTGACCGTGGCCGAAGGTGGACCCCGGGTTGGAAGGTGAGACTCGACTGCAAGGAGGGATTTTTTGAAAAACTAAATAGCTTCGAAAATAGCAACGCTTTGTATCCAAGCAACTAGTCTACACGACGGCGACCTGTTTGAACTCATCAGCAGCTTTTTCAAATAGGAAATCGATTTCACGTAACACAACACATCTGCAGTCGTACAATCTTATTTGAATAAGATTTTCCTTAGGAACATAAGGGTGAAATTTAAAGATAAATTTATATATTGTTGAGGTCCGCCAGCGATTTCCACAATGCAGAGATGAAATTTCAGTGTAATTCTAAATATGTTCAAATGGCTGATGTTTTTTTACGGAATTTTTTTCCAGAAACTTCATGACTTTCTCGAATTTACGAATCAGTTGTTTTGTACCAATCAAACGCAGGGTCGCGACAAATGTATGTCAACAACTGACCCGATACTAATAATACCTGCGCACCTGATATCCAACCCCCCCACACTATAAGCACTCTTCAGCTTCCCACTTAGTTTTCATCGAACACCAAACCTGGCACTTCGCTGCTAGCGAGGGACGGACTGGACGGCACTTCCAGCAACTTCCATACTTCCTTCAGTGACGTGTCATCCACAGATTGGCTGCTGAGCAGGTTTCCTTGTGTCGCTGAAGCGCTGCGTGGAGTGGAGGAGGAAGCAGCGGCCGCCGGGGCGTTTCCTGAGATTCAGAACAACAATTGTGAAGAAAGAACAATGCAAGTGACGACATTCCACGAGTGGACTCATTCTAACAGTTCATCGCCCGCGACTGAAAGTTTAAAAACACTTTGTGGATTTTCATTCCGAGGTTGTCAGTCATAAACCACTTACAGTTATTGTTTTAGCCGAACAGGACTGTGTTTGAGAAAAAAACGAGAAAATGGCGACGATAGAACAAAAATTGCTTTGAAGTGGTGTGAAACTACGAGCAGAGCCGGATCAGCCGCACTCCATACCCCCCAATTGGGGGGGCACGCTGTCACAGGGGGCCCAAAATTCCAGTCCCGTCACCACTTAGTACCCCAGAGAAAGCTTCGATCCCCTAAATTGGAATATGAATCACTAGAAATCAGTGAAGTTAGGGGGCCCTTTGAAAGAAAAGTGCATTACAGTCATTTTGGGCCCCTTTAAAAACAAAGTAGCCCACTTATACATTGCAGTTGCTGTTGGGCCCCATTTGAAAGCAAGGTGGGCTACTTTGCACAGTACAGTTGTAATGGGGGGCCCGAAGCAAGTGCCTCGCTTGCCTTCTCTTTAAACACACCACTGTATATAAGCCCGACAATGATCTTATTTGAGAATATGAAACCGATTGAACACGTTCTGCTTCACCCGATTTGCGTACTTTCTTACCTGATACGCGCATGTAAACACTGTAATGTAAAGTCATCTTTATACTATTGAACACATTGAAGTTGCTGATGAGTTTATCACTTCAAAAAACACAGATTTCACGTCATTTTTCATAATAACCTCGACACACAGGTCGACTAAAAAAACAGATCAGGGTGGAAAAAACCCTCAGTGGGAGCCCTGGTCACATGTGGCAAAACGCCTGCTACCGTAACTTGAAGTTAACATTTGAAGTTTTACTGCCGTGTTATTGTTACGCAATAAAAAGCAAGAGTACAACAATCCGCTAGCAAGTTTCGCAACCTGCCTCTGCAGGCAAAGGGAGCCAACTGAGCACTTGCGCTAAGCGTGTTGGGGGCCTCGCGGTCACGACTTTGCCCCAGGACCGTAATCAGGGGGAGTACGGGTAGGGCGAATATCCTCTAAAATCCCCCCCCCCACACTGGAAAAATGTGTTGGACAGAGTTTAAAAAAATTGGGCCCCTCTCAGAAAACCCTTCGCCACACCTGGTGTCCCAAGCTGGTTACGGGCCTGCTTTGCCCTGATGGGCCTCGCTTTCATTTATCCGGCCCTGCCTACATGCCTAGTTGTATACGTCCAGAAGTCAGACTTCCACTTGATCAACGTATCTTGTGTAGTGATTGTTGTAAAAAAATGTAGGCTACTATGCCTAGCCCAGGTAGTCTTCTCTTATTTTGTACTGCATAGCAGCAAGTTACCTTTGGTTGCTTACGACCAAAATTACTCATTTGGGCAGCCTGCTTTACACATTTGGGCAGAGTTGGGCTGATACGGCGCTGACTACGAAGCCTTGCAAAGTTGAATAAGAGAAAAAAGCATCGCAAAAACTAGTGAATGAAATAAAACCATATTGAACCATTTGAAAAATTTCTTTTTGTCATCAGCAAAACCTCTACGAAATTAGTTTATGGGTTTCGTAATAAGAAGCACTGTGTATAAAGGTTTGCTTAAAGGTTGATGACGTAAAGTCATGGACGTCGCCAACAGCAATGAACGCAGCTACTATCACGTCAGCTCGACGTCACAATACGTCCAATTTGCTGTGCAGAAGCTGTTGTACAATGTTGTAGACATGATTCTAATAATTGCAACAGATCGCAATATATTCAAAAGTTTTGCCAATACCCAGATTTCTTTTTCATTGCTTTTGTTTTCAAATAAAAGTCGAAATATTTGTTTCAGGATTTCGGGCTTTTGCTTCAATTCCGTTGCAAAGGATCAGCGTCAATCAAACGCGACGCTTCAACCCAGACGCGCGATTTGCATAAACACAATTTGACTAAACACGAAAGATCACGTCGATTTTCAAGTTCTCATGCTAATGAACTGACACAGATGCAACATGGAAGTGGTGGATTTCTTTGTCAAAACGTTAGCTTGAGAGATATTGGGAAAAATGAAGTGGTTTCAAGCGAATCAGTGAAAGACACGTCAGAAACGTGGGCGTGGTTGCTTCACCGCCGCACCGGTTAAGGTTTCGCAAACATTTTTGACTTCGCCTCAGCTTGTCGAAAAAATAACGAAAAACACATTCTCTGCTCGAAAATCCACAAGCGCACAGAAGCGTTTATCAGATTACCAGATTACCCAAAAATGTGACTATTTGTAAAGATACGAAACTTTTTACAGATTTAGTATAATGTTTGCGAAAAAGAAACTCGAAAAACTCACAACTGCCTTTTCTGCAGGTTTTTTCTAACGTTTTCGCAAATAATGTCTTTTTCAAAAGCGTTCACCTCTGACGCCATCTTTTCCAGCTACGGCCGGCTGCATGCGATCCTCCGACGACGACGACTCCTCGTCAATCGTAACTTCCGTTTGAGACAACTTCCGCTGTCGCGCGAAGGCCAACTGTTGTCTGCGAACAAAACCGCTGACGATCAGAGATGAGCATTGGACTGATTGGATCCGGGCTGTAAAATGCTTCATAAATTTAGGATCAGGACCGGACTTGGACTGAGTCAAACAAAAAATTACGGAAATTTTGTCATTAAAAAGTGGTATTTTGTGAATTGTTTGGACTTTATTTGGACTTCGATTTTTGATTTATTAAAATTTTTGGACTATGTTTGGACTTGGACTGAGTTTTCAAAATTCCGGACTGGATCGCAAAATATGACAGTCCGCTCATCTCCGCGAACGATGTCCACTGTTCAGGGGGGGACCTTTGATAAGCGTCACTACCAGGCAACAATATTATTCTTGAGTAAAAACAAGATGACGGGTTTGCTTTCGTGGTTCTTTCCGAAAAGCACGAAATGGCTGTCGCGAAATGGCTCTTCACCAACAAATGCAGAATATTAACAACTTGTAGTAGATTTGCTGGGACTGTGGTCGAAGGCTTACGTCACTCCAGAAGAATCGCTGACCAAGCAAAACATACGTTGAAGGTTCAACTGCATTGATCGATGCTCAAGTAAGCCGGGTATTTTCAAACGTACTGCTCGACACAGTCCATCCGCTACCACCCCTCCCGTGGTTTTTCAAATGCACCTTAATCTCAGTCAGGACCACAGAGTCGCTGTTCGAAGGAAACCACCGCGTTTGCTGACATGGGCTTAGCGGCCAGTGCTCCGTTTTCTAAATCTTTTCAATTTTTCGCGAAACCATCCCTTACCAATTAAATTCATTCACTTCCGGTGACAGACGGTCAAGAAAAACTCAATTTCCGCCAAAAAAACGCGAACAATCGAAGCCACAACGCACAGCGACAAAAGAAGTGAATCGCCGTTTCGCCAGATCGCGCGCTTTTTTCCATTTCAGGAAACAAAATGGCGAGCGGCGGGCAACCCGAGCGCGAAGTATAACCGCGGGTTGAGTACCACGAGTAGACCACAGGCGGCTCCGAAAGAAACGCTGGGTCAAGATCCGGACTCAGCTTACTTGGTCAACTCGTATTGCAGATCCTGCAGCTTCTCGAGTCGACTCGGTTTGGCCGCTTCTGTGGTTTCGCTCTTGTTCGCCGACTGAACGTCAGAAGTAGCCAGGGTTGCTGAAAAACAATTGTCCGGGTTGATTGTTGCCGATGCAAGTCGACCATCGACCTGTTCACAGCGATCCACTAAATTTTTAAAGTAGTGCTCTTCCAAAACAAGGGCCAACCGTGATTTGTCCTGATGGCAAACGCAGAAAAATGGCCGGAACATGTGCGTCCTCTGCCCTGCTGAGCTGACTGAAGTTAAAATAGCTCAATAAACCATTTCTGCAACATTTTGCTAAACGCTAGACATCACAAACGCTTTCTCAGCATTTTAGCATGTCTGTCGAGTTGTGCACGGATGTCGTTATTTGTTGATCGCATGTTTAACATTGTAATCAACAAATATGCATAACAAAGTTGAATGGCTTACCGCAAGATTTTTTAATTGCCGCTCTGCTTGAGAATGCAATTGTGCAAACTTCGTATATAGTTTGGTATTTCTCAGGCGAATGATCCTTAAAATTTACTTAAATGCTGAACCAGCTGCATTCATCCCATCTCAACCCTCGCATAATGAACCAGGACATTATAACGGCAAACTCCAACAAGATTCTCATCAGCCATGGAACACGGGGTTTAAGATACGGCCAGTGCGGCCCCGGTGGCCTTTTGCAAGGCCCATACCCATTGCCTAAAATCGTGTTGTTTCAGGCCCGCGGACGCGAACGAGAGTAAGAAAACGTCCCAATCCAAAACGCAGCATCGCCTTTAAACTGCTAGAGACAGCATTTTGCAACAGAGGAGAGAAAAACGTTACAGCCATTATTTGGCAGTAATCGCGAAATCAACAAGTTTTCGCCTCAGAACTGCTGCATAGTAACTGGTCGAAAATGAAAAAGCAAGCCTGACATGTCACCCCGAATGGCCTTGCCTTCTTTAAAGAACGTAAAAGAAAATCTATAATAAAGGACGCTGTGGGAATGCCAAGAAGTTGAAGTTTTTAGTCTCAGCTAAGGATGCAGAGTTGACTGGGATGTCTTTTCTGTAAATACAAATGCTTGAATTTGCACATTCTTTTGCTGTGCGAAAGCTCCATCCTCAAGCATCACAATTTCTGTTCAGATCTTCTGTCGCACAAAATTAAGGTCACCACAAGCCGTTGACCCACCGGGCGTTTCTCGTTATTATAAAAGTTTGTCCCCATAGAAAAAATTTTGGACATCCTATTTGCTGAGACCGCAACGAAAATCACCTTTTCCTTCTTTTTTATCATCCATGGCTCGAAGCCTCTTCATCTCGGCCCTCATCCTGTTCCCACTCTCCAGCAGTTGATCCCTCTCTCTCATCAGAGTCGATATTTGCTCCGAAGCGCTCTTCAGCTGCTCCCGGAGCAACTGAACCACGGCCACATCTGCTCCAGACGGGAAAACGAAAGAAACAAGACAATGAAAATTAAGGCGAGCAAGGAAGAAACAACTGGTAGCGAACGAGGATTATGACGAAAACTTGGGCGGAACGCGCAGGAAAGCTATGAAAGGAAAGCAGACGTAGTTGAATAAAGGGCTTTCCACCTCACGTAGGAACGTCTTTAAAGTCATGCACTTTACAGCACAAAAAGAGCTATATGCCCTTGTCAAACCATGATGATGCAAAGCAAAAAAATGAAGCCAACTCATCATGATGTTCCAAAAGATGGCCTATTGAATACTGTTTCGGCGAGTTTTAATATAATTACAGGACAAATGACCGAAATTTCTCAGCGAAAAAAAACAGATGCCATGGAATGCATTCATCATTTCAACCCAAGTTTTGGCATTAAGCAGAGTGAAAGGTTCTTAGATAAAGACATTAACTTCATACAATTTCGTTCATTGCATTGCGTTTCACAGCACCACGAGAACTCACTCATCGGCTTCCCGTCCGACACCATCACCAGCTGTTGCTTCACAAGCGACAGTTTCTTGCGCAGCTGCGTCACCTCGTCTTGTAAATCCTGAACGACCTTTGCCTGGCGATGCAAAACAACACGTGTGTGTGTTCGGTGCAAAGCAACTGGAACTGTTGCGGCAACAGCGACCCACACGACAGATATGTTGACACACTACACACATGTCAACACACGATACAAATGTCAACACACCACACAAATATCAACACACCAGATACATGACAACACACAACACAGATATCAACACACGATACAAATGTCAACACACCACACACATGTCAACACACCAGATACATGACAACACACAACACAGATATCAACACACGATACAAATGTCAACACACCACACACATGTCAACATATGACATGTAAGTCAACACACGACACATATGTCAACACACAACGCAGATATCAACACACGATACAAATGTCAACACACCACACAAATGTCAACATATGACATGTAAGTCAACACACGACACATATGTCAACACACAACACATATATCAACACATGACACATATGTCATTAGACGACACAGATGTCAACACACCACACATATGTCAACACATGACACAATAAATTTTTGCGGTTGTCGCGTTGACATGGTTGGCTTTTAAAAACGTGAGATGAGCTTTGACGAGGTAAAGTAGTTAGTCTCAGCAGATGAAAAGCGCTTCAATCTGTGGTTCTAGCTCTTGTTTAAGCATTTCAGCTTTATATTATAAAGGCTTGTGGGGCATAACTCAAGACAATGGCATTAAACACGGGACGTTTCAAAAGTGTTTTTTGACGTTTGTAAAATACCCCGCATGTTTTCCCCCCGGGCAAAAACACTCTCTTTCCTGCTCTACTGAAATACACATACGCAGGTAATCTTGCTAGAGGTGTTGACCTGAGTAAGTCTTTTGACCGCATGGAACATTTTTATTATCAACTGAATCAGAAGGTGTGTGAAAACTGGAACTTGTTTCATTAAAAACGCAGTTGTACTGAAGCAGTTTATAGACGTCGTCTCCCTCGCTGCAAAATGCAGTGGTAGGTAGACGCAGGATTTTTTTTTTCGATAAGATATTACGGTCATCACTAGTCCATATTTTTGGTCACTATGACTGACGTGACTTAATTTTTTTCGGTCACTGAAGAAAAATCGGTCTGTGAGCGAGAAAAAAAGTAGGGTAGTCGTGGGGTTCAAAGCTGTTTTTTTTCAGTCATTTTTCGGTCGTAGACCGTAACGTTTTTGAAATGACCGAAAAAAATTAGGTCGTTTCGGTCAGAATGTTCGAAAATACAGGCTAAAAAACACTGTTATGGTGAGTTTTAATGCAAGTGTGAGACAAATGACCGAAATGTTTCAGTGACCAAAATGTCTCAGCAAAAGTGAACGAAATGTTTCAGCGAAAAGAAATCCAGTTTGAAGTAACGACCGTTAAAGTAACGACTGTGGGTTCCCACACCAGGGCAGGGTTCAGTACTGTGAGGTTAAAATGTGTACCGACCATGGCTTCGCTTCAAACCGCCCAACTGTCGTGCCCATGCAACCGCAGAGTACCAAATTGATGGCAAAAAATACCACACGGTGTAAATGTTGTTAAACGCTCAATTAGAAGGAAAAGCATCCCTTGAGCTACAAGCAGCAGTGAACGATCGTGTTTCCAAAGCGGTCTGCTTTTTTCACGTCATGGATCTGACAACGGATTGCGTAGAACCCAACCTGCACGTGACTTGATATCCAGGGCGTATCCGACGCGAGATCCATTGTCAGCTGCGATATCTTTCCGCTTAATTCCATGGCTCGCATGTTGTTGCGCAGCCCGCCTTTATAGTATTCATCCGCCTCGCGCCGAGCTTCGGCCAGTTGCAACGTGAGCTCCGATATTCGATCTCTGAAGGCAAAAAGAGACAACCAGCCCTGAACACGCGTGTCAACATTTTAGGGACTATGGGCAGAGCTATATCATACCGTCCTTATTTCTAAGATTTGTCCTTATTTTGCAGTACTACGTCTAAGAAAATATTACTGTCCTTATTTCTAAGAAATGTGCTTATTCGTGACACGCGTTGTTCTTATTTTCTACAGCGTAACAATTTTAAATAAGCAATATCTGATGGACATGCAGTTTACAGACCATTTCTGTCTCATCTTAAACAGTTTGAAATCATGGTTTTGTGACGTCATAAAAGTAGTATAATCTTGCAGCACAGAGGCTACTCTGGTTAGGATTCTTAGGAAAGCTGGTTTTGTAGCGAAGGTTTAGCATTTAATTGGTTCAAGAAATAGGCAAACGAAATAAACGTTTTCCGTGACCATTACAAGAAGTCGAGAATAAGACATCGCTCAAAGAAAATGGTTCCTGGTGAAATACCGGCCAAATATATGATCTGACGTTAGTCGTGCAAACAGAAACAATCGTTGTCTTTTTAGGTAATAAAATGAAATTTTCCTCAGCCGTCCTTCTTGGTTCTAGATCGATGGTAGCCCTGGCTACAGCTGAGCAAAAGTTTTGCCACTACAGCATGCGTGCTGTGGTTTTCACGTGAAAGAGTTCAGGCCTACGATAGATGTCCGGACTGGAGCAGGAAACTTACTTCAGCTGCCGGATCTCTTGGTCGGATCTGTGCTTGACTGCGGTGGCTTCATATTCCAGTTGTTGTATCCTTGTCGACAGGGCATTCGTCTCCTGTTCGCGCTGATGCGAGAGAGTCCTCTGGTGCTCCAGACTAGCGCTGGTCCGCTGCAACTGAGCGCGCAAGTCTATCTTCTCCGCTTCTAAGTTGGCTGCAGTTGCGAAGATTTACACAAGGGCGTGACGGGGCGAGTCAAACAACGCACTTCATACACTGGTTCACAGATTGGAAAATAAAATAAAGATTCTGAAACGTATCTCGCGTTGAAAGGTCCGCAGAAGAAACTACAATGGCTTTTCAGGTTGTCAACGGCCATAACTCGCAACCGGATTGCGCCAGAAAGTCAGTGAAGACATCCTCGGATACAAAAGACAGAGATCTTTCCCATGGGTTACAACAAATTAATTAATTCAACATCTAGGGGATGAATTAATTAGTTATCGTTTTTTGGCCACAACTTGACAACCATTAACCCTAAAACACCAATCAAGGGCTCTGAAGATGCGGATTTTCACCTAGTTTAGTTTAAAAGAAAAAAAAACAAAAAATACACCCCTTATCTTTTTGCTCAGGTCCCCACCCATTCATGACATCACCCCAAAAAATTCAAACCCGAAAGTTCCCGGATTTTTTAAAATCAACCTAGGAGACTTTCTACATTTTTAGAGGGTTTGAAGAGCCCTCTTGCTGCATCGGTTGGAAAGTTATGACTGGACAAAGTTGAAACTACCAAGTGGTTTCGCGGTCTTTAAAAGTTTAAATAAAAACTTCCATAACTTTTTTTCCTCTTAAAACGTTCACTTGAAATTTGGTAGGATGTTGTAAGACACCAAGGCCAACCTGTTCTGCAATTTTAAGATATTTCGTATATTTCGAATTGGTACCATAGGTCTTTCAAAGACAAAAAAGGGGAAAATACCTCTAATTTTAGGGTTTTGAACCCCCAAAAAGGAACATTTTTATCAAGTATTTTCGCAAAGCTATGGTCATGACTGACACTTTTTTTTATATAAAACCGTTTTTTCCAACGTGTGTGACTTTCGCTCCACGGCTACTTTAATAAAAACACCGAAGTTTTTGGTTACGCGAAAGCGGGTTTTTCCCTTGAAAAATTTAAGGCTTAGTACATTACACCGCACACTGAAATGCCGACGACGACGCAACAATGGCTCCAAAATGAAAGTCCAACGTCCACTTGTGCTGTTAAATGCTTTGAGACGTATGATGTCTGGAACCAGTGTAATAACAATTCTATTTGAATAAGAGCTGATGATGCCTACATCGTAGGCGAAATATATACTCTGTAAGATCTTAAAGTGTCTGATTCTTTCCTGAGAAAGGATTTCTTTCCATAGACAAAAATCAGTTTTATTCGTTTTTCAGAACAAAGCCGTGTTGCTTATCGAAAACTTATTTTAAAGAAACAAATCAGTTGCCAACCTAAAAACAAAGCTCCGTTTGTAAGTATTTCAAATCTCGCATTCAAATCGAGCTTATCAATTGGTTTACGGAAAATGTAAACTATGCTCAACTATCCAACGTATATTGGCCGTTGCAACGAGACTCATCCCTGTGGATTAATGTTCTCGCACCTGGGAATTACCACTTGCTTCAGTAATAAACCGCTTGAATTGCTGTAATAATAACTTTAAAAATATTTCTGATTTCGCCCTTGATAACTTGATAAAGCTCCCGAAAAACGTTAGCCACTGTCTTGAAGTAACTTCTCACAAGACCGCCATTTCAGCAACGAGTGCATTGTTTCATCACAACCATAGAAATTCTTGCTCACCGATTGATTTGTTCAATGACGCGATGTGATCTTGAACAGTTGGGTGTTGGACTGATGGTGGTGGGCGTGGTGGTAGCGAAGCAGGGACATCCCCTTTCATCACACTTTGAGCTTTGTTCTCTGTCAGATGAAATAGTAAAAATAAGTGGTTGAATCAGAAGTTTGGGTTGTTTCAACAAATCGTGGCTATTCGCAGCGCTGTTGAAATTTCGAAATTGTTGAAGAAATGCCAGAAGGGATAAAATGGAAACATCAGTTACGGAAAGTTGAGCCTCATACGTGAGAAGATATTAGAAGTGGAGACAAATTGCAGCTGTGACTGTTCCTCGAGGAGGTCAAATGTTTAGTTGAAATGGAATAATAAGCGATCGCTGTTGAAATCAATTGGATCGAATCTATTCGCGAGATATCATCTGTACCGCGCGAATGTAAGACAGTGAGTCATTCAATGAATTGTTTGAAAACTGCCACTATTCAATGGAAACAACAACAAATTTACAACCAGGACACAAATAACTACTTTCTTAAACCCATTTTGACGCATGAAACGAGTTGCGAAACTTCAGAACAAAACTGAACGCGTGCTGGTGAACTGACTCTGTTTCGTCCGGTGTATAGCAATTCTAGTTTAATAAAGCCAAGAAGTGGTTGCTGCGGATTGCGTTCAGTACAATGAGATATTCTGAATTCCATTCGCTTAAGCCGCTCTATTTCAACCCAGTGATTTATTCTCTACGACCGAGTTTTTTTCAGATGACCAATGTATTAATTGGATTTATTCCGAATCCCTGAAATCTTCTATTCCAGTGGTTCCCGACCGTGGTGCCATTCACAATACCCAGGGGTGCCGCGAGCTGATGCGTTTTTCAATATATCATTAATAAATACATTTTCAAAATGCCATCAAACCTTAAAGCAAATTGTATGGGTTCGCCACTGGGTGCCGCAAATAATTTTTCCTTATTTAGCTGTTTGCATTTGTGTGCAATTTCATTATGCCCTGCAAAAGCAACACGGCATCACAAAGGTGACAACGTCGAATGTGTTCGGCAAATTGTGTTGTTGCTGTTCAAATAACAACATTAGCTTTTTTTCTCATCTGCGCCCTTTCAAATATCAAATGTCATCTTCATTACTGTCCTGTGAAGTGCATGTGAATTTGTTCGTGACAATTATGTCGCTCTCTGAGAGGCGGCAAACAGCAGTCAATCAACCAGCAGTGAATTGTCGCTAATTGCATCGAGTACTCACTTCATTATCGATGCACACGCACTCGCACATAAAACTGAAGGCAGCAAGTGCTGCATACGCGACAGAAAAGCCGGGATAAGCTGCATAGACGCGCACGCAGTACCGCAAGAGTGGCTCAAGTAAAGGAAGTTTTACGATTATCACATCAGATCACCAAAAGTAAAAAGATACCGGCAGGATTGTCGAGCTTCTCTTGCAGCAAGCGCTTCTCGCGCTTTAACTCCAACACTTCATTTTCAAGCGACTCCACGTACGGCGTTTTGGCGGCTGCTGCGAGACCAGGACCGCCGGAGCTCTCTTCCGTTGCCTTCACAATGAAACAGTGACTAGTACTCGCCACATGCTTTCAACGTTTGTGAAGAATGGAAATTCACTACTGACGAGCAAAACATCGGCTGGACTGTCAAACTCGATTACCCATCTATTTGATTTGTGTGAGAGGGGTCCAGGCCAGATATACTTAGAACGCACACCACATTTTGTTGCCAAGTGAATCAGAAGACGTGTGGAAGCTGAAATTTGCTTCATCAAAAACGCAATTGTGCCGCAGTTGCTTCGGGCCATTCCGTTGTGCTTCATTTCAAAACTATGTGTTTCGTATTTCGCGTGACTGTTACAAATCCGACGTTGCCCATCGCGTAGCAACTGGTTAAAATAAGCGCAAGATCTGGGAAAAAGCAGTGTTTCTTTCTGTTTACTTGGCCCTTCAGTAAATAAGGGTGTAGACCAGCTATGTCCAACCCGCGGCCCAGTTTATGTTTTCGTTGTAGTACAAGTAGCCGACATGACGACAACCAGTCCTTATTTTGATAATCTTTTATTTGACATTTTTGTTGCAGGTGGTCCTCAGTGCCACTTTATCACGTCTGTTGTCATTGCAGTTAGGATTCGAACACTTTCGGTGTATTAGCTTAAGCTAAATTTAGTTTGCTAAGATCAAACTAAGTCACTGAATGTGCGGCCCTCGATAATGTGTCATTCAATGTGCGGCCCTGATTAAGACAGTGACATAATTTTTGGCTCAGTACGCCATCTGGATTGGACACAGTTGGTGTAGACAGTTCTCACGCTCGTGGATGAGACACCAACACGCCTCATCACATTCAATGGAAATGAACTGAATGGACGACAAAAACAATTCCAAACTTTACAATGGCCTGAAAATTCTTAGAAGTTGCACGTTCTTCATTATTGTGACCAGCGAAATGCGGCCCAGTCACCTCAGTGGAAGAGCTGACGTTTTTCCGCTGCTCCAATAACTGTTGCATGTCTTCTCTCATCTGTTTGATCACCCACTTGAGCTGTTCGTTCTGGAGACGAAGGTCCTGAAGCACAAAACACCATTTACCTAAACAAGGACAACAAAACAAAGATGACATGAGCTTCAACAGAATAATCCTCGACAACAACCGAGTAAAATCAGCTTCTTTTCAAACTAAGAACACTTTACCTCTTGCCTGTACGATGAATGTAGAGAATGACCGGCGAGTGAGCGGTGCCTCTCGTATTCCGCCATCAAGTGGTGACTTTGCAAGACGTGCAGGGCGGATTCGAGGTCCGTTGACGCAGCTTCCAAGGTGACTTTCGCGTCGTGAAGGTCACGATGGAGTCTTTTAACTTCGGCTTCGGCAGAATCTCGTCGCTCAGACAAGCTTTCCGCCAAAACTTCCGTCTGCAAATGAAAGGAGTTAACGGTAAAACCCATGACTCGTCAGCAAACATTTGCGTGTGCATATATTTTTTGTGCACACTGGGCAGGGGAAGGTGGTACAAGCGAAAAGTATACCCAGCTTGTTCGCCAATGCCCGGCTACCGCAAACCCAGATTTTCTGAGGTTTTAAGTTACATTTTCGCTGATAGTTATATCTCTTCACTTATTTCACGAACTTTGGCCATATGCCTGCAAAGCATTAGAAGCTTACCGAGCACTCTTGCCATATGTTGGGCAATTAATTGGGTCGGCCGGAAAACACAATGCACAAGTCGATTTCCCCTGAGGCTACGTCGTATCAGCCATACTGGGACAACCGAGTAAGACAGAAAATCCACAACAAAACTTATTCATAACACGCCACTACCTTTTCTTTTCATGCATCAGTCAGAAAAACTGTTGGATTAAAAAAACTGTTTCCTGAATTTCGTGGCAGTTGCCACTAGGTTAAATTTTAAACAATTGAAGTCTTCATTCTGGTGATATCTTTTTCTGTTCGTTTGGCAATTTTAGTTTTATTTCCTTTGTTTGTATGTTAAAGTTTTCGAAGTTCAACTAATGCGAAGAAACTGGGGTTCTTGATGCTTTTCACTTCAACGGAAACCGGACTGGGGATCAGTGGTGACCGAAAGCGCGTGCAGTCAAAATAACTCATGCGTGCCGTTGCATCGAACCACGTGACAAGCTGAAACATTTTTAAAGAACCCGAAAAGATGGACGGCTCGTGTCATTAGTAGTTACGCCTTCGCCTTTGAACCCGAAAAGATGGACGGCTCGTGTCATTAGTAGTTACGCTTTCGCCTTTATTGCCTCCCCAGAAAAGTTTTACTGAAATGTTTAGAAAAAAGTTTTCAGCTGAAAGCGCGCGTTGCATTGCTTATCAGCTCGAAAATTAGACAACGCCCACTTTCGACCTCCACCAATCGCGGGAGGCAACGGGCCGTCTCACCTTCGCAAACGTTGTCGACTCGACTTCTTCACATTTTCGTTTCCAATCCAGTCGCAGTTGGGCCTTGTCTCTCTCAAGGTGGCGCTCGCGCTCGGACGCTTTGAGTATATCCCTCTGGTACCTGGTGGAGGAGAATGCACAAGTTGTTCTTTGAAGCGGCATTTCTTATTTCTTATATTGTTCTTTGAAGTATGAAAAAATATAAGTTGTTATACAAGAAAAAAATAAAAAAAATACAAGAAAAAGTACAAGTTGCACAAGTTGTTCTTTGAAGTATGAAAAAATAAACGTATGAAAAATTGAATGGCTTGCTAGCAGAGGTAAACACGAATGAAAATAAGAATAAATGTTTCGAGACATGGGGACTTCCACATATGCGATTAAACGCGTTCTTAACAAATTAAGAAGTCCCCCTGTCGAGGTGCAAGTGCAGGTTTGCTTTTTGTTAATTAGAAATCTTTCACTTGAAACCGTTTAGCGTGTCTAAAAGCGACAAAACGTTTACGACAGTGATGAAATGGCTGACTTTAGACCGAATCTGAGTCAAATCTGAATGGGCCATTTCCATTACGACCACGATGGCTAAGATCTAATTTCAAATATTTATTGCAACGATTCTTCTTGAGGGGTCCGCAGTGTGACCCACAAATGTAAGAAACGCTGAACTGTGTGAACGTAACTATTCTGCCTGCCATGCAGGCACGTGCACTTGCCTGCAACAGACAGCAGAGAATTTTAAGGCAATAACTTCTTGACAAAACCAATACCCCGTGGCGGGAAACACGTTAGGAATTTGTTTGCTTTTCCGTCGCAATCTGACGTTGCTCTTAATAGGATAGTCAACTGTGCAGCTAAAACATCTGGGGCACCGTGGTAATGCATCTGTACCTTGGTGCAGGCACGCCAGCACGTCCTTGCAACGTAAAAACCGTTGAAACTTTTCAAAGGTAACTCAGCACCGCCAACTTTTTGTGGAACGCAGTGTACCCAGCACGATTTTGCACTTTGTCACAGTGGGGGTGATGTGTGTTTCTTCCTCCCCCCCCACCAAAAAAAATAATCAGTAGGAACAAT
>Ga0210059_1008683_pt1 | contig 15977 bp, 5 predicted proteins | sample Ectturendosymbi2_FD_188042 | JGI IMG/M metagenome (GOLD analysis project Ga0210059, IMG submission 188042) | Ecteinascidia turbinata endosymbiont from Florida, USA - Sample 2 (SPAdes) (version 2) | ecosystem: Host-associated > Tunicates > Ascidians > Unclassified | place: Key West, Florida...
CGATTTTCGCGTCATGCACACACCGAAATGTAATGAGCCAGCCGAAATACAGGCAAATTATTGTGACTTAACAATACTGATTGTCTCTCTGTTTTCCTTGTGCCGCTTGCGAAATACGACACAGCTTAGATCGGGCACTGCTGACAAATCAAAATGGCCGGTATTTTTACAAAACGCATCTGGCAACCCTAGTCCATGTCCATTCTCTCAATTCAAAATTTCTAAGGCGGCATCTGTCTGTACCTTGCGCAATTATCTGTAAAGTTAGTGATATGTCGGCTAAGCTTTGTTTGCTACCACTGCCTCGAATATGTTAGATGATACACTAGCAGTTCGCAAACGCTTGTGCTGCCTTTTACGCGCGTATGTGTAGAAACTGTTGTTTCAATTCTGTTTTGGTGGTTTAACAAAGGTATTTTGCTTTTGGTATCGACCAACAACCATGTAGTGTGGCTGTGAGATAATTCTACGATCTGTAGTGTTACTGCAGTGCATTTTGCTTGTCTGCGATGCTGCGAAAAGTGCTGTTGATAATATTTCGTGACAAATAATAGCCGACTGAGACACCAGAATTTGCTGGAAGTGGTATGAAGTAATGCTATTATATAACATAAGAGTGCTTTTGAAAACAATATCTCAGGATACTGAGCATGTTACAAACTTCCATAAACACTGTCAAAATTTTGCAGAGAAGTGCCACACTGCATCGCATTGTACTTTAACAGATTAACAAAATCACGGTAACAGGGGAAAACGAGCAAAGAAAAACAGACGTCGCGGCTGGACCTGGTCAAGAAAAGTGTTGGTGTGTTAAAATTGAAATAGCATGTATGGCATAAATGTTATAGTAAATAAGGTAGCCCTGTACTTTAGCGAGAGCAAAGTTTTTTCTCAAAATTTCAGCCCCTCCCCTTGAAAAATTCGTTCGTGCGCCCCTGCCCCTGACTGATACTTCAATACCAACGAACACCCAGCAAACAAAACTTTTGATTGGTCTTGGTTTCACAGTTTACAAGAAATTCGTTACACGCCATCCTGGCTATAAAGCAATCGTCGTTGATGCTTTGATTTTTTAGTTTGGAACATCAGCAGAATTTGCCGGCAGTGCCTGTGATGACTTTGAGAATATAACAGTAACTAGCAAACTGTTTATTATTGTTGATTATAACGGTTAAACCCACGAAAGCCACATTCAGGAATTTAGTTTTCACACGTTTTTTTATTATCGGGTAAAGACTTTCGAACCAGTGGAATATTAAAGCTAACACATTCAAAAAGAGCTAGGTTTCCTTGCAGTGAAGTTGTGGCACACTTAACAATCAGTTTCGTTTCAAAGAAATAAAACATTATTTTTTTGCAGTTGAGCAAGCCCTGGCCACGGTGGGGAGAGCGTTGTGGGTGGTAAGCAAGTTCAATGTTCCATTTGCAATTACATTTTAATCACCTCACGACAATCGTATGATGGAATAAGTGCCACACAGTTAGTTGGATTTCGGCTTCATACGGTACTTAAACCTCTCCCGTCACTTCAAAAGCTCTTCTGATGATGGTCACGATTCAGCTCATATGCCTAACCTAAGTTATATAATTTTCTCAAGATGCTTTCCTGTTGTAACCACAGAACAACTTTCCATTTGCAGCATCGCCGCACACACAAATTGACCAAAGGATTTTTCAGCGCATGTGTCGTGAACGCGCGGTAAACTTTTTTTTAAAATTAGTTAAAAGGAAGTACAATAATCTAAGCAACTGTGACACCACTGGTAGGTCCAGATCGACCGATCTTTTGGCAAACATTGTTTACAGTGCGTGTGCGCCCTGATGTATCAAACGGGTTCAAGCAAAATGACGTGTCAGTTTTATGTCTCGGTTCTCCTCCAGTGCTGTTCCTCATCAAAACAATAAATGAGTATTGTAGCTTTCGCAGCACGACATCGCCGTTACCGGTTTCGGACGAAAATATTGAACAACAGCAACTCGGTGGGAAAGCAATAGCGCACATGCCAGAGTTTTTCGTGTGCCGAAAATGAAACCGAAAGCCAGAGGCTGAGCCCCGGTGACTTCAGCCGTGCAATACATCGAAACGCCTGAGCCATTTCGCGCCTTGCAATCAATAGATTTTAAAGACTCCGCCTACGAAGGTTCTCGGCAGAAAATTCGACGAGATTGCGTAAGGCAGCCAGGACGTATGACGAACAGAGTTGGATGCTAACCGTTGTGAGGTTATTTGCAAAGGACAGTGTACCATGTACGTTTCTACAGATCACAGAATGGAAGCGAAGAGTAAGAAATTATCTTGGGGAAACCAGAAAGGCTTCCGGAAAATCCATTAATAAATCATGTAAGTTAATACACGTATAAGTTTACTCAACCCACTCACAAAACTTTAAATAGGTAAATAGTCGCAGCAGCCTCTAGAATTGCTTTCAGAGTGAGGATGAAATGAAAATTTGATGAGAAAAATGTGCGTGTTATTTATGAATGAATGAAGATTGTGAACAGAGCGTGAGCAGTTTCCACTATGTAGCCTACATTTAAAGCTGAACAGTCGAATACATTAGAAAAATTTCAACCGCAGTTGAAACTTTGTTAAATGTGGGCAGAAAGAAAAATCCAGTAGATAAGATTAACTTAATCTCCTTTTAGTGTGGAGTCAACAGGACTAAGATAGGTTGCTAAAAACCGTGAGGTTTTTCGAGTCGTCTCAGAGAGAGTGCCCCGGAGACCCTCCCCAGATGAACAACAGGGATTGAGATGAATGAATACACGATTGAAAAAAAACTAAAGATCCTAGTTTTACGAAAGATGGCAATAAAACTCGCTTTGAAATAATTTTACTCTGTTTGTCTTCTTGTTCATGCGCTCTGGTATCTGGAACATCATGTTCTTGTGCATGCTTTGTCCAGCGCGTGTATGTTTTTGTTTTGATGAATGAGCGTCGAGATGCGTGCGATGGGAGCAACTTGCATCAGTGACAATTGCGTTTCGGAATGAACAAATCTAAAATGTAATATGTAGAAATCGTGTTTCTGACAAGCGAAACGTTTGCACATGAAGTTTAGAAGTAAATGACGAACAGTGATAAATTTCTACAAACTTCATAAAACTTATCTCTTGATTTCAGGTAATTTGTGATAGCTTGCCGCCGTATTCTTTTTAAACTAATCTCAAAATTTGGGTTTTTTGTTTTGCTATAAGTTCTAGTTTTAACGCAAAGCTTGAGAAACCAAACAATTACATTTGTTGCAGAGCACGTATGATGTTGTATTTAAATAAGTACAATTGTTTTATTCCCATAACTATGGCAACCAATTTTTTGACCTAAAAACTTAAAGTTTTGACTTTATAATTTACAAATTTTGACTTTATTTTGACCTATAAATTTTCTGCGTTTGCAACTGCAAAATAATTCAGCCTTAGGTGGTGAGGTTAACCCAGAAGGATATCTATGCACTCTGCTTCGAAATTTCAAAAAAAATGGTTGTTTAACTTTGGAGATGATACTGTATATTGATAAGTACATTATTAACTATGTAGTTTACCGTACAGTAGAGTCAAACCTGAGAACATCATAATAGCTGAAACACTATATGCATAATGGATTGAGCATTTACCAAAACCAGTACTGTAAGACTACATTTCTCGCCTACCACGCCTATCCTACATAATATTCAATCGTCCAGTAGTGAGCAAACCAACATTATTACGTCAGAAATCGCAACAAGCCCATTATCATTACAGAATTGCAAATAAACTTGCAAAAGCATATCACTATCTGTTGTTGCAGTTTCAGTAAAATATCGATAAAGAGAAAAAAACTGTGCTGCAAGAAAATTTTGACCTAATGATAAATTTTGACCTAATGATAAATTTTGACATTTTTTGACCTAATAACTTGGGATTCCCTCAGGGTGTGACCGTGAAATTTGATTTGTGGACGTTTCATAAACTTTACAAACAGCAGAATATTTTTGACTTTATTGAATTTTGGTTGCCCTACCCATAACTTAAATCATTTCGGTACATCATGAATGATGTGAACCCTATTGAAAGGGTAGTTTTTTAGTACCGTATATTTTCGAATATAAGTCGAATTTTTTTGCAGGGGAAACAATCCATATTTCGGCATATCGACTTATATTCAAGTCATTCATAATATTTATGTTCAGCGCTAGTATCCGAGCGAGCGGAAATAGATCCATATTCTATATTAACAAGGCGGTAAGTGTTGTCATTTCACTTTCGTTTCATAGTCGGTTGTTTCAACCCATTTAATTCTTGCCTTTTCCAAAACGAATAAATTCTGATCTTTTACCCTTTAACATGCTTCCGTTAATTATTTCCGGTTTCGGTTGAAGTTTTTATTTACATCGTACAACAGCCGAGGCTTAACAGACATCTGTAGACTCGACTTATATTCGAGTCATAGATAATTCCTAGTTTTCGGTGAGAATTCTACCTCGTCTTATATTCAGAATCGTCTTATACTCGAAAATATACGGTATTTCCTTCTAAACACGTTACTTCTGCATTGGTCGATTGGTTTCACTTTTCTCTGTATATCAGGTTTATCATATTGTATTGGAAATTAGTTCGTTCTATAAGCCGATAATGAGCAACTCAACCACCATACTAAGGTGATATTTGCCCAACGTACAAATTCCTTGGATGTATTTGGAGGAAAACCCAAATGCAGTGGTAAAGTGGTGACATTTTGTTTTGATGGGTCATAGACATTCAGCTAAACTTTCATTTTCAGCTTAGCCTTTGAGAAACCTTCAGAAACGTTGCTTTGTGAAACATTTTGCCTCCTGCCCATGGCACAACAGATGATGTTGCAAGCAGTAAAAAACGATTTAAATTTATCAATGTTTTTGCTTCCCTGCTCTGTAAAGATTTTGTTCACTTTTTAAATTTCCAACCATTATTACTGAAAGAATATTCAAGAAACGTTTGCAACCGAGCAAAGACGAACCATAGAATTAGCAAAGTCTTGTCGCTACCGGAATGGAAAACTACGACTTACATGGCGAAAGCGGTTATCGGAAAGCGGCTGGACATATTCCGTACGATATTTTTGGGTAAGTCCTGTTGTCATTTCTTCCCAATAGAGGCAACTAGCCTATTTTCTGTGCATCGCGCTCTGATACATAACATCTGAGGAAAACCTGAAAGTATTGGGATCTTGTTTGCTCCTGTCAGCACGTTTTCTCCCATCCAATCAAACGAAACTTTTCATGCTTTGAAAAAAATATTTAACGTGTACTCTTTCTCATTTTTGTGATCCACTTTATCCGTAAATGTGACAATTATAGAAAATCCAGTATCGTAGGGCAGAATAAACATCTTTGCCTGATACTTGCAGAAATATATGGCACTTTATGTTTTCAGAAATTTATCAGAGTTTAATTTCCTCCAACTTCGAAAGTGGAGGAAATACTCAAAACAGAAAACAAGATGCTTTTGCGTTAACAGACTAAACCTATTTTCGGTCACAACCTGCTTGTCAGAGGAGAAAGTATCATCTTACCCGTTGATTCATGTAATATTTTGACTTTCACGCGGGTGCGAAAGCTGGTTTTAAGAGCGTTTAGGGCTTGTAATTGACCCGTGCGAATGAGCGTCGGAAGGGGCGCAGGAGGTAGCTTTGCCCCCCCACCCCTCGGATTTTAAAATTTTCAGCAAAAAGGTTGTTTTCTTAGTTTCGAGCGGGAAAAAACAAATTTTACCACTTTTGGCCCCCTAGACAAGTTTTGGAAAAATCCCCTAGTGCCCCTGCCCTGTAAAAAATCCTTCCGACGCCCATACCTGTGCGCCTCTAACAGACCTTCGATTTTTGGCTGTTCACTGAATGAAACATACCTTAGAGTATAGACTCTTTTCTAACGGTAATGCGGGTACGTTTGAGGTCAGGAACATAAAGCCCTTCATCAGAAAGAAAATTACCCGCTGTCATCTTTCGAATTGATCGGCTGTAAGAAATCAATATGCCAAGCATGCTGCAGCTCGTCTCTATTCAGTGTAAGAGCGAAGAAAAATGGTCGATATCGATCTTTATTTAAGATGATGAAACTGCACGGACTGCAACGTTCTTCCCAGTAACAACTACGTTTATCATATCGATGCTATTATTCTCCAAAACGGCTGCCAGAAAATGTAAAAGAAGCTGTTTTATTGTCTCATGCAGTGGAGAAAATTAACTACACTTTTTACGAAACACATAGTAAATGAAAATAAACTTCATGACCACATTGAAGACAAATTTCAAATCTTTTGGTCAATAAATCCTTCTTACTACAAAATAAGCACCTCTGTGAGACAATTGGAGCACGTCGGAAATTTGTCTCAGTGTACCTGCACGGATGCATATCAGGTGAAAGAAGGTGAGAAAGCAACTTGTCCGATGTGTTTGGGAAAACGTTTCTTTTATGATTTAATATTTTCAATTTTTTATATTTTGTGGATCGTTGCACTTACCGACTAATTCCAAAAGTTTGATGGTTGGTGACCCAAGGGCGGACCTAGCTAGTAACGCTAGGAGGAACGAATTCAGTAATTATCAGCAGTAAATTTACGTTTTTTGAAGAGCGCAGCCGTAAAGTTTGTACATCAAATTATAGAATGATAGGTAAAAATAGGGGAACAACGGCAAAATAATATATTTTGCCGCAAAACCTGCTGTGTACGATCGCTGCACCCGAGAAGACATACGAGCACTAACAGAAACATAAACTCAAAAGAATCAGAAATAACTTTGTTGACTTAACAACTAACACAAAAATGAAAACAGCCACGTTGGCAGTTGCTGACAAACTTTCAGTGCAAGTAGAATAACTCGTAGGAGGTGGTGTCTGCAAAGACGGCTGAAGCTCCCACAACTGTTTTTCTTTCGGGCGCAAATCATTTCAAACGTGGAAAAAATTTTATGGACATCGTTGTCCTTAACGAATTGTTGTCATTTTAACACTTTGCAGTATTTATGGGATGAAAACCAAAGTGTCTTACTTAGAGAAGCTGAAACGTAAAATTCTTTAAAAATCTACTTTTTGACACTTTTTCGGGCGCAACGCTGTAGCTCCCACAGGTTTATTTGACCCCCTACGTCTATGGAATAAACTACTGTAATAGTCTAAACGGCTTAGCTCTTGTCAAAGGGTTGAAGCATATGTGATAATCTTACTCAAAAAAAGGAAAGACGCAATGGCATAATATTGCCAACAACGACAAATTCAAATATGGCGAATAATTTATTCACAATTGTTTTCCCCTTAGGTTTTAGTGGAGAGGGGCGATCATCCTTTGCGGATCTGCCCCTTTTGTTGACTTGCTGCAAATAACGGATAGGCTGATTTCTCAAAAGTTCTGCCAGGCGTATGAGAACAATCACAACGTTATTTTAAGAAGGCAACAAATTTTGTCTTTTTCAAAATATGACAAACTGATTACAATTTGCTTTGTTCAAGACCTAAAGATTGTTTCGACTCATCCATTAATGTTTTCGTTATACAAGATGAACAACTGAGTCAAACGAGAATTTTTTTTAAGTATCCAAGGCCATTGCTTGAGAAGCTTTGAGAGACGCCACCTTTTGAGATGGCTTCCAGATGCCAATTAACTGATAATTCGGATTTTTTCGATGAATTTCGATAGCTTTGAAACAAAACCCTGATTGAGATTGGCACTTATGGAAGGTGAATTGCTACAAACTGGTTCACCCCTAGACGAATATTTGCAAATAAAACATATGTGGAGTCAACAGTAACTTTTTGCAGCTAGTACATGTTACATTCAAGAGAAAATGTACTTTAAAGATATCTAAAAACACTTTATTTTTGTTTTTTCTCTTTATGTTTTCGTTCTTTCGCCATTAGCAACACGGGCAATCAAAAGACTGGTTTATTAACCTGCACAAAGATAAATACTGAAGCTCTCTCTGCATTTTCATTCCACTTTATTTCGTCTAACTTTGCAAAATATATCGCTATATGACAAAACGTTTATTGCTACGTCCAGGGTCAAGTTTCTTTCAAACAAATTTGAACTTTGCTTTTCAGATCAAGAGATGGTGGAGTGGTGCTCCTTTTCGTAGTGATGGTAGTTTGTCTCATAGCTATCGTTTGCTGGACTGCAATTAAATGCTACAGAATGGCTGAGGAAGAAAGGTGCACCGGGGAAGCCTACGCAAGGTACCGCAAGGCCCGGGATCTGAGGAGAGCGTTAGCTGCCCAGTCTACCCCTCAGTTGTCGGAAACATACTGCAGCGAAACGTCGTTTTGTGAACACATTCTTGATGTGAGTGTCAATTTGAATGTTTTTCTGGTGAATATCTTACCTGCGATGAAAATCAAAGACCCCAGTTTTAGCATGAGGGGCGGATTTGCTAGGAGACGAACGTTTTGATCTCTGTATCTTGAAAATAGCAATCTGAAAGCGGTACTTCAGAATTTTTTCTTTGCCATCGTAATAGATATTGGAAGAAATATTTGAGCCACAACTCTCAAATTTGTGAAGATATTTTGGTCTTTCAAAACGCGGATTACTGTTCATGATAAATCTTCATTGATTTCAAGCATAAACATTTCTGATTTTTGTGTCATAACTGTTTCAGAGTGCTTTGTTTTTTTCTAAACTATTCTTCTTCTTGAGCAAAAAATAAAATGTTTTATCTCCCATAGCAGATTGTGAAAAAATGCAACAATTTCTAATAAAAAACAATACTTTGACGTAAGACAAGTCATTAGGATTTTTCAAAAGATGGCAGTTGCACGACAGGATACAATAACCTGGTAGAGGCGCAGAAATTCAGAACGGTGGAGCCCTAGTGGTTACATCGCAACATTCTCTGAGGCAGCGATGAAGCAAAGTTGCAAAACCAATTACTCGACAAACAATCTTTTGAACTTTCGTTCGCTTTATTTAAAGATGTCGAGCGTAAGTGACGCTCGATCGATTCACAAATTGCAAGTGGCGTCCACGCATTAATTATTCAAGCTGCTTTGTCTTTTACAACAAGAGCTACGTGGGGAGTTTGGTAAGAACAAGTCACAAGTTTTTGACCGTGTTGGCATAAACGTTGAACTGTTGAATATTAATCCGTACTCTGCTTTGCTTCTGATGAAGTTTAGTTATAGACTCGCATTTAGGCTTATAATTATAATGCAACTTCTCGTTAACAAATGTCTAACTGTACTTTGCAACCTTGGAGAAATATATTAGTAAAATGCCCACTTTCAGCTCCAACTCCAGTCCACATGCTATTAGAAGGAAGTGCATCTGCTGCCCACTTATTCAAAGAAATAACCATGTCAACTCATATATCCAGCGTGAGATAGATGGCGAAATTTCCCTGCCTCTTTATCAACATGACAATGTTGAAACATGCAAAACAAATTTATTTTGCACTATTAGAAGAACCAGTGTTAGGTTCGTCAAATTTTTGTGTTGAATGTGCTGTAATTTTTCTTTTTTACATGTCAAGCAATGCTATTTTGGATCTGCGCTGTTCGTAAAGCTGCAGATGCCCTCGTATCAAAACAGATGGATACGTAGCAATGCCCCATTTACACGCAACAACGTACTGCAAGGCCAACAAGCATTTCCTGGTCATAAAAACTTACACCATCATGAAGGTATAATGCCGTTAGAAGTAGATGCATTTGACAAAAAAAAATAAATATGATGAACCCTAAATTAGGAACGCGATTTCTAAATGTCAAAAATGACACAAAATATTAGGGTGTCAAAATGACACCCTAAAATTTTGCAATGACACCCTAAATTCTGAAAACCAAGATATGTATTTGCCTTGCATCGAAGCAAAACGATTTGAGGAAAGCACGTTTTCCTGCGCGTGGCTATTGCAACAGACATCTGCAATGTCATAGGCCGACACAATTTTCTGGCGCAGAAGTTGAAAGCGAAAATTGTAAGTATGGTATCTGTACATTGTCATGAGTACCGCCTCGCATCGGCCTGTTACTATACTGCCGCAGATTTGTACAGTATGGCGTACGACACTGCGAAAGCACTTGCAATTATGAAAGTGTTTTACTGTTGCACCGTTGCAATCGGATTGCCTTACGATGCATCAAACTACAATGAAGACAAAAGGTCCGCAGTTGCAGCGCGCATGCAAAGCAAGGCGGTTGTCGAGTGAGGCAAAAGTGAGAGCTGAGTGAGGTTTTGACTATTTGGTTCATATTGAAGCAGCTGTAAAAAAATATAAGTGATGCAGTGTGCGTTGTTTCACTGCGACAACATTACAGAACTGAGCAAAGTGTGTCAGAACTGACCAGAGTTTTTCAGGCGGGATGTTTAAACTTAGCACAGATGAAAGCTTCCGCAGAACTGTGCATCAATAAGCTCTCTGATATCGATGCTGAAACCGAGCTTAAGCTAACTGCGAAACGTCTGATAGCGAATTAGGCGAAACCTAGAACGCCGGATGGTTTGACTAACTCGTGTGTGTCAAGTGGCACGGCGTTTTGGGAGGGCACCTAAAAATTGACAAATTGATCATCCCCATACACAGAACGGGAGCCAGGAGTGAATGCCTGCCCCAACTACCGGGCATCTATTAGCTTAGCTTCCCAGGAAGAGTGTATGCCAGGATGCCGCGAAAAATGTAAACCAAAGCTGGATGATACCAATGCGATTTTCGTCGCGGCCGTAGCACTACAGAACAAATTTCCACTCTCCAGCAAATTTTCGAGAAATCCTGGGAGCATGCCAAAGACGCAAGCACATATTTCGTCGACCTCGGGAAAGTGTATGGATGGGTTCCTCGTGGAAGCTTAGGGACCTCTGGAAAGCTTTGGGAGGTGTTGCGGGAGCACAGTCAGGGACGGATTTACACATAGGCCAAATAGGCCATGGCCTAGGGCCCCGCGCAATTCCTTCCTATAATTACTCATTACTAACTTAAAATTTGTGAAAGTGCACAAAGGCATAACTTCACAATTTGCTTTGAAATGAGCGAAAATGCAAACGTCAAGACTCTTATTAGTACAGTAAGAACACGATAATATTGTTTGTTATGCAATACAAGAATGACAATACTACTTTTCAATCGGAGTTCTGCAGTGTCTGTCGCCCTTGCGTTAAAATTTGATGTTACGAGCGTTCTAAATTGAGAAAAACTTATTGATAACTTCGCTTGCCTGAAGGCATGAAAAAAACTTTGTGATAGATTGTCACTGTTGGATATGTTGGTGGCAAATATTTGGTATCTGTTGATGCAGATAATTATATATTTGCCTCATCTTCATGGATATAATTGCTTGTGCTAGTGAGTGCTACCTGTGGTAAAGGTTTCAAATGTGCTTTACAGAAAGGCTTTTAGATTAGAGCAGTGGTTCCCAAACTTTTCTGATCGCGTACTATTTGTGGGTCCCGTGCTGTCAACGCGTACCATCTTGTTCCTGGAAAAGTCAATGTGCCAAATATAATTCGATCAAAAGTTTGAAAAACCAGATTTGACACAAATGCAACATGATGAAAATGGCTGTGAGAAAGTATTATAGCCATTTTAAAAAACAAGGGAAGTAGGCTCCACAAAAATTCAGGAATTTATTAACAAAACCTGACAGGTAAAGATTATAGCTGTGAATATATTTTTTTGTGAAGAAAAACAGAAAGTAGGTCTATTCGTGTACCACCTTGAAGGCTTTCGTGTACCACTACTGGTACGCGTACCACAGTTTGGGAACCACTGGATTAGAGCCATGTTGTAGCCAGACATTTTGACTGGAGTGTTAAAAAACACGGACACCTCGCTTTGGTCATGAATTTAAAGAAATATTCATATAGTGATGTCATTTTGCTACAATGGCCCACGTGTCCCCTTGGCTACCCTCTGTCTTACAGTATACCTTGTTGTTCTGTACAGGCTAGTTTTTTTATAACAAAGGTAGAGCGTTATAAAAGTTCGTTATTTAATTTATCAGTGATGGGTTTCAGTCACAGGCGTAGTCAGGGAGGACCAAAGGGGCCATGCCTCCCCCAAATTTTTAGAAAAGATAGTCATTTTGTGCTTTCAACGGCGTTTTTCTAAGCAAAATAGTGTTATTTGCCTACAATCAAACAATTTCCCCCCCAAAATTTTTGGGCTGGCTACGTCACTGGTTTCAGTTGTCGAAGTTGTTGCAGCAGTAAATCATTTAGTCGCTTCTGAAATACTAGATCTCTAGTCATTGCAACACAATGGTCTCTAGTAGTTAGGCATTTGTCAATTACGCTGTTTCTGGAATATATGAGCCTTAGTAGGTAAAACTGTAGCGTGTTTGATGCGGATCCTATTTTCCTTGTTTCCACCTAGATTGCCAGCATGCAGAGCTTGCTTGTGAAGCTCTAGATGTTAGTTAAAGCAGTTAAAACAATTTCTCCTGACTTTTACTTGGATAAACGTGCCTACATTGGGCTTACTTCATATGGTTAGCTGAAGCCTGAGGGTTTTGCGAAAATACTTTGTTGTGCAAAACTTGTCTTCGTGCTGTTCACCATCAGCCTATAGCAGGGATGGGCAATTAACTTGGCTTAGGGGCCACTTTTGGAAGGCCGTTTTCAGCGGAGGGCCAATAAAAGCAAGTCTCTGACAAGTTAGCCTCAGCACTAAGCTGGAGGAAATTTCAGATTTAAGAATTTTTCTGAATGCTCTCGCGGGTCACTGAAAACGATGTGGTCCGCGGGCTGCTAATTGCCCACCCCTGGCCTATAACATAGAGGATTAAAAAACTATATTTTTTATTGTTTGGAAAGCCTGTGTCCACTGAATGGATTGTGCTCGTTTGTTCGATAAAATAGGCTATGTGGTTACTATAAAAATGGAGTTTACGTGCAGCTAATCCGATCAACAACTAGACGATGTTTTCGAGGGCTGCAACATGGTCCCGCAGGAAAATGTATATATCCGAAAAATAAACCTGCATAAAAGTTAGAAATCACGGAAATTTAAAGAAGAGAACTTCTGTACTACAAGAAAAAAACTATAAATTCCAAGAAAAAAGCGCATTGACATTTGCTGTTGAGAGGAATGTAGCAAACGCTCTAATTTCTGTTGAAGATTTAAGGCAATCGTAGAACCAAAGTAGGCACCACATAAGATAAAATTTTGAGGGGGTAATAAATGGAAGATTGGCATACTTTCACGTTTTTAAGACAAGCGACCAAATGGGTCACACCAGCATGGGGCCCAAGAACTAAGATGGCCTAGGGCCCCGCGCTCCCTAAATCTGTCCGAGCACAGTGTTGACGGGTGCCTCTTTCTGGCTGTCAAGTAACTGTATTTCTGCTCAAACGCTTGTGTCCGTGTCGACGGAGTTAAATCACAACCGTTCAGCGATGGTGCTGGACTCCGACAATGTTGTGTGCTGTCACCACTCTTCATAGTTTATATCAAGGTTCTCCTAACTACGGCTCGCGGTGGGACAAATCCGACTTGCGAAGCCATTTCACCCGCCCGCAAAACACATTTTGCCAATAATGAAAAAATAATATGTTGACAAAAAATGTGTTGATTTGGTAGAATGTAACATACCCCGAAAAAAATCATATTATGCAAGATGTGTGGCTCTCGAACTGTTGTGCAATAGCTTGTTTGGCCTTCTCCCAAAAATTTGAAGAGCCCTAGTTCAAATGAATTGGATTGACAGTCAGACGCGTCGAAGAGGGTGTCACTGTCGGGAACTGCAGGATGAACCGTTTGCTTTTTGTGGACGAATTGGTACTGCATGCGTGGATCTTTTCAACAGGGTCTTCAGCACGCATTTGATCGGTTTTCCGCTGCGCGCAACCAAGCAGGAACGAAACTCAGCTCTAAAAAGATTGAGGTGTTGTGTCTCTCAAGACGCCCAAGGCAGTGTATTGTACAAGTGTGCGGAAATGCACTGCTGCAGGTGGAGGCGTTCAAGTATCTTTGGGTGGTATTCACAACTGATGAAAATCGGAACAAAGGGATTGATGCACGGATTGGTAAAGCAAACGCAGTTCTGCATGAGCTTTATTGCTTCGTGGTGACGAAGCGGGAGCTTTCAAAGACCGCAAAGCTTTCAGATTTTAAATCGATCTTTCATTCAATCTTCACCTGTTGTCATGAATCATAGGTGACGACTGAAAGAATACTGTCAAAAGAACAAACGGCAGGGGTGGGATATTTGCGAAGAGTTCTCGATGTGACACTTCGTGACAAAGAACACCGGTCTGAAATCCGTAAAACCGGGATGTCAAGTCAAACCGTAAAACCGGGATGTCAAGTTTGGGGAAGCTTGGAGCTTTGGTTAGGGGGATAAGCCCACCAAAGCCCCCGTGGCGACGGGACTGCTTCGGGCTACGGTCTACACCCATGGAAAAGCGGCCCAGCGGTCGTCCAAGGACCAGGTGACGTGACTACATCTCCGACCTTGCTTGGTCCCGTCTTTGTGTGGAGCGAGCAGAACTATCTGAGATTGCTGTTGATCGTGAGGTATTTTGGGTCCTGCTAGGGCTGCTGCTCCCGCGACTCTCTCAAAAGGAAGTGGGCACGAAAATGAGTGAATGAATATGTAGGCTTATATTGAAATTTTGTATTTATTAAATTATCTTTAGTTTGCTTGCCAAATGTCAATGTCGTATTCAAATAATTAAGCATATTTTCAGGGAAACTTGCGTTTTTATGAAAATCAAGTATCAGACATAGAGGGGAAATAGTGTTGACACCATAAAGCTCCACCACGACACCCTTTGAAAAACCTTAAAAAAACACTGGTTTATCAAAACGTCTTGAACTCATGTCTATTCGTCGTCTCAGACCGCAAGCTCATGACGTTGTTCGTACAAAGAAACATATATAATGCTGTTAATGTCAATAGCAACTCACTGAGGCTTGTGTTAAAGTCGCGGTTTCGATTTTGACGCCTGCGTCAAGTTCGGCAGAGTATTCGCAAAATATTAACTTTAACACAAGAAGTAACGCTTCAAATGAAAATCAAAAAATTAAGTCGGTGAAGTAGTAAAAAAGAGAGGTTTTTGTAGCTTTAACCGCTAAGTGAAAAAATAATCAAGTATTACGCACATTTCCTCTTATTGCGCAGAATGAGAAACTCCCAAACGAGCTAAATAAGCTTGCAGTGTAGGCTGAAGATGAATGAAATTCTTGACGAATATTTGAGGATCCACTGGTGGCGTTAGATTCGGCAATTTTGATGCATTGACTTAAAAGCAACCAGCCATTGCATAACTTTTCTTGACAGAATATTGCTTGTGCACGTCAGTTGACCATACTCGAAGAAGCAAGCTAAAAAAACTAATATTTTTTTCATGAATTAGATCACTGGACAAGAAAACCCATTTTCTGCTCAACTTCTCTACGAAAATGAATTGAAAGAGACTTGTCTGCTGCACGACCCGAAAGAAGATATGGATATTGAAATGAAACCCCGTCCTCTAGCCCAAGTAAGTTATGAAGATCATTAAATGTATAACACCATGACAGCGCAAACCTCTTCGAAAGTTGCAATAAATTTCAAAGCCTTTAAATTTTGCACTTATTCCATGTGACATAAATCGCCGTTTTTTCAAAGTTATTCACACATTTTTAGACATACATATTCATGACCACATTTCAGGGTTCAGTGGCATATATACAAATATATACAAATAACAAATGCATATACACAAACAACAAATGCCCTTCATGAGTGAAGGTTCACTGCGGCTTTTGACGAATTGTGGGTCAAGTTTTTCCCTGTCGCCCTCAGCGATGCCTGGAACATGCACATGTATGGGCGTTGAAAGTATGTTTCCCGGAAGAGGGTCAATAGTGGATTTATCAAGAGGTGGCCAAAACGATTATTCAAGGAGGGCCAAAAGTGGTCAAGTTTCATTTAACGTACTCGAAACTAAGAGTACCCCTTCCGACGCCCTTGTGTACCCCTTCCGACGCCCTTGTGTACCCCTTCCGACGCCCTTGTGTACCCCTTCCGACGCCCTTGTGTACCCCTTCC
>Ga0210059_1008684_pt1 | contig 15977 bp, 12 predicted proteins | sample Ectturendosymbi2_FD_188042 | JGI IMG/M metagenome (GOLD analysis project Ga0210059, IMG submission 188042) | Ecteinascidia turbinata endosymbiont from Florida, USA - Sample 2 (SPAdes) (version 2) | ecosystem: Host-associated > Tunicates > Ascidians > Unclassified | place: Key West, Florida...
GAGACATGGCTTACATGGTATCATAAAAATGACTATGTTTCACCAATGGTGTGTTCTAAACGAAGTGCCCTGTATGTTGATTACGTCACTTCCTACTTTAAATTACTTTGGTAATTAGTTAGTGGTAGTGAAATTGTTTAACTTCATGTTGCAGCAAGGTTGCTTTATAATATAAAGGCTGTTGGCCCTGTTTGCTATGAACTTGTAAAGAAAAGCTCTATTTTTACTAACATTTTTGCAAATATTTGCAGGTTTGCTTAATGCTTGCTCAGTTCATTCACTGACTGATGCAAGGTGGATTTATTGTAACATGTCTACTGTGATTCTAATAAATTTTCAGAACCATCAGTGTTTTTTTGTGCTTCTGTCTTTCTCAATAATGTGCCACATGTGTTGTGTGAATAGTTGTGAGTGGAGCTTTTAGAGACTGTTGTTATGTAAAGTTTAATCAACACAATGCAAAAACTCATTAAGGCCAATTTTCTGCTTGTTTGTAATTTAGGCTAGCAAGTGAAGATTGTAGTTACCTTACTCTCTAAAAATATATTTTTTGCATTGATATGTTGCTTATGTTCTTTGTGCTGCTTCCTGCTGTTCTGGCTTCTAATGGAGACATATCTGGAGCATTTCAGGTTTGTTTTTTTGATTTTCAAACTTCCAAATTTCTGAGTTGTTTTTGTGTTCTATAGATGAGCTGTTAAAAATTACGGAAATATGAGACACAACAGCTTACATTCAATTGATTGATATGTGTAGCATAACTATGAGAAGCTAGTGCGTAAAAACATGTCTGTCCTATAACTGATGTCTTGTTATTAGGAATGACTTTTTGTATTTGCCCAAGATTAGAAACATAGTGCTTTCGTTTAACGCAATTGGTGGCATATTGTTGCATATCCAGTACAGCAGACATTTTGTCTTGGAAGCGAAGCATTGAATGATGTTCTTAATTGCCAAATAATAAAATGAGCAAATGCCCATTCTGTATTGCATAGTAAGTTTTGTACAGACACATGTTTCCTATGTACTGCTACTATGCTAGAGGGAATACTGATGGATTCTTCTACAGATTAAATCAGGATCAATTCTTTTGAGAAAAACACATTTTTAGAAACAGATAATTGAAGGTTCTAGGCTTACTATGAGCCTTCAAGGAACCTGCCTGCCACTTTCTGCATTCATAAGTTTGTGATAATTCAGGCTTGCACTGTTGCACATATCCACATTTGCTTTGGTCTTTAATCATTTAACCTGTAAGCTTTTGCTTTTAATTTACAGGACTGAAGATGAGTAAATCATGTGAAATTGATTTCCTAGTGAAACAGTATGCAAGAAGATTTAGCTGTGTCACTTTTGTGGAGCTTGTTGCTGATTTTTAGACAGTCATGACAATAATTAAAAATCTCAGCTGTATCCAAGGTCTTGCAGTGAATCTAAATCTTGTTTATAACAATTTTCTAATTTAAAAGTTTTTTTTGTCTTTAATGCAGGTTTTTCTTAAAGGAAAATGTTAGGTACCACGTATGGACCTGTAGGGACCCGATTTCTCTGATTCTAGGGGCTAGAATCGGGCCCCTAAAACGCCTTGAAAAAAGCCCTGCTTTAATGTAAAACATTGCACGAATGAAAGCATTTAGAAGGTGGTGTTGCGGCCAGTGACCCAACTGTATGGACAAGTACATGCGGACTGGAACCAGTACTTTGTAATAGACTGCTCATTGAGTCATCCGGCTGGGCACAAACCATTCACATGTTCACACAGTGTTCTACGTACCACGTGACTCAATATTCACGCCGTTCGTTGAATGCGTTTTTCTGCTCGCCTTTCGGTGCATGTATTTACAACCTTGCGGAACCTTACTTGATCTCTTTTCGTCAGTAGTGCCGTGAGTGAGTTGTTGTCTGACTGGTCCATTAACTGTTTTCTGCGATATGTTTGCTTCTGTATCATGGTAAAAGACAAGTCGCTGTTTGTGTTAATGGTCGAGAGATGTTGCCGTTTTGCGTCATTAAAACCAGCGCAAAACCACCGGAGAGGTTGCAACAGTGGAAACATGAAAATTTTCTGGCTTCACATTTCCACCTTACCAGGCTTCACATTTTCCACCCTTACAATGACAACAAAGTTACGCCTACTCAAGTCCTTGAGACTTCCCTGGAATTCATCTTTTTGGTGTGTTAAAAATGGTTAATAATCTGGATGACTGTTTTCAAAAAGTTGCCAAGACAACAATGTTTATGTTTTATGGTAAAATTTCTGCAGAGTTTTCTGTTTATTTTTTACTGGTTCATTGTCTTGCAGTCTTCCATTTGCCTGTGCATAGTACTGCTTATCACTTAGTGCTGCCTTTTTTGCTCCTGTAGTGTGTGCAACTTCTACAGATATCACTAACATGACTTAAAATTATTCATCAGGCTTCGTTCTTCATGTCTGATACTTACTTGCAATTCACATCTTGTTATCACTTCTACCAACCGTCTCAAGGAAATTTACTTGTGTTTACAACTAAACATAATTTTCATCCGAAGAAATTTTAGTTGCTCAGCAGTAAGCTTCCCTGGGCTTCAAAGAAGTCAATCTTTTTATGACAGAAGTGGTCTTTACTCACGTAATAAGAGTAATAAATGATTTTGAGTGGATGCTGACATTATTCAGAATATTTTCTGCAGAACTGCCTGCGACCTTGCCAGAAGAACTGCTCAAAAAACAATTCATATGACAAGCATGCTTTGCACATGAGATTGATGGGATGGAACTGCCTTGAAGAATGCAAGTAAGTTAGTATGTTGCATTAGCAAATGCTGTATGTTCTGACATGATTGTTTGTGCAAATAAATCATTGGTGAGCTTTTTTCATAAGCATGTTTGCAGAACTCTCAAAATGGTTTGCCTTGTAAATAAGGGTGCTTTAGGTTAATACATGCAGTTCTATAAAACTTGGCTGCTGTGTATTTGAAATAACAGATTCTATTTACTAACAGTTGATGAAACAATTCATTCAATAGAAAAACTTTGTAGCTCCTTTTCAGGTTTATATCACTTGCTTTTATCGTTTACAAACGTGGCAGAAAATAAATGAATGTGCTTGATGTTTTCTTAGCAAATTATAAGAGATTTTCTAATTCATTGCTGTTGTTACAAATATCCTTGACTTCACTCTTATCAATATTAGTAAACAGACCAGTAGTGAAACAAAATGTCCTTCTCACTAAAAAGAAATAGAATGTTGATATGAATGAAAATTTACTATTTTGACAGAAATATGAGTCAAGTTCTGTATCAAACAGAAAAATGTGAAATGTAAAAGCAGATACTCATTCAAAGATAATATTGAAAATGTCAAAAATCTCCAAAAAATTGCTGAAATTGACAAACAGGCTCATGATTAAAAGCAGAAAATATTGTCAAAGATGAATACATACATGTGATTCATTTTAAGTTTTATTTAGAGCCAAACTGTTTTCTCTCTCAACAACAAAATAAATAATCTCCTAATTAGATAATTAATTAATTTGTTGTTTTTAGGCCATAAGTTTTGAACCAGAAACACTAGAAGGCTGATCAAAGGCTCAAAAGACTCGGATTCTAGCCTATTTTCCAACAATGACTTGAGCGAATACTTCCCTCCTGCAGTTGGGCCCAGCGCCAGGTAACCTGGGCCAAAATTACCAAAAAAACTACCTCACTTACGACATCACCCACAAAATACGAAACCCCAAACCAAAAATTTCATTGCAATCTAGAAGACTTTCTACATCTTTTGAGTGTTTGAATACCTCTCTTGTGCAATCGACTGGCTAGTTGCGGAGTTGCAAGTGGCGCGAAAATAGCGGCTAATGCGGGATTTCTAGGTATGATATATTCGTACACCATCAGCAAACGTGTTGATAGCTGCGGCCGTCGCTTCCTGTCCCTGCATTTCTGACCACGTATTCTCTACGTGATAGGGGTGCAAAAAATAAACTGAACTGACAATCTTTGACAAACAAACTCCTGCGATCGTAAATTTGATCCATGACAAGCAGCTAAGTTAGAACCGCACCGCTTGCGACGCTGAGTGAAGTCGAGCGGTTTTTTACGGTGTGTACGAATTATTTTTCAGAGTCAAGCCGAAAAGGGCCTGTAGTGAACCTTGTCATAATAAAAAAAAAACTTATCAAGCATTACTGAGTCTGCCCTACTCTCCTTGTAAACAGTGCCATTTTAACTGTGAGGCCCAGGCCTCAGGGCCCTGCAGTCAAGGCCCCCAACATGAAAGCTGGCATTCAATACGGTTATAGCCTACCTACACACTGTGATTGTTGTCCAAGGTCCAATGCAATATACAGACTATGAGTGCAAAACTGCAAGCGCAACAGGAAAAAGCACATTACAGGGGCTTGTGACATCAATAGAAAAACTGTATGGCATCTTATACCCGACACAGGAAAAGAGCAAGGTATGACGCATGTTACGATGCATTTCGAATAGGATATCAGTTCATTTGGGGAGTTCTTTATAAAATTAAAGAAGACAGCAGTGAAAAAGCTGAAACGGAGGCCAAGGCTGCAGGCACTGCCAACATGTTCGGAAAATTTAATATGGCTTTATTACTGAACTTGGGATTGCGTTTTACCTCGTTTTGACGCTGTAGCTAAGTTACTGCAAAGTGCAAGCGTATCACTGAATGCCGTTGTTCAAACACTACTGTCACTAAAATAATTTTTGCTTCATTTAAGAAGACAATTTGACAACTTTGAGGAATTGGGAAAAAACTGGTAAAAGTGACTATCAAACCGAAAGCCGTCGAACCAGGTGTCGTAAATCAAAGATTGACTATGATTCAGATCGGACGTCCGCCATTGAGTGTGTGTATTCCTGTAGAGATCAGTTTAGACATAGGCGGATCCAGGATTTTTTTAGGGGGGCTCAAGAATGAGTTCATCCGGATGTGTAATGACTGCATAGCAGTGAAGATCCAACTGCTCAGTTAACTTTTTTCAACAAACACGGGTAACCACAGACATTTTGGCTAATTCGCATTCTCACCATTACCCAGGCGTACTGGGACGTTTCCGGAATAGAAGCCGCCTTCAAAACATTTCAGAAATTATTCTCTAACTTATCTAACCTTCAAAAAGTAACTTGTTGAATGTCGGAAAAGTTTTATTATTAGCAAAACAAACACAAGTCTACGCCGAAGAAACGCGTGGGGCAGGCATAAAAATGACACAAAAACTACACGAAGAAACCCGAAATGCCGCCAGTAACCTTTGTTGGCAGTCTGTACAAGACCAATGCCGTATTGTGTTCGAAAATTGCAGATGTTCTTGGAATAGAAGGTCATGACGTACGGAATTGAAAAGTCGATTATTTTCGGAATTTTTCCGATTTTTATTGCACATCACCAGAGGCGTAACGAAAGGGGGCAAGGGAGCACAATTTCCCGGGTGCAGAATCACTGCAGAGGATCAGAAAGTTACAACAGTGTCATCAGCACTTTCTTCAATACAGTACATTTGCTTCCGAAAGGCCTCAGATTCGAACATGCGGGCGCCAAACTTGTTTTTTGCCCCAGTCGTCATCTAACCTCGTTACGCCCCTGCACATCACGATTGTCTAGCCAAAATGACGAATTTTTTTTGCAAAAATACCTGTTCATCAGGCAAACTATCAACCACACACCATTTAAACAAACTGTTGTTGATTATTGTCAAAGTCATTTGACAATAGAAAATAACTTGAAGGTCGAAAAAGGTATATTATTTCGAAAACATGCACAGCTTTACCCCCCTAAAAAAACGCTTGGGGTGCGCGTAGAGACAAACATACCAAAAAACTCGAGAACAATGATTATGCTGGCACCTTTCCCTGGAAGGTGTTTATTGCATAACACGGGCATTGAAAATGACCAGACAACATTTTTCCACGTCACAGCGGGAAACGTGAAGTTTGCAGTGAGTGAATGACCAACTTCTCATCCATTCAATTTTTTGTACGAAACGCGACTATATGGCGGTAACGCAATTTTAGAAATACTGTACAGTAGGATGAAAAAAAATTGATAGAGACAGCAGAATATTGGTCGATAAAAAGCATCTGATTTCGTTCTGAGCTGAACGTTTGTCCAAAAATTGTTGCTGGCAGGGCTGATGCTAATCAGTAGCCATCTTTAGCATGGCCTACAGCTAATCTAGCGCACTTCATTTAGGCATGCCTGACATGTAGGCTATGTTTTACGGTTAGGTTTGTTGTTTTGGAATTTACGCTGTCTCTGAGCGCTCTAACCTAATCTGTGCTTAACTGCATTGTAAGTTCGTTGTAGCGTAATTTTAATGCCTTCCCTTAACTAACAACATGAGCTACATTCGTTACATAAAAGCTTGTAGGAAAAAAATGGTGTGATCTGCAGCTTATTCAACTTTTGTCAACAGTCTGCTCAGTCCCGTCGCCACGGGGGGCTTTTGTGGGCTTAGCCCCCTAAACAAAGCTCCAAGCCCCCCCAAATTGAAACATGAAACACTATAAATCAGTGGAGTTTTTGTCAATTTTTAGAGTGTCAATCCCCCCGCACAAACGCAAAGCCCCCTACTGAAAACTTTCTAGCGACGGTTCTGAGTCTGCTGTTTATTCACAAGAAGCCCAATCTTACCCAAATGAAACAAGAGCTTAAGTACTTACGTGCGCAGTGGCATGAGTAGCCCATAATTTTGGGTGGGTCAAAATGTTTGATTTTAGGCGAGCAACAGCATTTTGTTTGAGATACTGCCTCTTAAAGCACAAAATTACTAGATATTGCAAACATTTGGAGGGGCCACGGCCCCCTGGCTACGCCTGTGTACGTGCCGTTTGTATAACGTATATGTAATGTAAATACTTCATGCAAACACTTACGAATTTATATAACATTGGGTCCATATTTTTATATAAAATCTTGTTTATTAGAAGTTTCATTTATAGTGAAATAAACACATTCGGACTGCCGAAATGCAGCAAAATAAGCTTTGCATTTAATATTGTCGTCCATATCCCTGTGCAAGAAATGGTTTATTTAAAAACTACACAAAAAATAGCCCCAATGGACGTTTCTGTGTCGGGAACCATCGATCAAAAAAACGTATCTGAAAAATTTAGGGGGCGCCTTAGCCCCCTGCCCCTCCCTGGATCCGCCTATGTTAGAATTAATGCATTTTTTTCGATTGTGGATCAATCTCAACTCATGTTGGCCTTAGATCAACAATGCACAACCTGCGTCATGCGGCCTTCGATAATGAAATTTGCGGCCGTCCACATGTTATTTGAAATATAAGATTTGGCGGCCGTGCTGGCGTATATTGTAGCAAAACAAACGCATGGCAAGAAAACCAGTCGACACGATACGTAACAATCTGGATGGTGATGTCACAAAGAGTTATAGAATGAATACGCAATTTATGTTTGAATGTGTTGGTTGCAGTGCTGCCAACCTTGCGGTTTTCCGCGAATTTGGACTTGTTTTTTTGTGGATTTGCAGGTTTGTTTGAAGACTTGCGGGTTGCTTGTTTTTTGTGGGTTTCTGTATTGCGGATTGCTTTTTTATCAAATTTCATGGCCATTTTGCTCTTTCAATTCACTACAAAACGAAATTTGGGTGTGTTTTTGTGTAAATTAGCTCATTTTGGGCTTGTTTTTTCGGATTTGCCTCCCTGTTCTTGTATGTAACTAACCTGCTGGTTTTATGTTGTTTTGAACTTTCCTGCCAAACGCGCGTTGGGCTTGTTTTTCCGTTAAATTCCCCATTTTAAGTTTGTTCTTCAAATTTGCTTGCTTGTTTTTAACCTGGCATCACTGGTTGGTTGGCACTTGGCAGTAACGGCTAATCACAGCAGTAAGTGTGCGTTGGGCGAGTTGGCAGCCGTATTACATATAAATAAAAGTAATGCGGCCGTCAATAACAAACGGTTGTACACCCTTGCGTTAGACAAACAGACGAATGCTCATATAGGATGCTCTTTCTCTCTGAGCTTGGAAGAGATACAGCGAATATTGATGACATGCGTATTGCTGGTGAGAAACTTGCTGTTGTTTATTCCAATGATATTGAGGAACATGCAGTTGGAAGTGAATTGCTCCAATTCTCTAATTTTGTTAAGTTATGTGTCGACAAAAAAACAGGGAGATGAGGTGCACGAAACATTTATGCATCGCCTAATTCAGGAAATAAGCCTAATATCGCTTTTTCCAAACATTCTCATTCTGCGTATATACCTTTGTTTAATGAGCTCAAACAGCAGTGGTGAAAGGTCATTTTCGAAACTGAAACTGATAAATGGGTAACCAAAAGTCAGTAAAGTCAAAAATTTTCTGCCGTTTCTAAAGTTTATAAGACGTCCACAAACCAAATTTCACTCTCATACCATGAGGGAATCCCAAGTTATTAGGTAAAAAAAATTCAAAATTTATCATTAGGTCAAAATTTATCGTTAGGTCAAACTTTTTTGCAGCACAATTTTCCCTTAAATATCGACATTTTATTGAAACTACAGCAGCAGATATTGATATGCTTTCGCAAGTTTAGTTGCAATTCTTTAGTAATAGTGGGTTTATTGCGATTTCGGACATAATAATGTTGTTTTGCCAAATACCGGACGATTGGATATTATATAGGATAGGCATGGTAGGCGAGAAATGTGGTCTTACGGTACTTGTTTTGGTAAATGCTCAATCCATTATGAATATAGTATTTCAGCTTTATGATGTTCTCAGGCAGGGTCGCCCTTAGCCGACTGGACCGATGGCTTCCAATCGGGCCCCGCGCTAAAGGGGGCCCCGCGCTACGCCTTGTACTAGCCTCGCAAACTTACACTTTCAATCGAAGCTGCTTGTGTAATGCCGGCGCGGGTCTCGCAGTAATTTCAAGCGTGGAGCCCGTTGCCAAAAAAAATCAAAGTTAACTGCGCGGTCTTTATCGCCCTTAATCCTCACAATTCGTTCTTTGATCGTAACAATGGTAGCTGTGTTTCGGTAATGTGTAGTGAATTTTTTTCAATCCAAGAGTGCGTTTTGAAACATTTTTTTTCTCAAAAGCTAAGACAGAGAGGGCTTAAGTTTTGAAGCTGTTTTCTTTTGCGGTAATAAGGGTTTCGTGTTTGGCGGGTCAAGTTTCAATAGTTGCTGCAAGATACGGTTCGATAGATATTGCTGTTTCGGTACTTACTGCACTGCTAATTGTCTTCTGAAGGTTAACTGTAGTTCGCAATTGCAAATGTGTACTCCTTATTCAGTCTTATTCTTAGAAACGAGGCAATTTGAGATTGGTGAAAACGTTTGAAATAAACGCAGTTTTAATTAAGCGAACTGAATAACTATTGCCCGTGTGCAAAAAATAATGGTTTCTTGAAAAACAAACTGAAAATTTCGCTACGACTATTAAAGTTACGTTTAAGCGAAGTAAGCCACATAATGTTGTTGTGGTGAAAGTTGCATCACGAAGTACAGTACTACCGGAACAAGGATTATGGCATCACTCTCAAACAGACGGGCGTCGTAATTTCTGAGATATAGTTTAACAAATTGAAAGTTGAAAAACGTGACAAGGTGGTATGACTTTCCTGAAAGTTTGGAAGGCTATACTAACGTCGGCGTACGGGGACCTTTGGCTTTTGGGGGAAAATTTTTCGATTTGCCCAAATTTTTACGCCACTAACACAATCTTCAACGGGAAAGTTTTGCAGGGCGGTGATTCTGCAGTTTGCCCGAACTTTTTTGAATATTTCCCGAATCTAGGGGGACAATTTCTCTCCCGCCTCGTACGCCAATGCTAACAAAGTACTTGCTTGTTTTGAAAAATTTCTAAAAGGTTTACAGTTATTGGTAAATCTGCAATTACTTTGCATGTTTCTTTCATATTAGAAGAGAGCAATTTTTTAACTTTTCTGGGACATTGAAAACCTGCTCTAATCAGCGGTTAGTGTTCTTCACCGGTGCTTTACTGTAATATGAGTCAAGTGTAAGAAAGAGAGATGCGTTGGACAAGAGTTTAGCAGCAGAACTGTTGCACCTTAGAAAATCCAGAAAAAGTTCTAGAAGAGTCACACCACAGTGAAAATGTTTCTCATGCACTTCAAATTGTATTTAGTAAGGCAAACGCTCTTACTAAATGGCCAGGTGTAATGAGTCGGAATGCTAGGGACTCTTTAGCCCAAGGAGAATCGCCTGGCTACAATCACAACAGAAGTTTTTCCCGAAAACGGGAGTGATGGGACACAGCTTTATAAGCTTCACTGCAAGAGCGAAGCGGTAGGTCGTTCCTTTCGGATCTCCTCTTTCACATCATCGATTTCTATCATTATGACTTGATGCTCCTCAAAAGTGTCTGTACCCACCACTGAGTGGGGCCCCGCAAAATTGTTTCCAATCGGGCCCCGCACTTGCTAAGACCGGCCATGTTCTCAGGTTTGACTCTACTGTAGTTATTAATGTACTTATCAATATATCATTCCCGAAGTTAAACAACCAATTTTTTTTTAATTTCGAAGCTTAGAGTGCATGAATACACTTCTGGATTAGCCTCAACACCTGAGACTGAATTATTTTGCAGTTGCAAACGCAAAAAATTTATAGGCCAAAATAAAGTCAAAATTTGTAAATTATAAAGTCAAAATTTTATGTTTTTAAGTCAAAAAGTTGGTTGCCCTCCTGATAAAGAATGAACTCAGGTCATCAATGTCACAGCGACGTTTAAATCATTTGTCGCTGATGAGTATTGAGAGCAAACTATTACGGAAACAAAACTCTTGCAAGCTGATACATGAATTTGCTTGCAAAACAGCACGCGAAATATAAGTGTCTAACATGGTGAGATAAATTGAGAACATTTTCGTATTCCTGAGTTTGAGATAGTACAAACGTTTTCGTTTTCGCATTGCATATCTACCCTTTCCATTTGATGTTGCAGAGTGTGTTATTTCGCGTGATGAACACGAGTACTGTGGGGACACCATGCGACATTAGCTTTTATTGAAAAGATGGGGCCCTCGAAAAATTGTGCCTCAGGGTCCCTTAAAGCCTCATTGAGCACTGCCTGTAAATTGGCCCTGACCAAATCTAGGTCTTGAATTTGCCACAAGCACAGTTCCTGTACTTGGCTGTAAAAAAGTCCTGCTGTTGCGTCTTAACTTCGACCTGTGGCTTCGTCTCCAGGTATGAATGCATGTGGGTCGCGGTCGACATCTATGAGCAGCATCACGTTCCGTGTCCGCAGTTTTACGGAAAATGGCCGTTCGTTCGTGTTCTAGGCATGCAAGAGCCAGCATCAGTAGTCTTCTCGGTCGCCAACGGCATCACAAACGTCATGGCATATCGCAGTTACCGAAGTGTTGTTCCCATGTCGGCTCCCATGTTTCACGTCACTGCCATACATTTGATTGTTGATGTCAATGCGTGGCTGTGGTCATCTGTGTTCCACGCGCGAGATTTCCCGTGGACAGAGAAGTTGGATTACTTCTGCGCAACGTCGTTAGTGGTTTATGCGTTTTATGTCTGTTTGCATCGTTGGACGTACGAGGTTGCCGCTGAGAAGCGGACAGCTTTGCGTTGGATCGCAGGAACCGTCCTCGGCATCATGTACATCGCACACGTGGCTTACCTGTCCTATGGCAGATTCGATTACGGGTACAACATAAAAGCGAACATAGCGGTTGGTCTGTTGAACTCGGCATCCTGGATACTTTTGTGCGTCAGGAACCGAGTAGGCTGTCCGTACTTTTGGAAAATGGGGTTGGCTGTAATTTTGACCAATTGTTTTCTTGCGTTTGAAGTACTGGATTTTGCGCCTGTGCTCTGGACATTCGACGCGCATTCTATTTGGCACTTTCTGACGATACCTCTGCCATTTCTTATATTTTCGTTTTTTGTTGACGACCATTTGTTTCTGCACCGTTCCTCTAAATTCAAACAAAAATCCCTTTGCTGAAACTGCAACACTTCATAATTTTTATATTTTGTGTTATTTTCCGCGTGCGGAGAAAATTTAGCTGTGTAAATACTGATCACTGTGTACTAAGGCGTTTGTTGCCATATTTTTTAAAAAAACGATGACATTTGTAAGTACTGAGGTGCATTCTTCTTGCATCGATAGCTAATGCTCATCAAATGTCTTGGCGAAGATTTGCCCGAGAATTGTTTCACGCGAACCAGTGCACGCACGACAGTGGTCGCCGGTCGGGTCTGGACAGGGGTGCAACCAGTTCTTCATTTCGGGGGGGGGGCAATTTTACTTAAATTTTCATTCGATGACGTCATCGTACTTATCCAACTGCAGTACAAATTTTTCGAAAACGGTCACCTATGATAATAATGTATTTTTGCCCGCAGACACGAAGACCATAGTATACAAACACCCACATTCTGCACAACGATGGTGAATAAAAACAGCGATTTAAGGCGTTGGAGGCTGAATCACCACTGCCAAGCGAAATTTCTGACTTCACGCCATAGGCGTATGCACAGAGCAACATTCTACATATAAAATATGCTGAGAAAACTGATGATTAGGGTTTGGTGTTTAGGTAAGTGTGTCGGGTTAGGATTTATGTTACAGTTAGAAAACGAAACATAATTGAAGTCTAAGATTAAGTTCAATATTTTTCACTGGTTTTACTTATTCCCGAAGTGTAGTTTGTTGTGGGTGTCTGACATCTAACCAAAAAGTTTTAATTTACACAACACACATCAAAAAGTAATCGCCAAACTTTATTACTTTACTCTGAGAAGCAAAATGATTGACAAAAATTAATAGGTCATAAATTTCGCTTGACACCGGGCTGCAGAAACGTACTTAACAAAACGTTTTGTAACGGCGTTGGAGGCCGAGCGTCGGGCTACAGACGCATTCTTAACACTTTGTTCACTTGGTACAACACTACTGCAGAGTGGAACGCTAATTCCTAAACTGGTCAAGGCCAGGTAAAGTACGAATGCATTGTGACGTGCACAGTGCACACCCTCAAACACTGCAGTGTCCCAGCACTCAGTCACAAAGTAAAATGCGGTTGTGGTGTTCAAGAATAAGGACGAATATAAACAATCTGACTGCGTCAAAACAGGCAACCATTACGTTATCAGACCTGCATCTTTCGAGAAACAAGTACATATTTTTTCTTAATAATGCCTCAAATGTAGGAATGTTACACTGAACCTGACGAGTCATGACTACTAACACAAAATTATAAGCCACACGCAATCTTTGCATGCATGACTTTCTGAAATTCCCCATAGTTGTGATGCATACATGGGCGTAAAAAAGGAACGAAAAAGTACATTTTTAACTGCATTTGAACATCGGGAGAAGAGGCTCGCAGCTTGTTTGCTGCACAATATTTTTATCGCAGTTGTCGCTGAATGTCTTTGTCATCTGAGCGCTCAGTATTCAGTACAGCTCCAAGATATTTGTTGGTTTTAACAGATTTTACACTTTTACCACCCGTTTGTCAGTAACGGGGTGACTGTGCTTTTTGCACTATTAGCCTTAAGCATCATACAGTTTCACTGCTGTTGAAAATATTTCCATGCGATTCTGCATAAGCCTGACACACAGATAAAAGTTAATTTCGCAACATTTCCGAAAATGAGAACTTTTAAGTTTTAATCAAGTTGGAGACCGAACGTTCAGGACAGAGTAAAAACTAGTATCCTCATACAAACACCTGGTTCCGTACTCAACTAGTATATTCATGGTTTTAGTGTGACAGATGTATATGCTACTGCAATAGTAAACCTGCCAAATTTTCGTCTTGTTTAGCAAATCCGTTCTAGCTCTATTCTTCTGGCATGTGTTTGAATTTCTATCACAAATGAAGATCCCAAGCTTGAGGGAGAGGCTATGTCAGGGGTGAGGGGATGTTTGAATGCTACCATTTCGGACAAAACGGGTAAGATGTCTTGTGTCTTTAGCGCATAATGGATCAGGTGTGTTTGGGGCAAAACGGCTTTTTCTAGCATCCATGAATAGTGTGAAAGTTTTCAGAAGCAAGTTTAAGGCTATGAGCTTTCAGGGCTTGCACTGGTTGCAAAAGTTAGGGTCTTGTAAAGCGTCATTTGGAGCCAAAGTGGTCTAGTAGGTATTAGGTAGGCGAGTTCAGCACTTGACTAGCACTCATATGACACTTTACTAAACCTTTTTCCCAAGCCGTGGTACTGGGATCAACCCAGAAAGACACTAAAACGTGAAACAGTCCTCACGCTAAATTTAGTTAAAAACTATCAGGTTTCGAACCGAAAATGCAGCTAAACAACATTTTTAAAAGAAATGTACTACGTTACTAATGGTGATCCGCTTTGCCCCTAACAAAAATACCGAAAGCATCAAAATGTCGTAGAAGAACAAGCGGTTTGACGTGGCATTAACTGTTATGTCAAGATTTCTCTAATCAGTTTGAAAGTTTCAGCAATTTGCACGGTTTCAACAGTACCCTAATGCAGTGTTTTTCAACCATTTTGCTGCAGCGGAACCTTCCGCAAATGTTTGCGTTGCTCATGGAACCCTGTGCAATGATCCAAGTGTCTATATTGCCACAACCGCACAGAACTGTGGTCGCGAATTTCGTCCAGGTAATTTCTGTCTGTTTCGGCGGAATCCACTGCAGCCACTAGCGGAACCCCGGTTGAAAAACACTACCCTAATGTTATAAAGTTTCATGAGGGCAAATTGAGGCCTGCCTAAGAAAAAATAGTGCACGAACAAATAGACAAAAAATGCCTTAGAAATCCGAACATTTAAAACTATATCTCAAGTTTTGACACTTCCAGCATATTTGTGATTAAAATACCAATCATTTACGAAATTTTTGATCAGATAACCTGTCTCAAGTTGAATCTTGTAAGGAGATAATTTAGCAGTGAACAAAGAAAAACTCCAACAAGGCTTCTTTAGAATATAAAATTTCATCTCTATTCTTTGAAAGATTAGAATATAAAAAGATTAGAATATAAAATTTCATCTCTATTCTTTGAAAGTTTCTGCAAATGTCAAAATTGCTATGCAATGTTTTGAAAATTTCGGGTGGGGCAAATGCCCCCCCTGGTTGCGCGCCTGGGTCTGGAGATGATAGTGAAGCGGAGTATTTGTTTTCAGCAAAAGCATTTTCTTCACAAGCACAGTTTAAAAAGGGTTATTTAGTTGGAAGGTGAAACCCTGTCTATATGGCGTCAACTACTCTGGGCAAGAACAGACCTCGGCTAAAAGCATAGCTGTTGGCGGCGGGGTACAAAGTGATGGGCTGTAGCCCCCAACTATTATGCTTTCGATCAAAAATACAGTTTCAAACATCAAAAATGCATATAGAATTTTTAATTTTTTTCAAGAAGTTTATTTTGTCAATTTTTCTCTTTTACGACCTTCACGGGATAACTATGGCATCAGACGTGTTTTTTATTGCTTGGAGAAGTTAACTTGTATAATTTTTTGAAAATATACGTTTTGGGCTCATAGCCCTCCCAGATTTTCTGTCCCCTTACGCCTATAACTAACGGCTATAGTCAAGCACATTATCTTGGCATAAAACTAAGAGCTATTCAAGTAAAGTAGAAATATACTTAAATACAACTACTTCGTTACCAGTGGTGTGTTTAAGGGGAGGCGAGTGAGGCACTTGCCTCGGGCCCCCCCTTTTTGGGGGCCCCCCCTTGACGTGTTACGCGTGTAGATTTTCCTTATTTTTGATGAAAAACTTATTATTCATTCATATAATGTACTACAAAGCAAATCATAAGTAAGTACTCTGCTTTCAAAGGGGCCCCTTGCAGAAACTGTAATGTGCAGGTGCGTTACTTTCAAGGGGGCCCCAACAGGAACTGCAATTTGAAGGTAATTTGCTTTCAAAGGGGCCGCTGAAAGAAATTGTAATGTGTAAGTACTCTGCTTTCAAAGGGCCCCTACAGAAACTGTAATGTGCAGGTACTTTGCTTTCAAAAGGGCCCCAACAGCAACTGCAATTTCAAGGTATTTGCTTTCACAGGG
>Ga0210059_1008685_pt1 | contig 15976 bp, 15 predicted proteins | sample Ectturendosymbi2_FD_188042 | JGI IMG/M metagenome (GOLD analysis project Ga0210059, IMG submission 188042) | Ecteinascidia turbinata endosymbiont from Florida, USA - Sample 2 (SPAdes) (version 2) | ecosystem: Host-associated > Tunicates > Ascidians > Unclassified | place: Key West, Florida...
TCATAGACCCTATCTGCGCTTTCCAAGAACACTGAAACTTGTTTTGAAACGGTTTACATGCCTTTCGTCTCACACTTTTGCAAAAAAATATCTTTAGTCGCTTTCAGAGAAAAGAAAGCTCTCGTCTGTAATAGCCACAATTGAAGTAATTGGCGAACGCCGATAATAATTGGTTAAAGCAGATGACCTGTGAGCTTTGTAACCGATATTATTGATGTCGGTGTGTGACCAGGATTTTGCATAAACAAGAAAATTGGAAAAGTGCATTCTCCCGCTCTGCAATCTCCACATATCGGCTACGCGACACTGTCGCAAAACGCACTAGGTTTTCATGATGATACCTGTTCTATTGCTCCATCTATCAGAAATTCAGGACGCAATGCGTTTAAACCTCAAGTTAGGACTTGTTCTAGTCACATCAGACTGTGGAATTACTGCCGAGTGTGGTGTGGACAAGTTAGTCAACACCAGCGCAGCGCATATTTGTGCATTTTGCCACACTATGTCCTTGTGCAAAAACGCAACGTGTGACGCTTACACACCTTTGTTGTGGCACAAGCAGACACAACTGGCGAGCAGAAGATCAGTCCTGAGTAGGGTTTACAAAATTTTTTTTCGAGTGTAATCTGCTGGAGTGACCGATTCGTTTGAGCCATTCAACAGCACTCTAGAGCAATCGGCGGAGGAGCTAGGGCGTTGGGAAGGAAACCGAAAACTGCTGTTCTTTCGGCCGAAATCGAAGTACGAATATATCGTACGCCGGCTAACAAAGTGTTAAAGAATTTTTACCGACTCCGACTACTCCAGGCCAAACTCCTTCAAACTCCAACTACGTGGGCCTGGTTGTGGTAGCAGTGTTTAAGAAAGGTTCAAAATATGTTGGAATAACACGCTCATTTGCTACAAGAAGCACACTAGGAATACCGAAATTGTTAAAGTGTATTAACAAAGCACGTTCGGAGCCATGTTATAAAAAAACACAGCTCCAGAGCTGGAGCTTTTCCATTTTTACAAGAGCTCAGCAACCTTGTTCAAAATGACGAGTAACCACAGCTTGCGAACTTTGCATTTCAGTGCAGGAATGCTATTTAAGTGAAATATATATATTCTGCACAGATTTCACCCCAGGTTATTTTAAATCTCCAAGCCGTCGTACATTTTTTTGTGATAAGTTTGCTCAACTTCACAATGACGAGATACCACGGCTTTCAAACTTCGCAATTAAATGCAGGAATGCTGATTAGGTGAAATGTGTGTAGGAAACATTGTTTGCAGCTTGAGTTGCTTTAAATCTCGCACCTGAACTTCGCATTTCAAAGCAGGAATGCTGGTTATTTTAAGTATAAGAACTACTGCAGATTATTACATATAACTATGCACCCTTGGTTTCTCGTTTGATTCTTGAAGCAGTAGGGTTTATTGTGATAATGCTGCTAAAGTGATCAAGTGTGTTGCCGACGTTGTTTTCGGGCAATAACGCCTAACCGAGCAGCAGTGATGCCAGGTTGTTTTGTAAAAAGAAGTAAGCAAATTTGTAAAACAAGCCCGAAATGGGTAATTTAACGGAAAAACAAACCCAACGTGCGTTTGGTAGGAAAATTCAAAAAAACACAAAACAAGCAGGTTGATTAAATACAAAAACAGGGAGGCAAATCCGAAACAACAAACCCAAAATGAGCAAATTTACTCAAAAACCCGCCCAAATTTCGTTTTGCAGTAAATTGAAAGAGCAAAATGGCCATGAAATTTGACAAAAAAGCAATCTGCAATACAGAAATCTGCAAAAAACAAGCCCAAAAAACAAGCAAATTTTAATCAATACAAGCCCAAAAACAAGCAACCCGCAAATCTTCAAAAAAAAACCTCAAATTCACAAAAAACAGGCCCGAATTCGCGGGAAAACCGCAATGTTGGCAACACTGCCGAGCAGTTCATTTCGACATTCTTTGTTTGAGAGCGTTTTTCTCTTTACAATAGAGTGCTCGTCTCCAATCGAGCCCTTCGGTTTCAACGCGCTCAGCTTCTGTGAGAGCATTCTCTTTGTGCACCTGACGGCGCTGAGAGGCGGTGAGCGGCGCGTGGTGAGAACAGTTGGAATGGTCGGACTTGAACTTAACACTTGACGAGGCCCTCCTTGAAACTTTGAGCAAAAAACAGCACTAACATTGAGACCACCACCGTCATTTTACTGTTGTCCACCATCTACACCAGTGGTTCCGAAACTATTTGAGATAGCGTACCACCTGATGTTTTTTTAATGTTGGAGTGTACACCCCTTGGTTTCAGAAGAACGTAATTAGCTCAAATGTATTAACATTAATATAGCAAACAAACGAATTAGCAACATTAGCATAACACAAGAACGAATTATAACACAGAAACGAATTAACAAAGCTTTTCGAATATGACAGGAAAGCTGCTCGCCTACCACCTGAAAAGCCCTCGCGCACCACTAGTGGTACGCGTACCACAGTTTGAGAACCACTGGTCTACACAAACCAATATTATTGTTGCAACCTCTCCGTCGGCCTTACGTTGAATACGCGGTCCACCACGAAGGAGATGTGTGTGAAGAACAACACCCATGGATATATGTGGCGCGAGCAAGCAACAAGAGAGTGATTATGACATGTGAACTCTATTGTTGCTTGCTGCCACAAGGTGAAGCTTTGCGCATATGCCGCTCGATACCAACAGGATGCCATGTTTTCCTCATGGCCCACACTTTTCAGGGCTATATATGCATGGAGGTTTAACTAAACGGCGAGTATTTAGCTGAATATGTGCACATTTAGCAGTTTTTGAGCCAAAACTGTCTGATACAGTAGAACGCGTCGAATTCGTCATCGTTTAATTCGTCAATTCGCTTAATTCGTTGATTCGCTTAATACATTACTTATCGCCTAATTCGCCATCATCTAATTTGTCAAATTGCTCAATTCGTCACCTCTTTCTATACCTGAGAAGCGTTTTGTTCCTGTAATTTGTCATTTGCAGTTTCCCTTCCGATGTCTAAGCAGCTGGTACGTGTGGGAATTCAAACAAATTAAGGATATTTACCTGAGAATTCTTGCACCTCGCAATTTGTTTATCGAATTTATACACGAGATGCGAAGCGCGACCGGACCCCCCATTGAGAGAACGCCGAAAAGTTTATGAAAGATTTGAAAGGTGCTTGATTAAATGGAGGAGTCCAGATAGAGCAGAGGAATTAATTGTTGTATTCAACCATAACGTCATAAACTTGTATTTTACTGCATATAAGAGCACTATGTATGTATACGAGTTACTATGATAAAGTATAAGAGCTTCTATGATAGAGTTTTCCCCTGTTTGCATAATTCGTCACTTTGCCTAGTTTGTCACTTTTTTCTAATCCCTTTGAGGTGACAAATTGGGCAAATTCTACTATATAATTTTTTTTCGAACGGCGCACCATTACACACGTAGATACTGTTAGTCAACCTGTATTCAACTCTTTCACAGTTACTCTCAAGTGCCGAGTCGCTCCGCTCGCCACTGGGAGTTTAATCTGTCATTACATCCGCGGGAGTTTAATCTGTCATTATATCCGTGGAAGTTTAATCTGTCACACATGCTTAATCCGTTACACACGAATAGAATAACAGTGGTACGCGTGTTTGATTGGGCGTGCGGAAATATAGTCAGGAGCCTCGCTTGCAATGTATGGTATGTGCTAGCAACTCTTGGAACTACATATACGCATTTAATTGCAGTTGTTGTTTGTTCATCACGTAACACGATGGCCTGTTTAAGAAAAAATTTGTTATCTAGCAATTATATCTATGGCACCGTTTACCAAAAACAATTGGTTCTAGATGAAAAAGCACAATCAGATTCATACATTATTCGCACTGCATAATAAGGCGCACTTTCGATTTTTGAGAAAATGGAAGGATTTTAAGCGCGCCTTGTGGTACGAAAACTAAGCTAGGAAAAGGCAATGTGCTTTTCATTGAGATGCTGTCAATGATTTTCTTCAAACAGTAAAACTTGATTGTCATCATCAGGAGTGGTCAGTTTTGCATCGCACTCCTAAGTTTGGAATTCCTGTTGAAATGGTACAATTTCGTTTGAAACTTCTATTGAAACAGAGAATTCTTGCTGTGTACCACGATTTCCGTTGATTGCTAGTTCCTACATAATTTTTTACAGCCATACTTCATTCACGTTATGTTGAGGTGTCGGAGTCGGGAGTCGGAAATTCTGGAAAGATCGGATTCTGACATTTTACTTCCGGTCTTCGCAACCCTGGTCACCACTGACCTTTCCACGAAGTGGTTTTGAATGAATGAGGCTCCATCAAAGCATGAGGAATACATGATTTTTCTTCCCTATTTGAGAATTGTTGCAATGCTCCTTTCTCGCTATGCTGTTGAAAGCATTCTCATTTTTTAAAATATAATGCACACTTTTCATTTCCAAAAATATTGTTTGATTGAATGCAGGTTGCTGCAACACAGTAAACTAAAACAGCAAATCCCTGATATTTTCCACATGGTGCACTAGAGATTTGATAGTTAAGCTTGAATGCTTGCAAGGCAACTGAATACAAATTTCAGACAACAATTACACTAATCAATGTAATAAAGAACTATTCTGCTCAGATGCGTTCTGGTACAACATTTGTTACGCACACTCTTGCTTGCTCCGTAATATTGCACCTAGCACGCATGAAAAGTTCTACTGTTCCACATGGAACTTCCACTTTTAAAAAAATTGTAGTCACAATAGCTCAAGCGTAATGTTTTTGTCTTAATTGTGGTTAGCTTGTGCGGTACTTGGTTATCATGGCTAAATGAAAGCAGGCGTTTGTAAGCAACGACAACAAGTTGAATCTTGGATTTAATTTGAAGGAAGTAAGCCGTGGTATCCGGCCACAATGCGTGTTTTTTGTAGAAGTCTTAACTCACAGCCAGTGGCGTAGCAAGTGGGGTGCCTGGGGACAACGGCCACCGGGCGGCACTTCGCAGACAAATTTGAATTTTTGAAAGGAGTTTAAAAGTTCTAGTTTTTCGTTGTTATTTTCAAAATATTTTTAAATGGTCTACCGCTTTTCGAATTTCATGTTTAGAATTTCATGTCAACAGTAAGTATAGTGAATAAGAGCCAGACGATAGGCAACGTGGTTTTCGTGAAGTCGCCTTTGTTCAACGCTACACTTGCATTGGCAGTCGTAGAAAAAGTTATTTCAACAAGAAAAGTTTGAAAAAGGTGTTGCTCTCATTTTGATGAATTTCAGGCAAGAACCTTAGTCTGAAAACCTAACGCAATCGTAAACCATATGTTCAGATATGATTGTGGTTAACGCTTTTATTAAAAAGAAACTTTCATCGAATTGGTTGTACAGCTTGGCAATGGATGCACTGAATAAAGTTGTTCATCGCTACAACCGTCCAACGTAACACGTTGTAATCAATACTGAGCATCCAAAAACCCAATGTCCCAGCTGGCATGGTTTGGTAATAAAGTTTTCGAAATAGACGTCTGTTGGTAATGAGTCCCGTCGCCACGGGGGCTTTGGTGGGCTCAGCCCCCCAAAAAGCTGTAAATCTCCCAAAATTGAAATAAGAAACACTATAAATCATTGGATTTTTGTTTTAACTAGAATGTCAGTCGCCCCTGCACAAACGTAGTCTCCCAATTGAAGACCTTTTGGTGATGGTTCTGTTGGTAACGAGCAAAGGCAAGGGATAACACTATGCACGTGTAATTGTAAGAGGTCCAACACAACACCTAGACCAAGTGCGCAGGTCACGATGAAGACTGCAAGCAAGCGTTTCTCAACATAGCTTTTAAACCTGTTTAAAATAGTTTTTCTAATTGAGTTCCTGCATCTACAGGGGTCTCCGCGCAAGTGCCCACATATTTAACGTTTGAAGTTTTCTTTGTATTCTAAAAGGATTAAACCACTACTGAAACATGAAGTGAACAATGAAACGTTCTTTACATCACTGCAATCATATTATCAGATTGATTATAAAGCCTGCTATAAGCAATATAATTGTACATGCAGTACTATCTTTAGTTAAAGTTGGGGATACTGCACGAAATTTTAACATACATAAATGTTTACATTTGCAAGGTAGGTATACCGACATCAGATCCCTTAATTTTTTCCGTTTCGTCCCCTGGAATGAGTAAACTATTAAAATGTCATGCGGTGAGCTTAGCGAAGATTTAAAAACCAACAGGGAGGAAAGTTTGACGAAACATGTCGGGGTGCGTATATGCCTATGTATAGAAAGCAAAAGATGAAAAAGCAAGAATCATCATCGACAATCAAAAACAAGACACATTTCAGTTTGTTACTTTTTGATTGCGATTTTGAAGATGCTTTATTAATCCTTATATCTTTAAATTAGCACGAAACATAAACTTCCATTTAAATTTTTTGTAAGCAAATTTGAGTGTTGGAAAGGACTGCACCTTTGTGGTCGGGCCCGGGCGGCCCTTAGCCTTGCTACGCCACTGTCCACAGCTCTCTCAAATCAGCTGAACTACGTCGGCATCTTGAGTAAAAAATGTAAAACACGTTGACAAATCCTTGAGGTTTTTGAAAAAAAACGTATCAGGTAAAGTGAAGTTGCATTGATCGTCCGTCTACTATATATTTCACAGCTGGACGAGGCAAGAGATTTAGGAAATGATGCACACTCAAGATTCTCGTGCGAAACTGTGCGAATGAGAACTATGTGGAATAACTTTTTTTACCGTGCACTTGCCAAACACACCACATGTTAAAAAATGTAGGTGGACTCCTTCGTTAAGAACATCTGTTTTCGTGAACTGACTGTGTAGCTGTTTGTGCCGATGGTGGTCCAGCCATTATGAGAACAAAATAGGCTTGATGAGTTTCGTGAAAAAGGAAAAAAAATATCATTTCAGTGTTTTGAAAAAACAATTATCACAATTTCAACCCGCGTCTGATTCTACTTTTTACTGTTCTCGTAGACTATCTTGAGTCCGCGAAGATTTATATCGATCTGAAAATTTTCCGTTCCTGTAAATGGTTGGTAAACATTGCAGTGCATCAACGGTAAATCATACCACTCAAACGCGACATTTTGTTCGATCGTATTTGGAAAAGCAGGAAAATTTGATGCAACTCAACAAAAGAAAACGTCACTAGACGTGATGGCATCGATGGCATCACAATGGGAAGACTGAGCCTCACACAATGCAACAACAAAAAAATGACCCACATGTTTGGGCTGCATTCTTTCCCAATCTGCAAAGCGTAATTTCTGAAAGGTGATTGCGAGCGAATCCCGGCCTATAATCGAATTATCACAAAAATGTCCAGTTGAGTTTTTTCTCATTCGGAAGAAAAAAGAGATTGTTTCATGGATTTTTCATAGATGACCATGTTAGTGTCATTTCTTGTGAATAAACAGTTTTTCCAAGGTGTAGCATTTGCGCTGCATAACCATTTGAGGCAAGTCATTGCAGTTCAGAGCCGCAACCAGCTGATAATTTCAAGGGTGAAAAATGATTGCAAGTTCTTGATTTGCGCAAGAACGAAATTCGTTTTGGCGTTTTCAACTTGTTTTTGAAAGTTTGACTGGGCAATTGCCCAATTGTACCCCGTTCTGGTTGCTGGCTTGCTACAGTTATTACAAGAAACATAAATCGGGTATTTTCCTGTGGTACATCCAGTGACGTAATACATCCATGGGCAAATATTGCATTAGAGGAAGCGTTGTGGGATTCTATTTTCGATAATATTTTAAACTTTGAACCAGAGGTGTAAGAGCAAACAAATTTTGGGTTTGGGAAGGATTTTTGCCCGATTTCCCCCAAATTTGCCCGAAAAGGTTTTGTACGATTTTTGCCTACAAATTTTCTCACAAAGATCATGAAGACCTTTTTTTGATATAACATCCAACGAAAAGTTTTGATATTATACCCAAAAAACAAAAAAGTTTTGATATGACCTCTAAAAAAAGGTCTTCGTGCATTTTTCTAAAGTTGGGCACCATTTTTTTGAAATCAAACATCGTGGAGCGCTATTTTTCCTGGAATTTGCTCAGATTTTCATAGAGTTTTCCTGGATTTTCGACAAATCAAATATTTTTAGCAAGCACTTGCACTCCCTGCACCCCTGCCTCTTACACCACTGCTTTTGATGTAGCTCTTGCAATTGGTGAGTTATCACCAAAAAGATGAAACTGCCTTACTGCAATGTAAGCTTTCGATAAATCAAACATGCTATTGCATTGACAATTGTAAAAACCAGTAACAGTTGTGAAAACCCTGCATGTATTCACACCGTTCAGCATAATCGTGTTTTTCGTCAGAAGAACCTTTAACGCGTTTCGCCAACCGAACATTGCTGCACTGCGGTGGCGACATCTTATAAGTTATTATCAAGCAACTAGCTGAGGTCCAGTAGTTTGAACATAAGGAATTCGATTGCGCTCTTGATTCAGTTTGATTCTTGTTTACTTTTTCAGTCATCAAACTGCAGATTTTTGATTAGGAACAAAAAATATACTTAAAGCCACATGTCGCCTGGAACTGTTACTTGACTTCAAAGCCAAATGTTCGAAGCCCAGCATTGATGACTTAAGATCTCTCTGGCAGCGTGACTCAACACTAAATAAAATATTTTTGCTGATCGTTTGCTTAACATCTCATTCCTGATTGGCGAAATGCCTTGAGATTGCAAAAATGAATCGGCATCTATTGAGAACCTTTAACTTCGCTTGCGCAAAGACGAAGCTCATAACGTTACTTCCATTTCTCAACTCATTTTTCGTAACTTTGACAGTTTTCTTCTTCCGTTTAGTCCTGTTTCATGCTTTCCTGTTGTACTGTATATTTTCTTCTGCTTGCCGAAGAAATCTTTCAAACGTACTTGAAAGGTTACGGATTTGCTGTGGAGCATAACTGATTAACATCTCGCCACAAGCTTTTACTAAACCGCCGTCAACGCGTTGTTTCTACACAGGAAGGAAACGCTCGTTCCGCGTGATTGGTCGCAATTCCATTCCCATGGAAGGCATGGTCTGACATTTCTCAGCGCTGATACAATCGAATGGTTTCTCAACAGTACCACACTCAGAGGCGTAACGATGGGCGCAAGGGGACACAATTCCCCGGTCGCCCATTCACTGCGGGGGAGCCCAAAAGTTCCAGGAATGTCACAAGTACTTTCTTCAATACAGTAAATTTGCTACCATAAGATCTCAGCTTCGAACATGAGAGCACGAAACTTGTTTCTTGCTCCGAGCGCCATCTAACCTCGTTACGCACCTGACAACACTTGCCTTTGGATCAGTGGTTTCAAAGATGTAGTCGAGCATTTTTTGCGGCCCGCGGTATTTTTTGGGAGCTTTCAAATGACAAACATGTAAGTTTTTTCGTTTATTCATTGCTGTTCAAAAGTACTCGGACAGGGAGAAACGTATTTCCTTCTAAACCTGGAGTGCGCAAAATGCAGCCTTCGATAATGGATATGCTGGATATTCTGCTATCATTTCACATATTAACCTGCACAAATACAGCTTAATAGGCTATATTGAAAACACTTCATACCACCTTATACAGAAATTTTAATTCATCTCTTAAACAGTAAATTTGCAAGGTAATATTGCCGTTATGTGGGATATAGACCATTGCAATTACGAATTTTCACAACCTGGTTGATTAGTTGTTAACGAACTTGACGTTAAGATGCAAATGGCACAAAAAAATTGGAAGACCCGTTGCAGACTAAGTTTATTAGTAAACTACACAGTATTTTCCATAAGCGATATGCAACTTGCATCAGGCAGATTCATCTATTTCACAAACATGATGGAGATAGTCAAGAAAGTAATTTAATCCTTCTGTAAGAGGCATTTTGCTAGTTTTCATTAATAATTGTCAGGAAATTGTGTTGTGAACATTCCGTTTTCAAATTTGTTTTCAAAAGTTGAATTGCAAGAGCATCGTGGCATATCTACAGAGAGAGTCGTGGTGTTTTACAAATATCCACGGCAACAGGGAGTTCAACGCTAATTCTCCTGCGTAGACGCAACAACAAAGGTAGTTATCCCTTGTCGGTTCTGAAATCGATGTGCCGCTACTGAAAACCACAAGATTCTAAAACCACTAAACCCAGGGTCTCAAGCACATGGACCGCGAGGGTATTTTATGCGGCACGCGATGCCTTCTGGGAATTTTAAAATAATTAACATTTAAGTTGTGTAGTTTTTCACCGAGCGGTGTTTGAAAGTGCTACAAACGTAGTGGCATTTAGGTATGTTTTTCATAACTCATCGTAGTGTACTGTACTTTCGCAATATATGAGATGTAAAATCTGTTTCTGGTAAGGTTCAGGTTCCGCCATTGTTTCGTCAGCGTCATAATCAGGCCCGAAACTCGGGGGGCGGCCTTTGAAAGATTTTTCCCCCTAATGGAAAAATAAGCTAGGCGCCGTCCACAAATGGCGTCACACTATTTTGGGCAAAAATCTACCCCTTACCACCTTGTCACATTTCGTCACAAAGTATTTAACCTCCCCTTGAAATACACGGTTACAATTTGCAACCCCCCCTTCCAGTTGCAATTACAAGTTTCCATCTATTTTGTGTCTGCTTAGACAAAAATTTTAATCTGTTTTATAGATTTGGTTTGTGCACGTTGTGGCAAGACCAACATTCTATTCGTAAAACGTCGAAAATACTGCACACATTGATAAGCAAAAATCAAGCAGCAAATTGTTTTCTACGTTGTTAAAGACCGAAACGAATGAATCACGTTGTGCGAATGCTGGAAATAACTGATTGCATCTATATTTCTGTGCATGGATGTACTGTACACAAACATATTGATGTCGGAAGAGGGGTAGGAATTTACAAATTTCAGCAAAAAATTGCTGTTCTCTTAATTTCGAGTGGTAGAAACCTAATTTCACCACTTTTGGCCCCCGTAGAAAAACCTTGGGAAAAATCCACCAGTGGTCTCCCCTGGAAAACTTCCTTCCGACGCCCATGCACACAAGCATGCAAAATGACACAATTTTTGTGAAAAAATGTGTTGTATTACACCCTTTGGCAACACTGTTCAACAACACCAATGCGGGAAGCAAGCCACAGCAGGATGGCAGACTGTGCACGGTGTATTCTGCCAAACAATTACGAAATCCTGCCAAATTACAAATAATATCCTAGAAATTATATCGACAAACTACACTTCCAAAAATCTGAATTTTTTTTTATAAAACGATTTACTTTATCACTGGACCCAATACTAATTGTGTTACTCAAACTTGCAATATTTAGGAAAATGTAGGGGGGGCAGACCCCCCCCACAAACAAAATTGGGGGCCTAGGCAATTGCGGCCCCCCGGTTCCTCTATCTATGGATAAATCGTAGTAACATACTATATCCATGGGCAAATATTGCATCATAGGATGCGTTGTGCAGTGCTGCCTTTCCACAATGTTCAAAGCTTTTGATGTAGCTCCTACGATTGGTGAGTTATTATCAAAAAGATGAAAATGCGTTATTGCAAAGTAAGCTGTTGATAAATCAAATATGCTAGTGCAGTGGCAGTTGTAAAAACCTTGCATGTATTCGCACAGTTCAGCATCCTCTTATTTTCCGTCACAAAAATCTTTAACGCGTTTCGCCAACCGATCATTGCTGCACTGCGGTGACAACATCTTTATGAGTCATCATCAAGCAACTAGCTAATATCTGTCTGATAAACAATGACAGTAGTTTGAACACAAACAATGCGAATTCGCTCTTCATGAAGTTAGAGTCTTGCTCACGTTTTTACTCCCCAAACTGTAGGTTTCTCAGGAACAAAATTACATCCAAACGACGCACGCAGCCTTGAACTAGTACTTGACCTCGAAGCTGAATACTTTGAAGGTTAGTGATGTTGGAAGCCCAGCGCTGGTCTGTCTGGCAACGAGACTCACCACTAAATAAAATAGTTTTAATGGTCTTTTGCTTAAGATTTCATTAATCATAGTCGAGTTATCTTGAGATTCTAGAATATGAGTTGGTAACTCTCAAGAGCTTATGGGTTCGACCGGTAGCTTGCGTAAAGATGAGGCTGACAAAATTGCTTCCATGTCTGAGCTCATTCTTTGCAACCTTTGAGGGATTTCCTCTGGTTGGTTCTAATTCATACCTGTTATGTATTTTCTTTTGCTTGCCGAACAAATATTTCAAACGTACAACCTACGTTTCGTTTTTTGTTAAGGAACATCGCTCACTAACATCTCGCCACAAGCTTTTACTAAACAGCCATCAACGCGCTGCTGTTTCTACACAGGAAGGAAACGCTCGTTTCACGTGTAAGCTTTGCTTGCAATTTTCAGGACTGAGGATGAGTAATTTTACGTGAAATCGATTTCCTATTGTAAATTTGCTGATCGACTTCCTTGCTTACACCCATCGTGGAAAGTACATACTTGAAAAGAGATATGTGCAAGTTTGAATCATCGCAAAAAGACGAAAGCAGATGGCAGTCGATTGATTCTTCGAAAGCATACAGAAACACTAGTGCTTTTAAGTGATTGGTCGCAGTTGCACTTTGCATAGAATGCATGGTCGGCCGTTTCTGGGTAACGACTGACCAGACAATCGAATGTTTGCTCAACAGCACAACACCTCCCACGAGATCTAGTTCGGTCTGGCAGTGGATTTCAAGAAATGGGTCAAACGATGAAGACAAAGAAGGTCGTGATTGTGAGATCACAGTTAATTGAAGCTAAACTCACCGAGTGTCGAGAAAGGGTGTATCTCAAGCAATTCTCGTGTGGAGTTGAGACGATTGTTATCTTTTTATTAAAAGTACTAAGAGGAAGTCGCTATGGCTCAATAGCGTAAAACAAGTCATGAGTAACAGACGGTCAACATTAAAAAGAGCTGCTAAAGTTATGGCGTTGCTAGCTTGGTAAACCAACATTTTGGAAAATCTGATGTTATCCCCACATAGGATTGATGAAGGACCACATCGGTAAAGTAGTGAACCAACCCCATTTTCACGTTTTGAAAAGTGTTGAAAAACAAGTTGGAAATCAAATAGGCACAGTTGAAAAACAAACAAACACAGAACAAGGTGAAGTAAATTTACAGCTGAAGATAGCATGCTTATATACACAAAGGGGTGGATCAAATTTCATTGAGAAAATTTGATGTGGTGTTTTAGCAAATTTTAAAAACGTAGAGCAAAAGTGTTTTACCAAAATATAAAAATATAAAAGTAAAAAAATCAACAATTGATGAGACACAAAAGAAGACCAACGCAAAGGACAAAAAACTATTGAGTGTAATTTCATGCCGAATAAATGGGATGTGTACAGGAAAGAAAAAGCAACAAAAAGTAAAGATACATAAGAAACAAACAAAATTGCATTATCAAAATTACTGAAACTCTCAACCGTATGTTCTTGACAAGCAAAATGTTACTAAAATACATAATTGTGCATCTTTTTTGTGTAAGAGGTGTTTCTTAATTTTCCAATTGAAGGTAAAGGTGGCAGAAGACTTGATAAAAGCTGGTACCACATTTTCGGACCCACCAATGTTAGGTAACAATTTCCTGAAAAAGAGTTAACTTCGGGTAAAAACAGGTTGTTGGACGTGGAAAGCCTTGCGGAGTAAGAATGAATTGAGCTGATTGGAATAAAACAGTCATCAAAATGGTTTGCAAGCAGTTTGGTGTGATAAGAGTGCATGACACTGCCTGCTGATAAGGCATAAACTTTGGGACGGCATGTGCTGAAAAGATTCTTCCAGAGATACCTGGTTAGTTGTTCTTGCTATTTTCAAAGCTTTGTTTTGGAGTCTAATGAGAGGCACGCGGTTGCATTTGAAGGATTGCCCCGGTTGGGAATTGAGTAAGTAAGGAAGGGATGGATTAATGAGTTTATAGACATATTTCAAAACAGATTGTGTTGTGTAACGTTAAAGTTTGGATAAAACGCCACAAGCCCTTGATAGTTGAGTTTTCACTTTTTTGCCTAAGGTCTCCAGCTTAGCTTATTGTCAAGAAGAACATCTAGGTATATCAGAAAAATAGTAAATCACAGCAGTGACCACACATCAGGCGAATCAGTCGCAATTTGTTTTCACCACGAAACTAGATTCGTGTTGAACACATCTTCAGTCCTGTGCGAAATCTGACAATGAAACAATATTTGAGAAACCTCGAACTGTTGCTAAGTATAATTGGCAAAATTAAATTAATAAAGCTAACATCAGAACTCTCCACTAGACTGCTGCCAAATGCCCATTGCTAGACGGCTGTAGACAGCTCTCCGATTGACAACGTTACTCTCGCATCACGAGATCTAGTCTCGTTATGTGCTCCAAAGTATATGTGTCTGAGTGCTCCAAAGCCAGGCTGTGGCATTTAATTTTGAATAACGTATTGTAACAAACGAAAATATGGCCTGAATAACACTTATCTTACCAAGGTTTGTCAAGTAAGTACTTTACGTTCATTCTTTATTTGAGACATACGTGCCTCAAAAAAGCTGCTTGCAGTAATGACATTGTTTTCAACGTGGTGTTGTGCGCTATGCCCTTATTGAACGTGGTGTTCGAATTGCAAGTTGCTTTCAATATAAACTTCATTGTTGTCGAACAAACAAATGTTTATGTTATCTGTCATCCTCAACGGTCTTACCATTGTAGTATATGTATCATTGGCAAGTCAAGGCTACACGCACGAAACCGTAAATACTCTCTCCGTTGAGCACGTTACGGATGACGGTGTCCATATGAATCAAATAGAAAATCGCGGAGGGACGCTAAGCGAAAATTAAATGCTGTGAAAGGAGTTCAGCGCACATTTCTGCCATCCTATTTAGATGAGTGCATGTGGCGTCACAAGCGCGATAAGGATCATTAATTTCACGATTTAGTTAAGGCTATTGCTGAAAATCCGGAAAACAAAGTGTGATTCCGCTGTTCTGTTGGCAAGCACCAACAACTACCAGCCATGTATAGACAAGTCTCATTGAACAGCAAGAGGAAGAGGTGAGGCCGACATGTGTAGCTTATGCAAATGAAGCATTTGTTTCAGTGGCCAATTTGCAAAAAATGTAATCAATCTCTACATTTGTTTACGATGTTTCTTTGAACCGTTTAACGGTTAAACGGTTAAACTTTAACCCCTGTGGTATTTCGAAACTTGGATGGTTTTGAGCAATAATTTGCTTCGATTATAGTAGTTTTGATGATTGCAATCTATTTGGCTGCATGGAAGAGGTGAACTTTTTGACGATCATCATGTGTGCTTTTAAATAAAAGTAATAGCAGAATGCAAACGAACAGCATTGATGTTTATTTTTAACAGATATGACTAAACTTGACTTGGGTGGTACGCCAAAGAAAACAAAAAGGTTTACGGTAATGTTGAGGGACAAAATCTATGCTGGTTTTTGTAAAAAATTCCATTCCAAACCTGATGGGGGTTTGTACGCTGGTCAGATAGAGCTGCTGCAGAGAAAATCGGGGGTAAATTACACAATACCTACACTGACCAGCTATAGAAAAAAGCTGGGGAAGAAGTGCACAATACCCAGCCTAACCACTTACAAGTTGCAAAGCAAAGATGCAGGGTGATTTAAAAGGAGACTGACAATTGCAAAACAAAGCACCAGAACACAGAGATTATTTATAAACTACAACCAGATTTGCCAGCTTCAAGGCAATAGGAACTGCATTGTATAATAGATTGCATTTAAGTTTCTCTAGGAGGCTGACCAACTGCAAATGCACTCAAATGCAACCATTCAGCCTCTCATTAAGCTCCAAAATAAAGCTATAAAAATAATAAATCCAACTAACATGGGATCACTAGAAGACCATTTCGAGCACTTAAACATCTTATGCCTTCCCAAACTATATAGCTTTTCAGTAGGCAAATTCATGCACTCTTATCATAACAAACTGCTTCCAAATCATTTTGATGAATATTTTATTCCACTCAGCTCAATTC
>Ga0210059_1008686_pt1 | contig 15976 bp, 14 predicted proteins | sample Ectturendosymbi2_FD_188042 | JGI IMG/M metagenome (GOLD analysis project Ga0210059, IMG submission 188042) | Ecteinascidia turbinata endosymbiont from Florida, USA - Sample 2 (SPAdes) (version 2) | ecosystem: Host-associated > Tunicates > Ascidians > Unclassified | place: Key West, Florida...
CTTGAACACCATTGGCAGTTGTGGCGAGCGTATTTGTCAACGAGACGGGAGATCGCGCGAGCAGTTTATCCCCCTCCTGTAACGGCGGTTTGGTGCCCATCCGTTACATTGACAATATCTCCTTCAACCATTGTCCCAGAATCTGATCTTGAGCGCAGAAAATGAGCACTAAGTCTGAGTGACTGACTGCTTGAAATGTTTATTTTTAATAAAAGAAAAATTGAAACATGGCTTTGTATTCTTCCGCGCTCAAGATACAAACGTTTTTGCCCATGACTCAGTAATATGCCGGTTCGTTTAAATACTTTTAGAATTTCAACAGCCTCCGCGAACCACTTATTATTTTGCTTACAAGACCATTTCATTAAAGTTTATATAAAAACTGATAAGCTTCGTACAAGCATCGCCCTAAAATTGGTTCCAGTAGGCACAAAAATCCATGAACCATTTTTGGAGGGATCGCGAGAGGAAATTTTACGTACACAGCTGTATTAGAATTGATTTGTTCGAGTTTTATAGATGGGGGTGGTTGTTGGGTTATTGAGTCGTAGTACAAAAATGGTTGAAAAAACTGTTTTCAACCATTCAACCCCTAAACTTTGTCGATTTTTCAACCCCTAAACTTTCCCCTAAAGTTTGTCGAACGCATCAACCCCTAAAGTTTTTTGAATAAGACAAATGATTTTGTGAAACTTCCTTTTTTCGATCCTCGAATCAGGTGCGGATTTACCATTAGGCTAGAAAGGCTTAAGCATTGGGCCCCTGAGATCGGGGTACCCAAACTTTGGGGAATGAGGACAATTTCCAGCAATTCTGTAAAGCATTTATATTTGTATTCTTGTTTTGGTCCAACGCACATTTTTTTACTACGTCGCTAACGAAATATCGCTAGAACAGGGGTCACCAACGTGGTGCCCGCAAGGACCATGTACGGCGCCCGCGGGCCTGCTCTAAAGATAACAATAGCATGATCAATGTCTTCACGTTAACGAATATCAACACTAAAATAATTAAAGAAAATTAAGCAAAATTTTTATTTCAAAAGTGTGTATCAAACTAGTAGCCTTTCTTCGGTACATAATATGTTTATTAATTAGAAAAACTTCTTCAGAGAATGTAATATGTTTATGAAATGGAACAACTGTGTAGTGCTAATTTGTATGACATCAGGCGTCGCAAACCTTCTAGAAGGGCCCCCAATTTAAAATAGCCTAGGGCCCCAAAAATGAAAATTCGCCTCTGCCTCGAACACTTCCAAGTTGTGTATACACACATATGCGACTAGATGTCATGATACGGTGGGAGCGACTTCTTTTGTGCTAGTTCTTCAAACCACTGCTAGGCCGCACTAGATCCCGGGCCACGTGCTGAACAGCCATTCGATTGTCTCATCGTCCAGAACCGACAGGCCGTGTAGTCCATGAGGAGGTTGGTGGATTGCATATTGGATAACAACATGGTCGACGGTTTGTTTTTCTGCACCGTACTCACAGGCCGCAGAGGAGGCCATACCCCATCTGCACAAGCTGGAGCGGAAACGCGCGGCACCAGTGCGGAGGCGGTTAAGCTGGACCCGTGCTGTTTTCGGAAGGGTTATTTTGAGAGGGTGGGTACCGGTGTCGGGGATGAAGTCTGTAGGGTTGTCCGCCCACTCCACCTTCCATTGGTAATCCGCGCCGCACATACGTTGTTGTCAGACAAACTGATGAATTGTTGTGCGGCGGGCACAAATGGGTGTTTCGATTTCAGGTGCTGAGCATCTGCACTCGGTGGGCAGGTGAGTGCTGCAGGTGTCTAGGCTCCATGGCACGGCGTGCCAGAGACAGTGTGGCTCCATTGCGACGAAGCTCAGCAGGTTGGATGCCGGCGAGGATGGGAAGGTTGTCCGCTGGTGTAGGACGCAGGCGTCCAGTCACAATTCACAAGGTGTCGTTGATGGCGGGTTCAATGATGCGGATGTGAGCACTGCGGCACCAGACAGGAGCGCAGTACTCTGGAGTTGAATGCACCATGGTTAAGGTGGCTATTCTCAACGTTGTTGCTCCAACACCCCAACTGGAGCTAGCAAGCCACCTCAGGAGCGAAACATGTGATGTCAGCTTCTTGCGAAGTGACTCGAGTGTCGGCGATACGTGAGCGACCAGTCCAACGTTACTCCGAGGTATTTGGGTTCGGGGCAGAAGGGCAGGATTTCGTTGTTGTAGTTGACTTTTAGATCTTAGCTTCCTTGTTGTTAAGATGGAAGGCTGCCGACACCGTTTTTGTAGTGCTAAGCTTTAGCTTGAGGAGAGAGGAGACACTTATAATACAACACCAGTGATCTTGTCTTGTGGTACAGTACCTGAAAATGTCCGCATCAAAAACAAGTACTATTCTTACTGCGCCATTTCATAATAGGGCCGGATGACAATATTGGCCAGTAAGGTCTTTAGACGCAGAGCCTACATCAACGCTGACGCTTGGCACGCGATGGATGTATCACGAACGCACAGTTGACAAGATCATTGTATCAGACGATCTGTCGCTCTGCCCACGCGAGAGCAGTACACACTTGCACAAAAGCTCTACTGCACCAGCATCTACGACAGAATTAACTATACTACACTGAAACAAGCAACCATGCGTTCAGCATATTCCGTTCGAACAATTCGACGCGGGGTGAATGTGGGCTTCCAGTAAACGCACAAAATGAAATTGTTGTTTGAAATACTAGTTGAGCTGCTTTTGTTATTGCTTGAGAGCAAACTTGTAGCTGCAGCCGGCAATGGGGAACTGCTTTCTGTTTGCCACTCAATGCACGGGAAAACAGTCGAAATCCGCTAATCGGACCCAAAGTTGGGATCCAAGGAAGGTTTTACCGTAAAAGACAGAGCTTAGTACACACAAATTGCAACACTATACGGGTGCGATGAAGACAGAGCGACGCATCAATACAAAGCGAGCATAGTACGGTCCTTTGCCTGCGACTCGTCCAAACCACTCATGAGATTAAGCGTTTTAACGCGATGTGAAGTCGAAACGATATGGTTGAGGTCGGGCTTTCTTGAAGAATCAGGCTGCGAGCGAAGGCCAGCACACGTTACCCACATATCTCGACAGGCAGTAGTACAAACGCGCAACAAACGCTAGGAAGCAATTCGACAGTGATTGCCTGCGCAGAAGACGCAGTGCATTAACGTCACCAGTGCTGTGTGCGGGAAGCAGTGGCGCAAAAGCGTAGAAACTTTTAACATATGACGAATGCAGGTAGGTTGCTGAAATTTCTCGAACAAAGCGTGACGAGCGATTCAACACATTTTTTCACACCGCAAACAGCTCATGATTCCACAAGTTGATGAACAGAAATTAACAAAGTAAACTCAAGCCATTCAAAAAGACCCGCAAAAGTATCTTTACACACAGCGTCAGGTAGACAAGCACATGCGAAAAAGCAGCATACAGCTATTGCGGACTTGTTTCAAAGGAACCAACTGAACAAACAATACATTAATGCAATCAACTGATTTCAAAGTTGCAAGTCGTAAACGACGCTAGGATGAAAACCAAGTTTCGCACAAGTAAACCTCCATCAGTAAAAACTCTGTGCAGGGACAGTGTGGGTAGGCGCAGCTAGAAGCAACGGTAAGATATGAATGCGCAATCTGCACGTTAAAAATAATTTGCAAAGTACTGGCAGAAAAACCTCAATTGCTGTAAAACCTTGCTTTAAAACATCTTTGCACGTAGTGAACTACTTGCACCTAGATGATCAGTAACAAGATCAACCTTCTGTTAAAAAACTGTAGAAACCATAAACGGCGGTCTGTCAAGTAAAAATGAACATTAGTCACCATGTTCAACAGCGAAAGTGCGAGATTTTAGTGTAAATTAAAATTTTGCAACTGCGCACGCACTGGTCAGTAAGGCACTCCGACAAGGGACCACGCGTTGTACAAATATCTCAACCGTATGTGTTGTATGAAGTTTGGAACCCCCATCAAATTAACGAACCAATGACAGCAGTCTCAACCTGGCAGCACGTAGGGAACAGGCAGACATAGCGAAAAACACACTCGACACCAGGATCGAATGCAGTCGAAGGGAAAACCTAATCCTTTTGTTTTTTCTTTTTCAAGAAGCTGAGAGATCGACGTTTCTTGCTCTTCTTTCCACCTTCTTTGGTATCGACCTCTGGCGATCCGCCACCGCGAGTCTCCCCTTCCTTCTCGTCAGGCTCGCATTTTGCTTCACCCGGTACAGGAGCGGGATTGCTTTGCTGTCGCGTCCCCTCGACTTCGCTCTCGACGGCAGGCGCTGATTGACACGGTTCGGTTGAGTCTCCGCCGCTCGTCACTTCCTCGATCCGTTCCGGGTCATCGCCGGTCACTGCAACGGACACGCACCGCGCACGTGTAAACGCGATTTATTGAAATAAGTCGATGCATTGAGCGAGTTGATGATTTGCAAACGAGCGTATGTCTCATCTCAAAAGGTCCGCAACCAGGAGGGGGGCAACCGGGCAATTGCCTCACCCCCAGGAATTTTCAAACACATGGTTAGGTGTTAGTTAAAAAAACAAGTTGCAATCATGTTGCCTCCCACCGAAAATATCAGCTGGTTGCGGGCCTGGATCTCAATACTGCAACAGTTTTGAACGCAATAGAAAAAGCACGACCGATTGCCGTGATAAGCGTTTCTTGCGAAGGAAAATGTGTAGAGCACAAGTCAACACCATATAAACGTTAACGGCGCTCTGGCAGGTTTGTCACCGCACCTCGTAGACCAGGTTATCATTTATTAACTTACGCGGTTTCTGCTTATCGGAGATGCCACTTGCCTCGCCCGCATCTAGAATTTCTTCCTTCAACTCGGTTGTTGTTTCCTGAATATCTTCGACTGATTTCTCTTCTCCGCCTGAACTTTCCTTCGGTTCAGCTTCATCTTTCAACCATAAGAGACATTTAAAAAATGCAGAAAGGAGCGATGTTACAAAAGCACTACGGCATCACTGCTTTTCTTCCAACCGAGACGATATACAGAAGCAAATTTTCGAAGTAATTAATTAGCAAACGGATGTGTCCAAGCGTGAGGCCGGTCACACCAGATTTTAGCTGGTTCACTTAACGTAAGGCCACGGCGAATACTTCTTTGTTCGTGTCCAGTTTCAACGGCGCGAAGAAGCGTGTCAGGCACGCCAAAACCAAAAGTGCTTCTATGATATGTAGCATTTCATGACAAAAATGGCAATAAAACGGGTAAGAAATAAACTTGCGAATTCAATACCTGCGAGTACTTCTTTTTGATAAGTCTTCAATTCCTCCTCAGAGATTTTGCTGAAAGGGTTAGGAGGACCAGCGGCCGAAACCAGATGCACGTTTTGCCCTTTCTCTATAATTCCTTTGCTTGCTGTTGGCACATTATCTCCCTGCAGTATGACGAAAGTAGTATCGTTATGTGCTCAGGAACATTTTAAAGAGAGTTAATCGATGGCAAGCGTTAAAACGCTCCATTATGGCGAACAGTATTTACTTACAATAGGTTGTATATTCACTCGCCATCTGCGCTCAGGTAGATCTTATTTACAAAGGTAACGCCGGGTTTGTGGGTGTGTCTTCATGCAATCGGCTTCTTCGCCTGACCTGTTGGACTACTGATGTAGACACACAGCAAGAAAGCTACACGACCGGCCTCACGAAACCGCTTGATTGTTGATAATCCTTTTGTAACAGGATTTGGTAGAAGATAAGAATGTTAACGGACGCGGTCACATTCTTGAATGCGTTGGGAAATTTTAGAGAAACACATGAGAATGTGGTACAAAAGGTGCTTCACCATTCTACATTTATTATTGGTTCAGAAGAGTCCGCTGCCACCGTGTCGGACTGAGATCAGGTACAAGCCAGCACGCAAGGGGAGTTTCTTACTAACACGAAGGTTGCAGGATGACAAAACGCAGCATACAAGCGCGTGTGAGGGACCAGGGCAATAAACGTTCTACAGGCAAAACGCGCAATCAGGGCAAACACTGCCTCGCCTGGAAAAACACTGACGGTTGGGAAAAAAATAAAAATAAGCTCAAGAAACAACAAACAACAAAATAACTGAACAATCAAGCGGTATGCTTGTAATGTACTCCTCAGGCGTCAGTGCAATCCTGCAAGCCTCGTGCGATCGGCTTGTCCACATTTGATAAAGAGCAGTCATGCATAAATATGAGAAGCGCATTACGAAAGAACGATCCCACTCAACAGCAGACACATGCAGCATCAAAAATTGATGACGTGCTGCCCAGAAGAAGAAATGCAAAATGAATGAAAACCTCAAGACAATACCTGATCGGAAAATGGACCTAAAAGAAGACCCGCAACGTCGTCGAAAGTAGAAGACAAGTAAGAATTTGCCCAACACTTTAAGAAAATAAACAAAGAACTTTTTCAAAAATGCATGAAGGCCAAAGCAGTGATTCTCGAACGGGTGCCACTTGGCTCATTAAGGGAGGAATTTTTAATTCAAGGGAGGAAATTTGATTTAGGGAGGAATTGTACAGGAAAAGCTGTGGATGAAAAAGCCTTAAGTTTTTATGATATATTTATTCAACACATAAAAAAACTGTACGAGGTTGGCTTAGATGGGAATGTCTACCATACGCAAGGACAAGCTGCTTTAACTGCAGTGACTGACGTTATAAAAGACTCTGTTTGGTTCATAATCATCGATTGTTTCTTCACAGTAGGTAGTGTCAAGTTTTTGCAATAATCTTTTTTTGTGATTTTTGTTTGGGAGGAATTGGCAGTATTTGGGTTTGTAACGGGGAGTATGTCAAAACAAGTTGGAGAACCACTGGGCTAAAGAATAGAAAAAGGAAGCAACTTAGGGAATTCAGTGAATGGCATACTTTCAATCTTTTAAACAAAATTCAAGCTATTATCATTATGCAATCTCAATATCTTAACGGCCAAGTCACTACAATATTTTAGGTATGAACCAGGGATATGGAATACAAAGACTATAGGAAGCTAGTCAATGAGATTAGCGGAGAATCTCACCTGCGCTGTTTTGTCCGGTGACACGCTGTGAAGAAGCTGTGACTGCGGACCTGGTCGATTCACCTCCCACCTTCCTTGGCCACGGATCTAAACAGCAAACATAAAAGACTGAGCTTTAGTGCCCAATCATTCAACGCACACAGGACTGTAACAACGTTACACGCCTAATGTTTGATTTAGAGGCGTTGCAGACGAATGCGCCGGTTACAGACCAACGTGTCAAGTCTAAACCCACAACGAAAGCAATGATCCAAATGTCAATAGCGAAGCTTCGTCCTGGTGTGTCGAGTAAATTGTGCAACATCGGTCGAAAACAAAACCGTAAGGCGAAATATAGCATTACTTACGCTTCTGCGCATTTCGAGCACATCTCTAGGGTTGGTGTTGGTGGGTACAAACTGATTGGGGTTGGTAATATGAACAGCTGATCCAACCACAGCCCTTCCTTCCTCACTGCGCTTCCACTGCAAAAGTTGTCAACTTGAAAACACGTGAGACTTCTTGGTTGTCGAAGCGGACGCAACTACTTTGACGCAAACATTTCCGTTGCCATTTTCAGCGCAAGCGCTGAAATAGCAACTTCCATGGCGAAATTGTGGGGCGAACCATCCATCGCATAATAGTGAACCAGTTTGTGCATTGCAGTTAAATAATCTTGACGAGTTAGTGAGCGGTTTCAAAGTAAATCTGAGACTAAAAACTCACAAATCAAATAATAAAGAAATGAAAAAAATAAATCGGAATATTATCGAAGCCCAAGTTCGAGTGAGAACCTTCTCTCCAGGGAAAATGACTTCAAAGAAATGTGTGGATTGGTTTCGATTCATAGCATGTGTAAACCACACGCTGATGTCACATGTCGGATTTACGAATCTACTAGTTTGCCAATTCAGAATGATTACCGAGTCGATAGTTTCCTTAACTGAGCTCAGCTGCCAACGACTTTTGTGACGTAAAGCAAAACAACTGTTAGGGCCTACTTGCAATCTAGCATTCGCTTCGTAACTAAGTGTAGAAGTACTGTAGGGCCGCCGAAACAAACATAAAAAGAAACTAGAAAACGATCGGTTCCACTCAGCGCTGTACTGCAATCTCCAAATACCTTTGTCCTTGTTCTAGGACTTGCATCTCCGTTTTGAGAAGACGCTGATGAGCCCTTTTCTTCTTCGACAGGTTCAACAACTCGCATGTACTGGTTCGGGGAGTTGACCCATCTGGAGTGATCAGCCCTCTTTAGAAAGTTTCTGATTTCTGAATAAGAATGGTGGCATTTCACATATGGCCGGGTTGCAACACATGTTTGCAAATTTGCGATCTGCCAACCTTTATTCAAAGAAGAACACAAGCACGCTCATGCCAACATAACACGTCCATGTTATAAAATCCTGCAGGTAAGTTGACACGCATGCAAATCCATGCGGAGGCGCCCACGAAAAACGAGTATCACAATAAATGACAAATTAAAAGAATTCCAATCAACTGCCTGCCTTTTTTACGATAAAAGCTCAGTATTATTAACTTGAACGGTGCAACGCAGCTGATGAAGCAAAAGCTGCAAAACGTCCACTCATCCAATAGCGATAGCCACCCACCTTCGACCGACACAGCGCTTGAGTTGACATTTGTGGCAGGAATTTCCACATCACTGCGGTTGCGCGGCTTGCGCTGAGATACAACAGGGTTCTTGTACGGGTACCCGGAGCGGTATCCCTGCGAACAACAAAGATTGAGAATATCTATTGCCACCCCCCCAATGTGTTTTGTGTGCTGAAGACTACTTTCCTCAATCGGGTAATGAGGGACCCACGTAAATATCAAAACCAAGCCAAAAACCTCAAAGCATCATCTTAAAATACTTTCCTTTTTCAGCTTTCAAAGCTATTACAACTATCTTTGCGATCAGTTGTCCAGTAACCTCAGGTTTCAGTGCGATATCCGTTATCTTAGCAACTTAGCACCTTTTGTTAGCTCTAAGCGAGCTCAACTGCCAAACTTTCGTAAAGCCTACGTGGTTAGCACCAGCCAACATAGTGTTTGTTGCAGTTGTTGGAGTTAGACAGCGTCGCCAGGTTAGAAACCATGCAAACAACATGTTCAGCTACGCAGGGCTCCAAGCAGCAATAGAGTTCGCCGAGATCACTCCAATTACTACTAAGTTGCCACTTATATAGGTTGTCTTTTTGTGGTGCTTTCCCAAGGTAAACAAACCACGCCTCAGTGGCTCATGTAACGTCAACCGTGACAGTCACACAACTACATCAGACAATGATAAAACAACCGTCAATGAACTTCGGTGGTCACCATTATTTTTTTTATTTTAACGTTGCTCCACAATCGACGTCAGGTTTACTAAAATCTTCACCGAAAAGTCACTCCCATATCTATTTTATTACCCTAACGAGCTATCGAACACAAATTAATTGATTTTGAAATTATTACCAGGAAAATGAAATGCGCTTTGCACAACAATGACTACATAAAGCATTTGCATTACAAGCGATTAACTCAAGCATTATTGACTAAAGGTGGAGATGAAAAAATATTTAAGTAAGATTACTAGATCAGGAAAAGCAACAATACCATATCGTCCAGCATCCTCACAAGGGACTCAAAAAGCATCTCATCAGGACTCCACTTCAGACTTCCCTCGCCCTTTCCAGCGGAAATGTCTTTCTTACCGACTTCTTCAGTTCTATTCTTCATTGCTGATCGATCCAGCAGAATCAACTTGTCGTGACGCATGCAGGACATCGCTTTCACCTAAGTAGAAAAACATGTTACGTCCATACGTTTAGTTACAGCGCTAATACGAGTTGAGTCGAATAAAGGATTCATTCTGTTTTCGCAATAAGGTTCAGACCGTGGTGATTACTTTGCTTAGTTTTATATACCAGCAAACTGCGCTGATGTTTACACATATATACATTTCATATCTGGAAAACACATTAAGTGTTGTTTGTAATTGAAAGAGCTGATAAACCAGATTTGCTTCAGCTCCACAGGAGAATTGCCGGTTAGAATCCCAAACTTTTTACATATATCTGGTGCTAAGGCACATGCACAAACGGTGCGAATGCATGTAAGAGGCAGCACTGCGTAATGAAGCCAGTGACTGCTACGATTGCCACAGTCTGTTTGTGATGCCCAGTTCATACTTTTGTTAACGACAAACTTAACAGTGGCCATCCGTGGTTCGCAAAGTGGTTTTATTGTATCTCATGTTGATTTGGATCGAATCTACAGCGGTCACTATTCACTGCGGTAGAACGGGTCAAACTCATAAATTTATTTAAAAACGTAGTAAAACAATCGAAACAAGATACTCACAAAAACTAAAAGCTCAACAGGGAAGAAGATAAATAATAAATAAAGATTCTATAATCTACATTTCATGCTTGAGTGTGCACATCTACTATAGGCAGATGTCAATTGTGTATAGATTCTGGGATCTCCATATTCTGTTCACAAACAAACAGCACAGGATTGATCCAAAGCAAAGAGAAAGGAACTTCACCAGACAACCAACACAGGCCAAGAAATAAAACACCACGAAACAAACGGCTTAACCAACAGCGCGATAGCGTACACTTGAGACGTTGACGCAGCGGCGCAGACATGTATGATCTCGAGTGCTTTCACGCGCACTGGGACTTGCTTGACTCAAAGTTTCAGGCGAGCACGGCACGAAAAGGGAAAGCCGATAGTTCCAAAACAACACTCGTGGGACTAAATACAAACACATGCATTGGCACTGACTGACCGTCGTCAGTTTCAGTGAAGCTGAGTATCTGAGTGCGCGACGCGCACAGATTTCAACGGATAATTTGTTATCGTTAGTTTTTGGTTTCGATATCTCAGCATTGTGAGCGTCCATCGCAGACGTTCATCATCACCACTCAACCTGTGTTCAAGTACCGGTACACGCCCTCCTAACCACTAGTACACGGTCGGGTCAATAGTTGCCTTGCGCATCGCAAGGCCAGTCATAGATTCACAATTAACCAGATAACATTTTAACTGAAAATAGTCAGAGTTTAAACACAGGACGAATGCATGACATGTTGGAAAGCATATCTGAAGTAGCAACACGTCAATATTATTAAGAAACAATTGGTTTCGATGTGTTTTCGTGGTCGAAACGAAGGAATAAAACTGATACGAATTACCTAATTCTGAACTCAATAAACATAAGGGAAAATAAGACAGTCAACTCAAGGATACCTTATTTAGAACAGTGTTTCCTAAACTATGTTACGCGTACCACTTAGTGTTTTGCGTGCAACTATTTAGGTTTGCTGGAAATCAAACAAAAAAAACAGCAAATAATCTTTCTTGTCAACGTGGTGAAAATTATTTTAATTCACACCACTGAAGTAGAACGTGAAATTTCACGCTCTATTTGATGAGTGTATTGACGTCTTGTTGCATCTGAGCATCATTTCCGATGTACTGTCAGCAAAGTGATCCCTCGCATCGACCAACCGGCCGAGAAAAAACAACTTCGTTTAGCTCATTAAATTTGTTGTAATTTTTGTTACGTTTTTTGTTTTACGTTTGACATTTTCAAACTCTGGTAGGTATCCCTTTCAAAGATGATCATGACGCATTCTTGCCTTTTCTTGTTTACTAATGAGTTTTAGAGTTTTCTTAATATTGGTCAGATGAGAACACTGCACGCAACGGAAAGATGGTACGCTCGTAAAGTCTGGGAACCACTGATTAAGAACAATGCACTGTATCATTTCTTTCATACAGCTTTGTTCTTGAACTGAACCATGAATAGAGGTTTACCCATCTTTCTGCAAGATCTATCTCACCGACAAACTCACCTCGTAGATCCTACTTGCAATTGAACGTAGCTACGAAACAGGTAGTAAATCACATGGTTTATTCAAAAACCCCAAGGCAGCGTCCTTTATTTGCTTGGAAACAATAACGTAAATCACAATACAAAGCGTCAAGTGCTATGCCAATGATTGCAGCGTGTGCGGAGTGAAAACGCTTGACGCAGCATCAAATCACACTTAACTGCAACATGACTTTTTAGGCTTTCTTAAAACATGCAAGTTTCCAAACCAAATACTATTCCAAAAGTCAAGTGGAAACAACCTGCTCAGGCCGCTGATACAATATGCTCTGGGCCCAAAATTACCACGAACATCAATTGACAGAGTGCAGCCTAAATCACTCCGATCTGATCGATAGAGGTGTGGTAAAGAACAGAAGCAACCGCAATGACAGCAACAATACGAAGAAAAAACTGCGTTTAGCAGAACGCGTCCTGATTTTCATCATAGGCTTGGAGTTTTCGTCAATGTAAAGACTAAAAATATACACGCAGCTTCAAAAAAGAAGTCTGCTAAAAAAAGAAATTTTACAAATGCAGTTGTCTTCCAACTCCGCTCGTACCACCTGTTGCACAGGTTAGACTAACCTATAAGCAAAAATGTGAGTTTACCTGTGTTTTGCAGGCCAACATGGTAAAGTACAAGTATCGGAATGCTTCTTCCACTGTTTCCCCGCATGCAACCAAGCCATGATTCCTCAGAAACATAACCTGAGCACGGTATAGCAAAGTTCACTCAAAGATTTAGGCCACGGAGCTTATGTTTGCTCAAGACCAACAGGCGGGAAACGGATCAACTGCGGTTGTTTACCGAACTCCTCGTGGAGGTTTAATGCACACATGAAGCACGCAACAAGGTAATTGAACAAGTGGCGCCACACGATTATGATCGCATTATGATATAGCACCTACAGCCCTGCACACAAAATGGACGGGAAGCAACATCGCAACGCGCAACTGGCTGTTTGCTTTGATACCTCCGACGGTTCTTTCCATTATTGTAAACAAACTAACGCAGACATGGAGGTGCTTAGCGCTTTAGTGCAACTCGTTCTAATCTCGAACCAATTTTCTAGTTAGCCCGGATAATCATTCCATCATATTTATGAACTAATGAATTTCATACTAAGCGAGAGGTTACGAATCGTAACTTCACCACTGAAAATAACCAACCTTGTTGGTCGGCCCGAGATGTTTCTGAATTGCTTTTTTCTCCTTTGCATCGACAAGTATTCCTTGATAATTGTGATACGACACTTCTCCAACGATTAAAGCTTCTTGCGAGAGAGGTAGCAAACCGCATTCCATTGCCGATACCTGCTCAGACAATTGTTCAGAGCAGGCGTGAAAGACATTGGCAACGAACAACTGATCTAAACTCCAGCCCAGTGGTTCTCAACCTGGGGTCCGCGAACCCACAGAGTTTCACGGGAAGATTTCCAGGGGTACTTTGGTGGCAATTGAGTTTTCATATATTGCTATTTTTTAATGTCCTATACTGGAGGAAAATGCGTGCCGATGGAAAACTCCGTGTAGAATTTGCTTAATCTTACGTTGTTGTGATGCAACAATGTGAAATCCACGGCTTTGCCAGCTAACCTGGGGGTTCGGGTTGATTGTTTTATGACTCGGGGGTACTTAACGGGAAAAAGGTTGAGAACCCTGCTCCAGCTTAAGATGCTACTACCGCACTTCAAAATCACCGTAGGCTTCCTTCTGTAAGTGCTTTCTCCACCAGGGTAGTAAAATGCTTGATTGAAAAAGATAACCATTTACATATTCAACCATAAACACAAAGCATCGCTTACTGGTAACTCCAACATAAGTTGCGTATTGCAAGAGATTTACAGTAAGAAGTATAACCCAAAGCGCAATATTTTGGCCGTAACGTGTTTGCGCAAAGTTGCTATTCATCGCTGCAACAGCATCCTTTATTAACGACCAACCGACCGTGTGAAGTGCTGCCCACAGCAGCGGACTACTCACCGCAACCACGTCACTTCCATGAACATGAATGACACAATGCAGGTCTGGTCTCGACGCGTGAATCGCCGAGTGAAGCGTGTAGCCCGCATAGTTGTAGCCTAAATTGGTGGATCCAGCGTCAAGCACATCTCCCTGCATGTTGACCTGCAAAGACAGGCAGGAGTGTTGATACGGGAAGCAATTGTGAAGCTACCATGCGCATTACGTAAAGCATGCAGTCCATGTTGCGCAGAACCCATTCAAATTTTTTTGCTTGTTCCCAACCGCGGGACACATAGAAACTATTTCCATTCGCTAACTCAATTTGCTTGATCACTGGCGAACCTCACTCTAGTGTTGCGCCATGTTGTGCAAGCAACAGCCGCGCCTCTGCAAAAGTTACACAAGCAAACGCTGCAATCACAAACCAGCGATTGACTTCCTACAAAACGGAAGCACAGTCCACCGACCACAAAATTTAAGATCTTTTATGTTAATCCCGGAAACAATGCATTGAGGTAATTACTAACTAGCAACAAATGCTCGAGCTTTTCTATGCTCACCACAGTAAAATATACTTGAAATTGAGGCAATTATTCTCAGTTCAAACCTACTTTTCTGTTAACACCAGCAATTGCACTTAAATTTTAACCAGTCATACAATATCTTCACATGGACAATGCATGCATGATTGCAATAGGACAAATCACGACCGCTGTGGGTTTCTGTATTCTGCACATGGTACAGAATCTCTTGCACAGTTCCTCACATTATGCTCTCAACATGGAATCTCAAAAATAAACTGAAACGATTTATGAAAACTACTATACCAGAACTGCTCTAGTAAACATATCTTTTGCTTCTATCAACTCACAATTTGTTGATTAATATTTCCAATGAACTCCACATACTTATCACTACCAGTTCAATATCATTGAAGAATTGCTGCACAATTCCAATTAAAAGTTTGTTCCAACTACATAATTTCATCAATTTTTTAAGCTTTTTTTGCACATTTTTTTCAAACACTGAATAAAAAATATTCCAGAAAATAAGACAAACACTACCTTTAAAAGCTTGGATGCAGAAATTTCATGATACAGCAGTCCGAAAGGATTTATTAAAAAGTGTTCTTCTTCTTGACTTAAACGAACCTTAAATACAAAGTATTTACTCTTAGAACAATATCTCACTTTAACTGCAGTACACAATATGTTGATTAGCTCACACTGACCGTGATGTGGTTAAATATTGTATTTGACCAACCAAATAAATCAACTATTCGACACAAAGCAGAAAGTTTGCATCGAAGCAGTTTTTCATTTTTTGTGTACAATGAAGCATCCCCAACAGTTAGATCATTTATGGGCGACACACATCCAATTCCTGTGAAAAAAACAAGCCACTGAAGCAGCAAAAATGCAAACAAATCGAAGACAGCTTTGTTTTTCAGATTAGCAAATAACATGCTTTGATAACATTTAACCACAAATGCAATTATTGTGAATGCCTTTCATGGAAATAAAAATGAAGCAATTTATGAACCACACATTGCTACCAAAACTTGCTGTGAATGCACAATAGCTGTGTAACAGCACAAGCAGAATTACATTACTTGCTCTGCATAAAGCATCTTGGTTTTGGTTCTGTTACCTCAACTTCGCAAATGAGTTAGAGAGCACTTATCAGCATATTTTGAACTTCGTCCTCATGGAGAAAGAAGCAAAAACAGGTGATGGGAATTTGGTAACTTAAATCTGTCCTTCACACACACCATTTTTAATCCTTTGATGAACGAAAAGACATGGACATGAATCTTATTCATAGATACCATAATAGCCATCAGTCTATCACAACAATAAAATCACAACATTGCTTTAAGCACTATCTTATTAATAGCTGAAAATTTCCACTTATTTTATTCCAAATATCTTGACTAGAATGAGGCACTTCTTTGTAAAGGTCCACTATTAACTATCAAAATTGCAAATGCACCCATACCACCAAACACTAAAAAAAATTCATACTTTAGGAATACCATTAAATGAACTTCATAAGAGGATCAATCAGTTGTTCTGGTTAAGCACTTTAAGAGAAAAACATGTTACTTACTGCAAAAATTACAAATCTGCACATGAAT
>Ga0210059_1008687_pt1 | contig 15975 bp, 10 predicted proteins | sample Ectturendosymbi2_FD_188042 | JGI IMG/M metagenome (GOLD analysis project Ga0210059, IMG submission 188042) | Ecteinascidia turbinata endosymbiont from Florida, USA - Sample 2 (SPAdes) (version 2) | ecosystem: Host-associated > Tunicates > Ascidians > Unclassified | place: Key West, Florida...
AGATCTTGGTCGCGAGAGAGTCTGGACTTTATTCGTTCATGGAATCAATTACTTTTGGTGAGTGAATGTTTCTGTAGAGTTATACTTGTCCGAAGAATAAAATCGACCAAACAAACCCAATTTCTGTCGTGTTTAATTTTGTATAAAAGTGAGACATATTAGAGGTCAAACGTGGGGGATTGTCTGGGGTTCTTGCCTTGCAGACAGTTTCCTTGGTATAACTGACGAACCCATGTAGCTAGCCATGCAGTTATGCCTAAAGCAGCTAAAAGGTTACACCACCCCAAAATCCTAAAATTTAGCTGTAAAAGATGATCGAGATCCGCAGTGGAGAATCATTGATTTACAGCCACTCAAACGGTCACTGGTTGCAAGCAAAATTGTTGGGCGTTGGGTTGGGCGCGTTTCAAACAGTGCAAAATGTGAAGTGCAGTGAGTGCCCGACTGTTTACAGACTCCTTCACAGCGTTTGGAAACAGAGGTGGTGCTCCTAAACAAAATGATCATCTATAACGAATAGAAGAAGGCGCAACGATTTTCCTCATAATACAGCAGAGGATTTTAATGCTGTATGATCTATTGACTGTACGAACCATCATTTCGTCGCAAAAAAACAACACACTTTTGGCTACAAGAAAATTTTGACCTTGTCTAGAATTTTAAGTCATTCTATTTATAGTCAATTAGCCTTTTAGCAAGCTTAGAAATTTATCGTGAGTTCGCTAAACTTGCTCAGGTTGGTACTTAACTTAACTGCTGAAGCATTTTCCCAGCCTTAAATTCAAGCGCAAAAATATGTAAAAAAATACATTTTAATTGAGTCTCATAAAAATGCGAGACAGCAGGCCAAGATGTAACAAATTTACGGGAGTACAGTCACCAAAGATGAACTGTTAAACAATGAAATAAGCAGCAGAACCAAAACCAGAAGATTAACTGTTAAACAATGAAATAAGCAGCAGAACCAAAACCAAAACCGCGAGCTTGTTCAAGCCAGTCGTGCATCGTTGCTTCGTTGGATGCGCCAAGTTAACCAAGCAGCGTAACAGCAAGCTTGTTCCAGTCAAATCTTTGGTTTCTTCTGTTCTTCTTTCTTCTTCTTGGCGTACTTGGCATCTTCTTTCGGGAGTAACTTAATCTCCGAGTTTCTGGTTTAAAATCGTGGGTATTTTTACCAAAGTTTTTAGTTTCTTTATTGCTCTTAGCAAGGCATCACTTTTGTTACCATATATAGTCTGGTTTTGCAAGTTCAGTGTTTATCTGTCCCAGTGTGTTGCAATATTGCATTGTCTTACTGTCATGAGGTAATGAGATCATGGGTGCTTGTAGTTATCTTTACTTTATCTCACTTTTGTCACTAAATCTTGTGACACTTATGTGCAATCAGGAGCAAGGGCGCACGCAGGAGGAAGGGATGAGGGGGCTAGAGCCCCCCCTTAACGGAAATCGCCTAAGCACAAATTTGTTGCTGACATTTGTTAAATCACAAAACAATTCCGCAGATGCATACATAGCTATACAAAGATTTCGATTATAACTAGTGGTGTAGTGATCAGCATTTGTCATCCAAAAATCAGCATTGATGTTAATATACTCGTCTTTCTACTGTGTGTCGTGATAGCTGGAGTTTGAGATATTACACGCTGAAATTTTGTGTTGTTAAGATCTAACAATGCAATAACCTCAGATATGTTTTTCTTCACAAATTCGCCATCTGAATCAGGATGTTTAGACCGGGCGATATTCCAAGATGTAACGAAACTGGCTTCAGCAGTTGTGCCAGCTTCCTTACTACAAGTTTTCAACAGTGTCTGCTGTGAGTTTAGTGAAGATTTTATCTCCGTAAGTTTGTTCATCCTTAAGTCCGACTTGTGCGTGAGCATTTAGTGGCAAAGTGTTTGTTTTTCTTCATATTGACGCTTCAAGTTGCTGATTTTGTAATGATTGAATGAAGCATGACAGGTAAGACACACAGGCTTGCCTCCATTAACAGTGAACGCAATTGCAAACCCCTCCTCCCATTTTGTTTTACAAGTTCTAGTCTCATCTTCATACTTTCTACAGGATTTTTGCAATCTTTTGATAACATGTTTCTTGCTAAATCACCCAATCTCAAACAGTGACGTACGCAGAAAGTTTCCCTGGGGGGACAAGTTTCGTCACAATCGTGTGACGTCACAAATCAACTTTAGGGGAAGTGCCGAAGGCACTATCATTCTAGGGGGTCCGGGGGCATGACGCATTTTTGTGCATTCTGGAAGCAAGTTTTAGACAATAGGTTACTGTTTTTACATTTTTTCTTTTTAGGGTCTGAGGGGGTGGCCATGGCACAGTGGCCTAGCCCCTCCGTACGCTAGTGATCTCACACACTAAAACTCTGCAGTGATTGTTATGGAACTGAAAAACGCGCAGACTACAAAGTAACCATAAAAAGGCACTGTCAACCACCCAGTTTAACTGCTGAAACAGGCTTGAAAATTGTTGAACTTTTAAAGATTACCAGGCCTACGGTGGGGCGGTTTTCGCATTTAAACACCAGTGACACGACGAGATACTCCTCTTTCTAACTGCGGAATTGCTCTTCCTTTAACTGCAACGGGAGTCTAGAAAATCGAACATATGCAAGCTAACTTGTAACCATACCAACCGAGACGAATAGGTAGCATTGTTACACCATCACGCATTCGAATTCCTACGCTTCTGTGACATACAGTAATTCCTTTCGGAACGACTTGCAAAAGTAATAATGTACCGCACGTTATAGCTACCATAGTACCACTTAACAATATTTCTAAATTTTGCAGTAGTAGAAAAACAAAACAAAAATATATATAATTTTTCGAAAAGCCCAAAGAGCCGCATGCAAAAGTTCGAAGAGCCGCAGTTTGGCCATCACCTTGATATAGTAGAACACATCAATTTTCATGCATTTTATATAAGATGCGTGGATGACAGCGCTATTTGATGTGTTGTTCAACCTGCTTAACGTTACAAAGACGATATATATTTTTCTTGCACATTTTCGTTTTTTGAAAAAGCTACAAAATTTTTAATGCTACTGGACATCATGCATGCAGCCCCACCCCTACCAAAATCTCCATTGATATCCTCTTACCAGTAGCAAAAAAGTTTGGTCTGAATTACTGTAGCCTTTTTACAAAATGATTTCAATCTATTTTATTGCTGGTGGCTGGAGGGTGTATCCTTTAAACCTCTCCTTGTTGGCCCCTGCATAACAACCCATCTAGCCTACAATTAATTTCTGCATAAATCGTCTGGTGACTGTTGTCTTGTGACTTCTGTTAGTGATGCCACTTAGCTCAGTCTTTTCACTACCAAATTTTTCAGGTTTAACATCAGATTTCAATAGATGAAACTACTGTCAAAATTTCATTCTAGAGTTCTATTTGCATAAGGACACGAAAATATATTTGAGATTAATCCGAAATCAAAATGCACAACGGTGAATTGGCAAAAAAGTACCAAGTTCCAAGTTTCACCTGATTAATACGAAACGAATGTCCAGCAAAACTAGGTGTGATGTACCTCTAAAGCAAATTTTTACTACTTCGATGAAAACATTGCTGCATTGTCGATTTGGTTAAACTCAAGTAAATCAAATTACGTACGAACCAACGCATTCAGCACAAGCACAGAGTGGCAAAGTGTAAGATTCGCAGAAAAATTATCTTTTGGATTTGTTGGTCACCACTGTCGCAATTACAAGAAGTGAGGATAAATGTACTCTATATTTTATCTTGAATTCCTAGTCAAGTCCCTCCACTTTCAGCTATAGGTCAATATACAGCTAGGTAAATACTTCTCTAAAGTTTTGATTGAAACCCTTTTTACTTATGGTTGAAATCAGTCTTTTACAAAACTGCCCATCCTAAAAATAAGTCCGCACAATAGTGTTGCTTTTCATCTTCTGCAAAATCTTCGCAGAGATTTGCCTGAAAGTGTTACTTTCTAACATTATATAAACTAACATCGTTAAATTTTACGCTTCTTGTTTCTGAATACGTGACAAGTAGGGCGGATCCAGGGGGACGATCGCCTCCCCCCTAAAGCCTATGAAAGTAGCTTTATTCACCATGATTTTTTACAATTCGGAAAACAGCATTCGCGATATAAGGACATTTTGCCGTCCATTGTTTTGTCACAGCAGTGTTGTGAAGTATTCTTCATCCCTCTTCCAGTACATAGCTAAGCCGCATTGAGACTTGACTACGAAATATCACTGAAATCGCCAATCCCCCCCTAACCTTACTGGCTGGATCCGCTTCTGGTGACAACCAACATTACAACAAAGCCAGTTGCATTTTTGCACGAGACATATCATGGCTGTACTGTGGTCTCTCACATGTGCAGCTATAAAACTCAAGAAAAGAACATTTCTAACAGTATAACACACAGGGTAAAATGTCTGGCAGAAACAGTTAAATACCTTTCGTGGTCTCTAGAAACTTGAAAAATGATGAAAACATTTTATCGAAGCTAAAATTTATAAACTCACAGAATCAGTGATACTGTACCACACCAAACTCTGTTTCAACATCAACTCGGCTATGTGTGGCCTACCATCTAACATGAAAAACTTGTCACAAACGTGACAAGCACGTGACAAGCAACATTTATAATTTTGAAACCTCTCCAAATACAAAACCTAAAGAGAAAAAGTGGGGGGACATGACATATTATATCCCCATCGTCTGAAAAAATGGGGGAGGCACGTCCCCGGTGTCCCCGAACAAATTGCGCCCATGCGTTGATCTATGTCTGCAACAACATGTTCTTCGATTTTGTTTCCTCTTACAGGTTCCACAGAAATTTCTCTGCTGGACTTCACTGCCACTGTAAAATAGCAACTTGAATGTTTCTTGGTTTAACTGCAACTTCTTCCTCTCTCATTTTTGCCTCTTTTGCTTTATCGCGTTTTTAGAACCACTTGGATAAGCTCTACACATGTGAAGATGACGATCTCCCTTTCATCTGTCCATGTTTATTTATTAATATGCTCAACAGGGCTGCCATATTTTCATCGCAAAGAGGGAGGACAAATTACGACTCTCACTTACTTGAGTGTATCATCTACTCTTAACAAGTCAAATAAGAAATAGGCCCATTGATACGTTTTAGGCAATGAAATAAGACGTCCAGTGTAGACGATGTTTCAGTCAAAACACACAAAACAAACTCCTTATTTGCTTGTCCTATTTTGCTCATGAACATTTTGCACTTTCCTTAAATTTCTCAAAAATGTAGAAACGCTTTCAGCAATATTATGAAATTGCTTGCATGAAAGATGCTTTAAATTGCAAACCAGATAGACTAGAAACTGATTCAACTAGAAAGATTTCTCTTTCTTTTTGGTTCGTGGCTGTATCAAGGAAAAAATCGTTCTAATTAGCGTATTGAGCCATAACGCTGAAATAAAACTATGCATTCTTTATTTATATGTTTGCTGCAACTTTCAGTGGCATTGCAAGTTGCAAAATATTTTGCCCATCTTTCATGTTCCACCGGTTAAAATAAATTGCATTTGGTTGATGCTCTTTTCAGGCCCGTAGCCAGGTTTAATGTTTGTGGGGACACAATACATTTTTAGAGGGCCAATATTTTTGTTTTACTGTATGTTTAAAGCAAATTGTTTTATTGATTTTCAGCGATTAACTGGGCAGCATATTGCCAGTTGTCTGGTTTCAGTCTGATCACATAAGATTTGTGATTGCACCGGTATGCTACGTGCCATGGGTAGCCAAGCAGCGGAGGAAGACTACAGCGTCTTTCTCAAATTTTCAAAAACGATGACTTTTTCCAGAAAAAGTATCCACACAAAACTAAAGTAAGAGCATTTGCTTAGTTATGCGCTTTTCTCCGGAAATAACAACGAAAAACAAGATGAAAAAGATACGCCTATGCTTGGCCCGTGACTAGGGGGGAAAAGTCCCCCTAGAATTTCTTTCGCCCCGACCTGGAAAATGTGTTGGACATAGTTTAAAAAATTTTGGCCCCTCTCAGAAAACTCTTCGTCCACCGTGGTGACCCAAGCTGGTTACGGGCCTGGCTTCAAGATATTTTTCTGACTACGCGCCAGTGCTTGATGCCTGTTTGTCGCATTTGATTCAGTAAAAACTTTGTTCAAGGTTTGCCTAATGCACTGTTAACTTTTTTGAAAAACATAACAATATTTTGTCATAAACAACAAAACTGGACCAATTTTATTCGTATCAGCATTTAAGTGAAGACACTGGTACGAAAGAAACTCCGTCTAATTTCTCACAACAGTCACAACAATGCACGAGATTATGCATAATAAATACATACATTATATTGGTCACTGAAACAATCAATCAATCGTTCCCATTAACAGCTGGAAGTCGAACCACGTTAGGGATGTAGTGCTAACAAAATGGTGTGGGAACGCATAAAAAAATAGCCGTTTTGAAACAGCTTCAAACCCACTTTGAAACAAAACGTGAAAAGGTTTCTCCCGCTCCACTTCACCCCTGAACCATCTAGGCCTACTCTAGCATGTAGACGTTCTACCTTTTATCAACATTCGCAGTTTTTAAAATGTCTTTTGGTACAACGAAAAACAAAAACATGAAAAAACCAAGAAAAGAAATTTGAGCCTAAACTCTCACAAAAGCTGCAGTTCTGACACCTGCTACATAGCATAATATATGAATAATATGCATGGAGGCACTTGCAATGTCAAGAGGATACTTTAAACATGCAGTCGTCGAGTTTTGGTCGAAAATTCAGAAACGATGCCTTCGTTTACCACAGCAGCTGTTTCATTTTTTTCAAAACCTAACCAAACCACCTGACATTTACACGATCTCAGGAGGGTAGCGAGGGAAGCAAGAGGGGCATAATTCCCCAGGCGCCGAATCACTACGGAGAGCGCCGAATGACTGCGGGGGTGCCAAAAAGTCTAAACAATCCCACAAGTACTTTCTTCAATGCAGTACATTTGCTTCCTAAAGACCTCAAATTCGAACAAGGCGGCGTCAAACTTGCTTCTTGCACCGGGTGCTGTCTAACCTCGTTACGCCTCTGTATGGTCGTGTAACATAAGGTGTGAGTATCTTCACCACACTGGAGAAGCTTGCTTCGCATATGGCTGTCGAAACGCCTACAGTTAAGCCCGCGCTCAGCAGCAAGTATATGGTGGGAAAAACTGCTTTATACTTCCAAAACCATTTCAAAAACTGGTCCAAATTCATACGGATGTTTCATTTGAAAACACATCAAGAAACTTTGATGAGACAATGCTTTCCACAGTCGTAGTTTTAGCATCGAGACGATCTTCACTGATATTGTTGGTAGTTGAATTGACCAAAGAGTAAAGAGATTGTAACTCTCCCTTGTCGAGAAAGCAATTCGATGCTGGTGAAAGAACACGCAAATGTTTGATTTGAAACATATCAAACTCCGACAATCGGTTGCTGAATTTGCTCTTAATGGTAACGATGATTTCAAAGTAAGATGCTTTCAAATTCAAACTCCCATTTTCGTCGTGAATTCCGATGTGTTTCGAGATGAAACCGACTTTTCGCTTGTTCAGAGGGTGGGATGTAGTTTCGCTTGTTTAGAGGGTGGGATAACTGTAGCTTGCTTGCGCCACACACAAAGTACGGAATACGCGCTAGCTGCATTTTATGCTGACTTATGCTAGTCAGTGCTGCAGTGATCTACACACATGCTGAAGCATTTCTACGCCAGACACAGAATTCCCTAACCTTTTTTGATCAACTTCCAGCTCGCGTACATTATCCTACTGGGTTTGGTTTTGCTATTGCAAGAAGTTCTGTTTGACCACAAGCAAGGCTAAGACCAGTCCAATGTTCCCTCTAAGATGCGCAACTGCACAGTACCACCGAATCATTTGCGCAGTGCAATCTGATTCTCGTACACTTGCAACATTCCAAAACGTTGGAAAAGCAAGAAAACAAGAAGCTATTTGAACTAAATGTGTAGGCCCTACTTTGTTCGTGTTTTCAGAAGACGTTACGCATATTCTAAATTGTAATAATTTACGAAATTTGTAAATCTTTTAGAATTCGCGCAACTCAGCTTTAAAATATTCATGCTCACTAAAACCAACATTTGCTAAAATTTTCTGAGAGAACGCTGGCTAAGATTTTATATTATAACATCACCATACAGCCAGCTTGTTAGTGCCATGGCGGTTGCGCTAACAGAGAGACTGCAGAAAAGGTTTCGAAAGGCTGTCCCCAGTGACTGTTACCTTTTAACGCAACATGCGGTGATGTTGCGAGTTGGCGTAACGATTAAACAGATTGAAAACAAGCATTTGCACAATTTATTAATTTTTCGAGTTTGAATCATTTGGAGGGTCACAATAAGAATTTGGGGGGCACTGCCCCCGAATGCACCCGTGGCTACAGGCCTGGCTTTTTTTGCACGAACTCAAATAAGTTTTGGTATTGGTCAAACAATTTATTTCAGCTCCATCAACAGAAAAGTTTCTGTTAAGCAGGTACTACTCACATGATTCATCATTTTCCCATGCAATTGTTTGCAAAAGGAGGAATTTAGTCAAAGCATTTAAATTCAGCAGATAAAGTGGTCCATTTAGTCACACGTGGAACAAAACACTTGTACAACACAGATAGCCTACATCTGACACGAATAAATCACAGTCATGATCCTTGTCTTCTCTGCATTTTCTTAGTGCTGATTTAACTTGGCTTGATATGTACATCTGATTGTCTCTATTGAATACTAGTCTTCACAGTGGCCAAGCACAATACAACCTCAAGAAATGATGCTTTGGACTTCTCAATATTGTGAACTTCCTCATTAAAAGCAACCACAAATGATTGCAAATGTCGTAATGTGTTAAACAAGGTTCGCTCAGAGAATTTCCCAAAAAAAGATTCAGAAAACAGTTGGCTTGTCTATGGACATGAAGTATAAATGTGGAACTGGGTACATTTGGACAATCCATGTCAAGCTAGGATAAAGTGGTAGCCACCTGGTTACGCTGTGAGAAATAAGTTTTTGGTACTCAATATCCACGAAATCACAATAGTCTTTTCAATCTTTTTTGCGAAATGTGCAAGTTCAACCACATATAATTCACTCAGCTTCAAAATCATTTAGTCCTTTTCTGAAAATATGTACTTCTGACGTCAGGGGCAGATCCAGCCTGTTATTTTAGGGGGGAGGGGCGATTTCAGTATTATTTGGTAATCAAGTCTCATAATGGCTCGCTATTGTAAGAGGGATGAGGTGAACGTCAAATCACTGCTGTGACAAAACAATGGACGACAAAGTAGCCTTTGATCGCCAATGTTGTATTCTGAATTGTACAAAATCATGGTGAATAAAGCTACTTTCGTAGGTTTTAGGGGAGGCGATTGGGGTGATCGCCCACTTGGATCCGGCCCTGTCTGACGTATTTCTTCAGTTTTTAGCATTACTGATTAGCTATAATTACTAGAAACAACTACACTAAGCTATGTACATTACATTGATCACGGTTCATCAGCAAAGCTAGCACAGTATAATGAGTCAGCAGTCCGCACTCTAATGCCAAAGTCATTGAGATACTGAAAAAAGATTTAGCATTTTTATGTAACGGTTAAGGTAAAAGTATTCCCAATGCCTTTCCAGTCGAGAATTAACTCAACCAAAACATAGAATAGTTTAGACAACTTTAGGCCTTCCCATAAAATAAGCAGCTACGCCACCATCTCGTATCTTGTTGCAGTTGAGTAGGGACAACTTACTGTGTGTAAATACGATATGTCACAGCCAGTGACGGAACTGACGGAGAGCAGAGGATGGAATGTCCTCTCCAGGCAAGCTAAATGTGAAAACCGGACACCCACCTAACTTATATTTCGGTTTTGGTATTGTTTTGGTTTTCAGCAGGTTGTTGTTTTTGCGTTTTTCGGATTATTTTTCGGTGATTTATGGTTTTAGTACAGCCATCCACATCCGGATTCACCATCATTTCTTAAGTTTTTTTTCTGAGTGTTGGCTAGTGGACCCCGTGCAGTGGCCAGTTGGCCCTTTTAGCTAAGTTTTCCACCCTGGCTCAAACCTCTAGTTACGCCACTTATTACAGCTATGTAAATTAATGCAAAAAGGAGGACATTTTGACATTTTGGAATATCCTCGGTGAATATTTCATTTCTCATGAAAAAGTGGACATGCACTTAAAAAAGAGGACGTACGGTAGCCCTGCTTAACAATGCTACTCATTTGCGACCTGTGCAAATCTGAGTAAGACAGACGCAAAATCTACCAGAAACGAGTAGAAATGTAAGCTAATGTATTCTACGTGGCTTGGCCTTGCATTAGATTCAGATACCTGTCCTGACGGACTTTCAGGAAACCAATAAGTGTAATAGTTGTTTCGTCACAATAACAAATATATTCAAGTGAAACACTGCCATCTGGCCGAGCGATAATAGCGTCCACATACAAACTTTCCTCGTTAAAAACGACTAAGTGGCACGCACATGTCGCACATATGGCTAAACACATCAACATGGTTGGGGGCAATTTAATGGGGGCCGTGGGCGCGGGACCCTTGGCCCCCCTAAATCCGGCACTGGCAGTGCGCCGTGTGAAAGCACCGCCGTAATTACGCACCAGTTCACATCACGTCAAGTGAAGAAAAACATTGTTTCAGTGCTCCGAAACACTCCAAACTCCAAGCGTGCAGTTGCATGTACCCAGCAGTGATTTCAGCACTCCAGTTCTTGCTCCAACTCACCCAGTCTGTACATGCAACAGTGATTTCAGAGCCACATTACTGGTATCGGCCTATCACATGCCCAAAAGCCGAGAGGTATCACCACCGGTCTTCATTTTGTTTTTTCGCGAGCCGGCAACACAAAACGAAAATACAACGTAATGCCACGCAGCGAGATATGGCGACGGACAATTAAGAGTAATCATCAACGCTTCACTATCACCCTTTAACCCTTAGTATATCTGATCCAGTCTCCAAAACGATCAGGGAGTGCACTTGTTCTCGTAGATCGACGTAACAGCGGTTCGTTGTCAAGCGATGGCAACGAGGATGGTCCACAGAGAGACGAGACAGTTAAAAGCTCTAGATTTTCTGTAAGCTTTCGAGGAATCAGCCGACAGGGCTCTCCTTCCATCTTTTCCGATGATTCATACTTACACATATCTGTATTAAAGCAATTGCTCTCCACGTGGGGTAAGCAAGGAAATTATCAGCAAAGTTTCAATAGGAAATCCAGTGGATCCAGACCAGGCGTTTGCGGGGGCAGGCAAATTGGGGGGCGCCAAGAAGGTCTTCACTTGCATAAATACCAAAGTTTGTCTGTGACAATTCTTGGGTGTAACACAAAATTGGTTGCCTTTGGTAGGCCAAAAAGTGGCAATCTTTGTTGGTCGAACAATGCGTTTTTTCAGGGAAAAACCACTGTTTGAAAGCGCTTTATATCATTAATTCAGGAAAGGTTTGAAACGGATCCCAAACAGTGGGCCTCGTTTTTCACAAGCTGCACAGATCTCGCATATCTACAAAATGTATTTTAAAAGGTATAAAAGCATGCTGCGCGCAAGCGTTTGCCACTGTTTTGTCTATCCGTAGTGAAATCAGTGAAGAACAGTGTCTGAAACGCATTTCCGACCTGGTTAGAAGCAGAACGGTTCTTATTAGACTTGAAAGTGACAACTCATGTCCAACGATAGAACTCAAATAAAAAGCCAAATGACGATCACGTTTCCAAGCGAAGCTTGTGCATTTACATATACATGAAAGACTTACTACTGCTGAAGCGACAATTCAAAAACAACACGTGAATAAAAGTTATTTTTCAGGACACTACTCCCATTTCAGGTACCTTTGCTGGCTATCTTGAAAAACAATCTCATAATCGCATGATAGATTCACCCTGGGCCTTATGCATGTTGCCCTAAAATACATTTAACGCCGCTTATAAATGTAGATTTTCAATCAAGTCTTCAATACCGTTCACATTTTTCGACATTGAATTGATGATATGAGAAAAAACATCAATCCAACTAGACCAGGTAATTAAAAAAGTTATGACACTGTTCAACAGAAGTGGAAGCAAGGGGGCTGAGCCCCCAAATTCACAATCAATACCTCCAAAGTCAAGCTCTAGTCTCCCGATGAAGTCATTTTTTATTTCAATTCATTGTATACTATTACGGAGCCCCCGAACAAGTTGAAAACCACCCCCAATGCTGTTGATCTGGCGATGGATCTGCTTCTATCCACCCAGGCCAGAAAACACAGAGGAGAATCAACCTATCACGAATTTAAAACAACGAACCTTCGCCAACACCCCAGTCACTGATAAAAAAGTTAAAGATTTCGCCATAAGATTGCCTTTCTGCTCAAATTTATATGATGTAAGCGGAATGATCTAACAACCAATAAGCTAACCATTTTTCTGTCGGTTGCAGATTTCGCTAACCATGCCAAATTTGTCTTCGTGGCCAGCGTGAGTTGTCTACGGGTTTCCAATTGCAACAACAGGATCAAAACCACACAGTCACCAGTAACTGTTGCCTGTCGTGTAGCCAGGTGGGGGCAAACGGCGCTGTCATTCTCCCAATGTTGGACTGCAAATGTTCAAATGTTGAGCAAAAATTGTTATGACCACGTAAAACCAATTAATCAATTCACCAAGCTGTAGATAGCTAGTATTTTGCCAAAGTTTCAGCGTTAGAGCCATAGGCGTACGTACGAATTGGAGGGGAGATTTGGAAAAGATTTAAAAAATTCAGGAAAAACTTCCCGATTTGTTTGAGCAAGTTGCTTAAGCAGAACCATCGCCCTGCAAAACTGTCTTATTCGTTTTCCTCAAAGTGGCGCAAAAATTCGGGCAAATTGAAAAACCTCCCCTCCTGAAGCCCAAGGTTTGCCGTATGCCTTTGGTTAGAGCTGTGTACCATGGTTTTGTTGAGGCGCGTCGCAGCGCGCAGTAATCACGGCGTAATGACGGGGGGCAAGGTGCACAATTCTCCGGGCGCCGAGTCACTATGAGGGCGCCGAAAAGTCCTAACAATGTCACAAGTACTTCAGTGTAGTACATTTGCTTCCGAAAGGCCTCAGGTTCCAACATGGGGGAGCCAAACTTGCTTCTTGCCCCGGGCACCATCTGACCTCGTTACGTCCCTAACAGTAATTCAATAGTCTTCTGCGTTGTCAGTGTATGTGAAGTGAGGAGTCGCACAATTACATAGTTACAGTAGGTCATAATTCTTTGAGCTAATCGAGCACGTTCAATACATTTTTGTCACATAGCGGCAAGTTGTTTGCTAATGTATACACCTGCAGCTTTTCACACGCTGCATTATGGTTCAATCAGCAGGGCGTAACGAGTGGGTCAAGGGGGCGCAATTCCACGGGCGCCGAATCACTCTGGGGACGCTGAAATACAGCAAGGGGTGCCGAATGATTGTGGGGGCACCAAAAAGTCCCAACAACGTCACAAGCACTTTCTCCAAAACAGTACATTTGCTTCCGAAAGACTCAGGTTCGAACATGGGGGCGCCAAACTTGCTTCTTGCCCCGGGAGCCATCTATCCTCGTTACGCCCCTATCAATCAGGAGATTAGTTCCGTCAAGAAACTCGTCCACTCACGTTTATGTTGCAAAACTACGATGCAGACAAACTGCGGCCTCACGAACTGCACTGGCAACAACCCTGAAACTGGTTTCTCGTTTTCATTTTGGAGGCTTGTAAAATCTTGAGTCAGTCAAAAGTTCTCCATATTGCATTCCTATTTTTACTGTTGCTTTTCCTTTTACCTTCACGGCGGTCATCAGGCATTAAAGAAATAAACTTGTAAAAAAACAGACCAATTGTATACAGCCCAACGGCAAGTCGAGAACTGTGATAAGCGAAAGCGACTGCGTTTGTGAAGGCTGGGCACTGGGCAGTTCTCACGCGGCAAAGAAATAAAGAAAGAGTGGTACTGTTACGAAATAATAGCATTGTTCACGCTATTGGATAAGAGGTTGGGTACAGTCCGGCACGTAAATCCTGACGTTTAACTAAGCGAAAAAATTGTTTATTTTATAATATTTTTATCTCTGTTTCTACTTCCATAAGCACCAAAAAGGGGTGCATTTATGGCAAAGGGGCGCCATTCAAGGGGGCGCCACTGGCGTTTGGGGGGCAATTGCCCCAAACTGACCCCCGTGGATCCGCCACTGTGGAAATCTATTTCACGTAAAATTACGCATCCTCAGTTCTCAACTTGCAAACAAAGCTTACCGGTGAAAAGTTGAAAGGCTAAAGTAAGAACACAGAAAGTAAACAAACTCAAGACTAAAATGAATAATGCACAAATCAGAACATAAGCTCAGAAATTAGAACATCGTAACTGACTGAGAGATAGATCATGAGGACATTCGCTCAGTCACTGTTGAGAAACCAACACGCGGATCGGATGTTGAGTGTTGACATTGTGTTGAGGCGTTTGATTTAAATCGATGTCTTACGAGAGGTCTTCGTTATTTCCCGCGCGTCTGCAAAAAGTGTTAAATCAGAAGTAGATACCGCACTTCCCGGTCATCACTGAAATGTATCACAGATTACGTGTGATTATTTTATACAAGTTCAACGGGGTCTATGGGGCGCCGTTGGTAAAAATATTATATCATACAGATTTAGCACAAAAACTGCTATCTCTGCGCATATTTAGCTATCTCTGCGCGCATTTAACTATCTCTGCGCAGAGATAGCTATCTCTGCGACGCCCCATAGAGGTCATACAACGGATCTCCCTTACTCCGAACGTGTTGACGCAATAAGACAATTACAGGATTGATTAACTACGCAAGGAGGGCGGAGGCATGTCACAGCTTTGGGTGGAGGTCACAGGAAAAGTTCATGTAGCGTTTCAATTGTATAAAATTCAAACAAGAGATCGGACAGTATGAAGTGCTTTTTTAGCCTAACTTACTTTAACCTAGAATACCAGTGGCAGATCCATATTTGGCAATTTGTTTGGTGGACATTCGAAAAGGAGAACAAAAATGCCACATGTCTGCAGTAGTCTCTTAAACCAGAATGAAAACAGCCACGATTTTCTCCGAACGGATTACCACCGAATATCGTCAGAACTTTTGTCCTGCTTCCCCTCATTTTTTCCCTAAAAACAAATTTCTTCGACTTGAAAATTCCCAGCCACTGCCTTATTCGCGTGAGATTTGCTGTGAAAAGCGAATAAAAGGCAAGCAACTACTGAAAAGAGGCTCCACTTCAAGTACGCTAGTAGAGACAAGTTGTTCTTCCTTTGCGCCATTGATGAAAGCAGTGAATGTTACATTTGCTTTTGGGAGGTCACTCACAGCCACTTCCTGTGTATCTGCTGAATACTTCATTAAAATGAGCAAGTAGTTGGAACAAACAAAGTTGCCCTTCCATAAGTTATTTAAAAGACGTCAAATATTTGCTGCAAATATCCGCAAGGTGACAGTTGCTGCTGATCTAATCGTATGGCCTTTGTGTAGATTCAGCGTCGTAGCCACTAATGGCGCTTACGTCCGACGTCTTTGTTTGCTGACTGTCAACTAGGCCTACAGTCGCCACCAGGGCCCGTGAGAGTAAAAACATGTGCTGGTGCGAGACCTGTTTTGGGCTCCGTTACAAAACATAATTGATTAAGAGTTTCATTAGCTTTTCAATCCTATGATTAAAAAATGACATGTGTAGCAGCGCAAACCAATGCGTGCTACAACTCAAATAACAAACACTAAAGCCACGCAGATTTGCGTTCCAAATATAATCCAAGGGATCAAACCTCAATGCATTGAAAGGCGAATGAAAGAGAGAGAACCAAGAAAGTAGGTCATTACAAGGTCATGGAAAAAAGGCATAACAAGACTATGGGAAGAAGTACATGACAAGAGAGATTATGTCATATCTAATAATAGAGATTATGTCATACCTATTAATAGAGATTATCTCATAC
>Ga0210059_1008689_pt1 | contig 15975 bp, 13 predicted proteins | sample Ectturendosymbi2_FD_188042 | JGI IMG/M metagenome (GOLD analysis project Ga0210059, IMG submission 188042) | Ecteinascidia turbinata endosymbiont from Florida, USA - Sample 2 (SPAdes) (version 2) | ecosystem: Host-associated > Tunicates > Ascidians > Unclassified | place: Key West, Florida...
ATTTTGGGGGGTGGCAAAATGTTTGATTTTAGGCGAATAACACTATTTTGCTTAGAAAACGCTTCTCAAAGCACAAGATAACTATATTTTCTAAAAATTTAGGGGGGCATGGCCCCTTTGCCCCCCTGACTACGCCTATGAAGACAAACGCACGAATTTCAGAAGCTGAAGGTGGAGAGCGTAGTATAGGATTGGTCGGCGTTTTGGTAAATTGATTTCAGTACTCAATTATTGCGTTCGAACTTGATACGGGATAGTGATACCAATCTTAACGGCCGGCGCATTATAGCGAAGATGAATCCTTGCTTTCTAGGGTTATTAGTTTTGCGCTCTCTCACGCTTGACTTCTCTTAGAATGCTGTTTTCGCTTTCATTACTTTATTTGATCCATTATGGTTATGTGGCCCGAAAATGTCCCCATTTCTAAGTCATAATATTCGCACGGGCGTCGGTCGGAAGGATTTCCAGGGTGCAATAGTGTTTTTTTCCAGGTGGCCAAGGATGTTTCCGTGTGGAGGCCAATAGTGGTGAAATTTTATTTTACTAACTCTGAAACCAAGAGACAAACATCAAATTTAAATGTCCAGGGGGCTTCGTTTGCCCCCTCCCCCATTCCGACGCCCATGAACATTCGGTTGAATCTCATGCTATCCGGAGTAGTCCTTGGAATTAGTTATTTTTTCAGGTACAGAAGCGATGACCCTAGACACGAAACGGGCAAGCAAACAGTGAATTTGATCAACAGCAACAGGCGTGGCCGGAGGACAGGGCCATGGTTTCAAGGCAGTTGTGTCAAGTTTCATCTAACTTCCTGCAGCTGTCCAGATAGCCATTGAATACCATCATCCAGCCCTTCTCCTGTTGTGGCGTTGCTGGCGCTGAAAAATATCAACACGGCTATAAAATCACAAATACATACAACGTTACCACTGCAACACATCGTTGCAATTTTCTGAAACAATAGCAGCCATTTGACAAACTGATTGCACGCATTTGGTATAACTAGGGTTGCCACATGCGTTTTGTAAAAATACCGGCCATTTTGATTTGCCAGATGCGTTTTGTAAAAATACCGGCCATTTTGATTTGTCAGCAGTGCCAGATCTAAGCTTTGTCGTAATTCGTAAGCGGCACAGGGAAAACAGAGAGACAATCAGTACTGTTAAGCCACAATTAATAATTTGCCTGCATTTTGGCTGGCTCACCACATTTCGGTGTGTGTGACGTGAAAATCGCACCAGGGATTGCGTCAACAGCAGCAAATAAACTTCGCTGAAAGAACTGTCCTGACAAGATTCACTACTAGAGTTATAATTTGAGAAATTTGGCGTTAGATCTTTTTGAAGTTGCGGCAAATTATTTATTTTCAAAATACCGGCTTCAGGCACTGATTTTCAAAATAGCGGCCTCTGCCAAATCAGCAGTGAAATGCCGGCCAGGCCGGTGAAATACCGGCCATTTGGCAACCCTAGGTATAACATAGACCAGGCTGCTTTTATCTGGTGATTTTGCGTGAGAGGCGAGAAAATGATCAACATCTCGCGGCCATCCACACATCTCTCCCTTGGCAAAAACGCTTTTCACAGTGGCACGACGTTGATTACGATCCTGGTAGACTGCAGTTCCCGTCGGCCGTGAACTCCACTTTTCAGCAAGCTTTAATTCATTGTCACCAAAAGTTTGAATCAAACGTTCTTTTAACATTTACCTACGCGCAAACGTATTTTGGTGGTGACTTGTGTACAAGATTATGCAATTGGTATTTCAATGTTTTCTATACAACCAGAAAATGAAGCACAACTTATTCATTTGTCCGACGTATGTAGTATAACACAGCTGGAGCTGCAGAGCCTAATTTTTTTATGAAGTTCAATTAAACGAAGACTTGATTATTATTGAAAACCAAGCCAAAGCGAATTTCACGAGTCGCAAAACCAAATTCAGCAAAAACTATCTTCCTGTTTGCCACATAAATTTCCTTGACCTTTTCAATAGGAAGATATTTTATTCTGGATGTGGTCGCTGCAGGAAACACTCCCAGTAATAGATTATATTGTAGAGATAATCCTGAGTGATGAAAGCAATGCTGAGCCGTACTAAACGAAACGCTGCATTTACAATTCTGTACTTTAAGTTGCGGGATACTTTCTCAAAATTAACTATGCGTGTCGGAAATTAACTTCCATCCCAGCCCGCATGTTTCTAAACAATTACCAAAAACAGCTAAACAACGACTGTTGACTTCGACACGCAGTTTTTCCAACATTTCATTGCAGCGGTTATGCAGTGTAGGACACCAGTGAAAAACATACGAGCGACAGAAAAGTAACAGCCGTGATCATAAGCAACAAAAAACACGTCTCCAGCACAGACAGAAATCCAAACCACCTCAATGGAACATTCGATACCAGGATGTTTGAAGGAACAAATTAGTGGCTAGTCTATTCCGTTAAAAAGCGTGTACCGACTAAGACAAGACCAACACGAAGCGTAAAACTGTGGGAACAGTGAATGAAGATTTTTGGGTGAGAAGTCGCAATCTTTTTCTTTCGTACACACCAAGGGTCTCAAACTCGCTGGTATACATAAGAGCTGACAGGTGGTGCGCGGTTAGGTCTAAAATGAAGAATTGCAAAGGTATTCAATCAAATCTTCATTGGTGGTGTTGGTCATGCTGCACGGTGGGGCCAGTACGGTGCAGTGATTGCGGATATGTAAATACAAATATCGGAAAGAAATCAATTCAGTATAGAGGAGTAGAAGCGTGGCAGTCTTAAATTGAATATCAAGCAACCAGGTTCCACTAGTTTGCGAACACAGGTCAAAAAATACCTTCTTGATATTTATTACCAAACTTAATCCTTATGGTCTTGATATACGCTACGTGCCTTGTACATGTTCTGTGTATTGGATGTTATGTATCTGTTTGGTCTTTGTTGTTGTTGCCTTTTTCTTGGGGCATCAGTTTACTATCAATGAATATTTTTCTCTTTTGCCATTGCTAACTGTCTAAGTTGCGTCTGTCCTTTGTGTATCGCTGTTGTTACAGCTGAGTAAGCATATAATGACTGACCCATGGTCGGCTGACTTTGATGGCCTCCGGGTCTTTTCGTTGGCCATGTAAAACAAACAAGCATTGATATGACTGGTGGATTGGATGTTTCTGCACACACAGCTAGTGTCATGGGCCAATTCCATTCTGCACAGGTTCGCCTTAAACCGGCCGCGTCTAGTGCGCAGTCGGTTAAGTTGGACCCATGCTTTGCGCCGCGCGTTGCATCGTGGTGGATAGTTTGTAAAACTAGAGATATATGGCTTCAAAGAGTCTGGAACTGGAGGGGAGAGTAGTCGTGGTTTGTGAGGTCACCATGAACGATCTTAAGGAGCGTCTCGAGCGGAGTCTGTCGGGACCGCGCCGTATGTGCAAGGCTTCATGTAGCAGATAGTTGGGACTTTGTGCTTTGAGATTTAACCGCAGACATGCCATATTTATCCGAGTAGTGGGGGCCAGGATACCAGAAAGAAATGAGGTCTGTGCTAGTAGATCTTATGCAACCTGAGATTGTGCGCCCCAGGGATGTGGAAGCGGCTATTCGTCAACCGCTTCCACACCTATCGCTTCCACTAACAAAAAACGTGAAAATGACCGTTGACCTTAGCAGTACGAAGTTTGTCGTTTGCTACAATCAAAAAGTGTAAACAAAGATACGAAAGTGGCAAAAAAGACAGAAAGTAGGAAAAACAAAAGCAAATAAACTAAAGACCGCGAAGATAAAATAATTTCTATTTTAAACAGCTTTATTTGTCCGCATAAACACAGTGGCATCAGTTAATTCAGTGGTTCCCAACCGAGGAGTAAATCGTCCCCAGGGAGGAATTTCATAAGCTTAGGGGAGGAATTTCAACTTTATAGTTAAGTTACGTATTCATTGTAAGTGTTGTACTTCTTTTTTAAGTTGACGTTGGCACTTTCAGTTGGTTATATCACTTCATATATGGTTATTTAGTGGACAGTCACACGTTTCTGTTGACAAACTTCATTGCCATTATTTGACAACAAATAGTTTTTGTCCCACTTTTATTCATCAAGTCAGTGTGTTCCAACTGCGGGCCGCATGTGGCCCACCACAGTGTTTTCAGTGACCCGCGGAAGCATTCAGGAAAAATCTTCAAATGTGAAATATGTAGACAAGCGTATGAGGTTACATTTGCCTCATTGAATTGCTTGCGCTGGATAAGGTGCATTTGCACAAAAAATGATTCATACCTTTTTTGTGTAAACTTCGTTTTATTTCTTTATTTTACGATCAAATTAGAAGATACGGTCCGCCGCCAACCCTCCGCTGGGGCAACTGCCTGGATAACCTCTGTGTTACTTCAGTACAACGGCGTTCGTTGTCTTGAAGGGTACATCTGGCACAATGAACTCAGTACCGCCAAATAAATCTATCTATCCGCAAAACGCGGCCTTCTCAGAGTGGCCCTCGAACCAAAGTAATGGCTCATCGCTGCAATAGGTAATTTTAGTTAGAACAAGCATAACATCTTTTAATAAAAATGTACAATGCTAACGGTATTACAGACTGTAGAGAGCTTCCAGACACTAGTCAGCAAAGATAGATTTCTCAAACAGAAAGACTTTGCTCTAAAAATGCAGTCGATGTTTGGATCCACATACAGTAAACCTCGGTTAATCCAGATTCGATTTGACCGACGATTTTATCCGGTTTAGGCGAAGATCCGGATTAACCGAAGATAGTTGTTTCTAGCCTGATGTTATCTGGGTACTAAGATATCGGTGAAAATTACTTAAATTCAACATATTTACTATCCAACAGCAGACTTTCGCAGAAGTAAAATGAATTTAGTAATGTATTTACAATGGTACAACAGGCTAGTAACCGCCGTAACCACGCAGTTATTTAAGTTCATAATTTTAGAATACTTCGCTTCGAAGAGGTCTGGGATTTTGGACTGACGCAGAGATTTCTGCGACTGGTCCGTAAGCAGCGACTAAGACAGGTTTCCGAGTGCAATGGTGATAATACTCTTCTACATATGTACACTCAACATTGGTCCGTGGTGCGGCGGCGTGCCTTGAGCTTTGTTCAACGTGATATACTATGTGCGTGTGTGACGCAATAATCGTCTCTACGATTAGTCGAATGTTGTGGCCGATGTTATCATAATTCTAAACGTTCTTTGGTGGTCGTGAACACGCAAGTGTTACGCCTGAAAGGTGCCGAATCTTTCCTAGAGACCAGTCAATGCGCTTTGAGAACACAACAGCGTGCAAGTGGAGAAAAATCCGAATTACGAGATGTGAAAATAGCTGATTTTATCCGGTATTGGCGAAGATCTGGATTAAAAAATCCGGATAAACTGAAAATTTTTATAAAGAAAAGCGTTGAAAATCATTCGTACCACCAATTTTATCCGGTTTTGGCGAAGATCCGGATTAACCGAGGTTTACTGTATGTGTGAGAATACATTTTCTACCATGAAGCAAGTCAAATCTAAAAACACAAATCGAATGGCAGACGAAACACTGGACGACAGTCTCAGACTTGTTACCACCATCACTCACTGGCATTGATAAAGGAGCGAGAGTGTCAGAGAAGCCTCAACCACAGGCATCCCACTGAGAAAAATTTGTAGTAAATTCCTACGTGCCATTGTGTAATAATTTCAATGACGCACTCATCTACCCTTTCAGTTTTAAATATTTTGAATCTGTTGTTTTATACATCGTTTTATTGGAAGTGGCCCGCGAGTTGTCACGTTTTTGTAAAATGGCCTGAAGGTCAAAAGTAGTTGGACCACGCTGAATCAAGTGATTGTCTTCAATAAAGACCATTAGTTAATATTAGCTTGCGAACCCGAACAGAAGAGGAATGAAAATTCCATACGGGAGGAATGAAAAGTTCCAAAATGAGCAAAGGGAGAAATGCATCACAAAAGGTTGGGAACCACTGAGTAGATTCATTGCCCATTCGGACTCTGTTTTCACGAAGTACGATCTTTACGTGGGAGAAAATACGTTCGACGGATGCCTGTGTACAGGGTAGACAGCTAATGATTCGCAATACTGGTTGTACAATAGGGGGGTATTTAGAAATAACGTCCCAAACATTTGGCAGTTTCAATCTTCCCAGCCGCTCTACATCAACAAGCGCTTCAGCAAATGCAGCAACATCAGATTTTGCAGACGCCGTAGCTGATGCCTCAGCAGCCGCTGAGTTCAAATATGCATCAAAGTCAGGTATTAGTGCTGCAGATTCTGATGCTGCTTCACTTCCGCTTGTGTCAACTTCAGCATCAGCACTTGCTCTTTCACTTGATATGCTTTGAATGCGCAAGGAAATTGGATGAAGAGCGACTGAGTTGGCAAATACATGTACTTTCAAACTGTTACCATTTTAGCAGACAGCAGCCAGATTTGAAAAGTCAGTCGCCGATAAAATCGGTAAGCTGCACGATGACTTGGCCGTCTATAAAGAACGCCATGGATGCTAGTTATGCTTTTTCTCGTTCTCTCGTTCTACTGATATCACACGTTCATTCAGACTTACGCTATAGTGTAACTTCACCGTTCAATCAACATCGGGAAATGGACAAAACTATTCGCCAAGTTACTCTACAAGCCAAATAACCTATGTGGAAGCGGAAGCGGTAGAATTTTCGCGCTTCCACTTCCACAGAAAAAGGACCGCTTCCGCATCCCTGGTGCGCATGGATTCATTCAGCTTGCGAGCAGTGCGCTACACGAGCAGTGCACCAAAGCAGTTGTCAAACTTCTGAGCACCTTAAATGCGCATCCCCAGGTCAGACCCGCGAGGCGCTTTATCAAGACAACTCGAGATGAGACTTGGCTTTTCAAGTACAGGAAAGTGAGACTTCTGTCAAGAGTGATAACCAGGTATGTCGGGTAGGAGCTTTCCAGGAGAGGATTTACTTTTAGTTGGTAACCTGCACAATAGTTTCTCATGTGGAATAGGCGCAATCGAGACGGCCTAATGCAGTTCAAACATTTTTCACAAAGTTGGCCTAAGTGCAGGTATTGACAAAATTATACGCAAAATCGACTTTGTTTCATTACTTGGCACGACTTTTTGAGGAAATTTTGAACGTTTGAAGACCAAATAGCAAGCCTGCATCGAAAACCTCAGGCAAAGGCCAAAACTGCCCATTTTTGAGAGTTTTCCGTATAAAAACTACTGATAGAGTCTCGAAATTTCGTCTTGGTCTCGAAACGCGTTTCAAAGCCCATTTATGTGAGTCTCGTCTTGATGAAAGTTGCAGGTCTCGGTCTCGAGCCTGTTGTTTTGAATCCATCGATATGCAGCTTGGTCAGGGGTGGATACAGCTAGTAACCTTAGGGGCTCGGGCGATTTCAGCAATATTTGGTAGTCAAGTCTCATAACGGCTTCCCTACTGCAAGAAAGATGAATACTTCACAACACTGCTGTGACAAAACAATGGACGACAGAATGGCCTTGTATCGCGAACAATAAGACAATTCGAATATGACGCAGGACTCATTTGAAATTGGTTTTGATTTGTTGTTTTCCGAATTGTACAAAATCGTGGTGAATAAAGTTACTTTCGTAGGTTTTAGGGAGGAGCGATCGCCCCAGTCGCCCCCCATGGATCCGCCTCTGAGCTTGGTAAAGCTTCCGTATTTCAACCGGCTCGCTATCCGTCGTGGTAAAGGAAAAACCAAAAAGGGGGTCTACAGACATGCGAGAAATCCGGGAAAAGTGCAGCTCGGAAGTGTGGATGATCTTTTTTGAAAAATTCAAGAAAACTTGGGGAACCTGACAAATTTTTACGTCTTGAGTCTCGGTCTCGAACATGCAGGTTTCGGTATCGGCATTTCTGACAATGTTTTAGAGTCGACGTTTTAACCAAGTCTCGGAGGATATGGTCTCGACCACACCATTGATAAAAACTAAAACAAGGCACGCAAAAGTTTCACAAATGTCACCACAAATAAATGGTATCGTTTAATCCGCTGCTGGTAAGTCACATGCGCATTGAGCTGAATACAAAAAGGCATTTCAATTTTTCTTACCATATGTGCCACGGCTTGTTTTTAATGGTGTCGAGTTCCAGGAATTGAGTGCACTTGACAGCAGATAAGGAGTCTCTTAAATCCATTTTATTGGCGAATAGCAAAATAGGAATTCTTCTTGAAGCTATATCTAAACAAAAGCAAGAAACTAAATGTTGTTTTCAAAAGAAGCTAGGTTTTATGGAGATCCCAATAAAATGTGACATGCAACATTAACAGTCGAAATACAATATTATAGCAAACCATATTATTCATCAAAATTGACAGAACACACTGAAATCTGAAAAAAATCCTGACTGATTATGTTCTTATTATGTCATTTCTAGAACAGACATTGAACACAAACCAGTTTTTAACACAAGTTCAAATAAAGTTTTTGACAGAAACAGAGACCATAATCAAACAAGTGAAAGAACAGATTATGCTTGATGGCAAAATAGTCTTCCTACAAAGTTTTCTTGTTAGGTTTGATTTTGGCTTATTCTGTGATGCTATAGTACAGGGATGGCCAAACTGTGGCTCATGCGGCTCTGAGGTTTGCGAAAATTTAAATATTTGTTTTTTTTATCTATTGCAAAGTGTAGAAATATTGTAAAATGTCACTGTAGTGGCTAGCGTTCTGTACAGTATTACTTTTGCAAGTCGTTCCAAAAAGGAATTATGATGTGACTGCAAATAAATTCGTGTTTTTAGATTTTATGTCACGGCTCTTTGTAACTTGGATTTTACAATATGAAGCTCATACTTAGAGCAGGTTTGGCCACCACTGCTATAGTAAAACTGCAGGTGAGTTTATTTCAAGAAACAGCATCACATTACAAAGTTTTTGAAAAGCATGAGATTGCACACATATTTCATTGTGGCATCGTAGGTTCACCCCAAGTTTTACAAAGCTTAAAAACCTTGAACAAGAAAAAGTAACCTAGGTACTAAAACCAGTTCCAGTTTTTGATCAAATCAACTAATCAGTTGAATTTTCACAGGGAAGATACAGTAGTTAGGGTAACAACAACTATTAAAGTCAGCTTGTGTTGCAGCCAGAGGCCCAATTATATGGACAAGTGTGCATGGACTAGAACCACTGCATTGTAGTATACGAAAAGCCACACAATGGTAACACAATAACCAGGTCAACATCTCCATGCCTTGTCTCCAGAAGACCAAATACAAGCAAAAGTTTTCTGATGATTACAGAATCAGCAAGTGACTTACCACATGAAATAGCACGCACATCACCAAATTGCAGACTGTCAGTTTTAAATCATGTTATGATAACAAATAAACACATTTTACCATCATGTTGTAACAGTTGATTTAGCTCATCCTTTGCTACAGCCATTCGAAGTTTATCAGCACTGTCCAGAACAAATATAATAGCATGCGTTTCTTTGTAGTAATGCTCCCATAAGCTTCTGTAACGACCTTGTCCAGACATATCAAAAGCAGTGAAAGCAAGACTGAAAAAGAGTTTGAAAAATTATAATTTAAAAGATGTTTCAACACATATGTTGAAATAATCTTTAATTCACTTAAATGATACACTGGCACCAACATGAAACTATAGCAATTGTCCACCACACTCCATTATGCTATGCTGAACACAATTGTTTTTCTAGTTTTCCAGCATATTGGTTGCATGGTTATGATATTAACAAATTACAAGCAAGTGAACATGGCATTGGCACACCCTCTTCCTAAATTTGGACAGTACAGTATTAATTATTTCTCAAAGACAATTGGTACAAAAGTTATAGATTATGTTACTATCACACAACACGAATGCCTTGTTCACCACTAATGGTTATTTTCAAAACAAATCTATTCAGCCAATCCAAACACATAAAAAGAACAAGGGTAATTGATGGCCGGTCTCCAGCTACTTGAAGCAGTCATATATTTCAACAGAATCATTGTGTTGAAAATTAGCAGAAAATTATTGAAATATCTCTTTACCCAAAATTGTTTTCTTGGCCATAACTTTTGAACCAGAAATGCTAGAAATCCAATCAAAGGTTCAAAAGACTCAGATTGTAGCCTAGTTTCCACTAAAAACCTGAGACAAAATTGGCTTTTGTGGTTGGAACCCAGGGCCTTATGACCTCAACCAAAAATGCCAAAGCCTACTCCACTTATGATATCACCAACAAAACACACAAAACCTAAACCAGGGCTGCCCAAACTTTTTAGTGTTGCAGGACACTTTCACATGAGAAAATGTGAGAAAATTTATTGCGGGCCACAAACATTTTTGTGATGCAATAATAAGCTATTGTGATGTAACAAATCCCTCGATTTTGATACATTTTACAAGATAACACAAGGTGATTATGAGACCTATAGTTGCACGCAGTGTTGCCAGCTTGTATGGATGTAAACCAAATCTAAAAAATTGACATATTTTCAAAGCATTTGCTATGCAAGGTGTTGGGTGGTAGGCCCATAACAGAAACAACAGGTATAATTTTGGTGTGTTTTACTGGCAAATATACTTGAGCCTATAAAAAAAATACTGAAAGTTCAAAAGGTTGCTTCCAAACTTATTACATCGTGGGCCACTTAAAACAACCTCGCGGGCCATGGATTGGGCAGCCTTGACCTAAACCAGGGGTCGGGAACCTGTGGCTGGCGAGCCAGATGTGGCTCTTTTGATGATGGCATCTGGCTCACTTGATATTTTCTTAACACAATTGTTACGAATGATACTTTTTCTGTAATTTTCCATCTACCAGACTACAAAGCCATTAGCATCACCATGCAGCACCAGAAGTCGCATTTACAGTAAGAAGCGTGTTATTAAAGAGAAAATTCAGATATTTACCATTGTTTAAAATTGTTGATTTTGCTTAAAAATGCACATGTTAGTATGTTAGTTGCATTAAGTGTTGAAAAATATTATATGGCTCTCACGGAAATACAATCAAAAATATGTTAGGTTTCATGGCTCCCTTAACCAAAAAGATTCCCGACCCCTGACCTAAACCTTTCCAATTTTTTTCAGTGCAAACTGGAAGACTTGCCACATCTTTTGAGGGTTTGAATAGCTCTCTAGCTCAATAGCCTGGCAAGTTATGAAGTTGCAAAGTGGCATAAAAATGGTGGTCAACGTGGGATTTCAAAGTATGAATATTTCGTACACCGGCAGACAACATGTGTTACGTTTTCTGCATATACACAAACTTTAAAATGAAAAATATTGTAGCCAGTGTCCAATAGAAGCCAGATACATATTTGTACATCACCCATTTCACCCCAATGGGTAAAGACTTTTTACATACACATAAATTACCCAGAACAAAAATCTTGATGGTTTAATATAGATTATAAAGAAAGAATTCAAAACCCAAAATATCATCAGGTGAAATATCCTAAAAAACATTCTAGTGTTAAATGAGAGCAGATCTTTTGATAAAACTTTACCATTCACACCAATAAATCAAAGTTTTGCTTGAATGTTGGTTACCTCAATTTAACTGCAGGGCGCCTCTGATCAAAACAAAACTGCCTAGCTGTGGTATGGAACATTTTTACATAACATATTAATGCAAATGTTAATGATTGTCAGTGTGACATTAAAGGAAAAATATAATGCAGACATGGTTTACTTCACTGTATTCACAAAACTCTGTACTACCATTAAAATGCTGCATGATATGCAATTTTATTAAGACGGATACAGTGCAAAAACTAATTTTTAGTACACAATGTCTATGTAATTACAATTATTGTAAATAGTATTTCTAACTAAACTGAGATTGGATAACAAATTGCTATTTGATTGTGATAATGGCTGTCATACAATCACCAACCTCCATGTACTAAATAACAAACTGCTGCAGTGTTCACATGGATTATGACATGCAGTTTCAAATAAGCAGACATTAAGAAAAACTGGCAATAGTCAGATATGTTATGTAATATCTGTATGTTGGTTATTACTGATCAACATATTATGCATTCACTTATTCTGAGTTTCTTTGGTTGCCCAAAAGGATTGTCATTAGTCTTGCAGTAAACATCCAAGAACAATAGCATCATTAAAAATTGTCACAAGCAGTGAGAATTAATTGCAAAACCATTATAAGATTTCTAAAATTTGTGCTTGGAATAGAGTACAGCTGTTTTCTTTTTATCATATTCAAGTGTTCTCACAGCTTTTTTTTCAATCTAATTAAAAGGAATAAAGTCATCTTGTTGACCCTTCCCTAGTTAAGTATTGAATAGGCTAAATAAGAATGAAAAGAGCAAAGTAAACAGATTTGAGCACTGAAATGTTGGTATAGTGTTTTAATTTGAACAACGTTCCACATGATTTGGAGAGTTGTGTCACCAACTTTTCAATTTGAGGCGTTTATCATCAAATATAATGCCAAGATATTTTAAGCTGCTTTGTTTTGATATTGGTTGATGATTGAAACTAAAAAATTGATAGTGTTATGGTTGTTCCTGAGCATGAAATTGCTTTTGGAATACTTGATACATGATTTGTTAGCACGAACCCAGTGATCAATTTTTTAAATTTTTTTTAAGGCAAACTTTAAGAACCCCTGTGTTAAAGTCATCAGAACCTCATTCACAAAAGAAACTGGCCAGGTTGCCCAGATAGAACATCGGTGAAATGTTATTTGTCAAATCTGATAGATTCATAGCATAAGCTTCCTGAAGTTGCCAAAAATGTTTTATTATTTGATAAAAGTTTTACTTTTGCATACTCTATTTTTGCTACAATGGTGATAATGCATTTGGGTGCATGCTCTATTTCTTATAATAATATGTATTGTTAGAACTTGCAGAGAATGTCAAGTAAATAAATTGACTAAGTTTTTCATATTGTATAGTTTACAAAAAGTCAGATACCTTTATCAATAACTTACCCTAGATTTTATAAAACACAAATAGAGCTTCTTAAAATTGTTTTTGCTTAAAATAAACACTGAAAAAGCTTTCTAACCACAAACTTAGCATGGTATATGACTAACATAAAACTTCATTCATAATGATCAAGCTTTTCATGGCATGCATTGAGAAAATTAACAAACGGTTGAGATTACCTATAGAGTAGGCTAGCAATAGAGAACACAAAAGAAAAGAAAGTTGAGTTCAAATCACACACAAGCAAATCAGTTATACAAACTAGAACTTAATTTAACATTTGCAGTGAATTAAGTGCAGAAATGTTAGCATTGATTTCAACAAAAGTTTCTAAGTTATGCCTTCATCACTAACCTAAATTTTTCAGAAAGTCACTTGGCACAATAAAACAATTTGTTTAATCACACAAAATACGATAAGATTAAGATAGCAAACTGGTAAAAGAATATGTCACAATAGACTTTACTACCATGCAAGTTTTAATTCACGCAACTTAGGAACCTAGCATATGTTTAAAGAAAAATCCTAATGGTCACATCACAAAGATAAATTAAAACCACGATGTAAGACAAAATCATAGGTAGAGAAAATCTTATGGTTAATGACATTAAACAAAACAGATACTGAAACAGTCAGACTTAGTGTAACATATTTCATTAGGATTTTGTCTGGATGCAAAGTTAACTTTTTAGTGTGCGATCTTTAAAAACTAAGTGTATGAGGTATGCAAGCAAAATAATGCTAATCAAATGTAATAAAATCTCTAGTCTACTGTCTATGAAAAACATTCTTTCACATGTAAGATTCAGACCCTACAATCTGATCAGAGTATTTATTTTGCCTGCTAGGTAGGCATCATCAGCTCTTTATTCAAATAGCATCTAGTTCAGTGCTCTTCAACAGAGGTTCTGTGGAAACCCTGGGTTCTGCAAAACGTTTAGTGGGGTTCCGTGTGTTTTAAGGGTTCCTCATTTATGAAAGGAAATGATTTCTTGCTTCAATATGTTGATGCATCATTATGAAGTTTCTAGATTACCGTACCGTATTCAGACTCTAAGTAGGCCAGTTAGTTATACACAGGAGGTTGATTGAGTGATAGAGGAACAAGAAATATTGTTAGTTGTTGTGTCACTTGTTGTTCATTGGTGTTCAGTTAAGAAGAACGTTATTGTTGCATCACACCTATGTGATGTTGCCAATGCACAGTCTATAGTAGAGTAGACTGAGTAGAGAGTAGATTTAACCTGAGTCTAGTAGAGAGTAGATTGAGTCCAGGGGCATAGCGAGGTTAGATGGCGCCCAGGGCAAGAAACCAGTTTGACACCCCCATGTTTGAACCTGAGGTTTTTCAGAAGTAAATGTGCTGTATTGAAGAAAGTACTTGTGACATTATTGGGACTTTTCAGCGCTCCTTGCAGTGATTCGGCACCCGAGGAATTGCTCCCTCCTCGTTAGGCCTCTGGTTGAGTCCCAGACTAGAGCTGCTGTTCAACCTTTGCGGGAGTGAAGTATAAACAGTGTGGAACCTAACTTTTTTACTATTTAGTCAAGCCAGATGAAGCAAACAAGCATATTTTCTTATGTGAAGTGAAATAATAACAACAGCAAAGGTGTGGATGGTAATGAGCAATGTAGTTCAAATGTAAGAGGCACGTAATCCGAAGCACAACAAATTTAATTCAATTGCCAAAGTTAGAAAATGAGATGACACATATTTGGGATACGGGTTCTTGTTGTTGGATGACCAAATTCTGAATGCATCGCAGCTACATTCCAAAAATGCAGGAACAACCGAGTCATTAAATTTCTTGCTTTCTAACATCTGTAATAACTGTTTATTTGTTGAAGTGTCTAACAACGAATATTTGATTTTCTTACAAGTGTTTCATTTTTTTTGTTAATGGGGTTCCATGACAAACACGAAAGTACATCGTGGGTTCCATGATGACAAAAAGGTTGAAGAGCACTGATCTAGTTGACTGATTTCTGATGAAAACCACATATTTTCGTATATTTTTCAGTGTCTGTTCAAAACAGATCTGTTCATAACATACCACTCATAGAAGACCATTCAAAACAGATTACGTTCCTAACAAACCTGTTCATAACAGACTCATTCGTAACAGACCACGTTCATAACATACAAGTTCATAACAGACCATGTTCATTAGAGACCACGTTCACAACATGCCACATTCAGAAAAGACCCAATATGATTATAAACACTGTCTGTCACGAAGGTGGTCTGTGATGAATGGATCTGTCATGAATGTGGTTTCTTATGAACAAGTCTGTTATGAATGTAGTCTGTTATTAACATGGTCTGTTATGAATGAGTCTGTTATGAACAGGTCTGTTAGGAACGAGTCTTTTAGGAACAGGTCTGTTAAGAACAGGTCTGTTAGGAACGTGGTCTGTTATGAGTGGTTTCTTATGAACAGGTCTGTATTGAAAGGGAACCATATTTTACAGCTGAGTTCCCTATAACCAGCTCAATAAACGGTCATCAAAGTCTATGTACATATCATTTACCCTAAAGATATAATACTTAAAGCTTGAATTAGGTTTAAGTTTGTTGGCATCAGCTTTTAAAGTGTTATTGTGACCGATAAACATAAAATGCAAAGATAACAAAACCTTAGATTTTATAGCCAAGTGACCCTTCAATGTTTGATGCCTTTCTTTGAAGATTTTGATTGTTTATCCATGATTTATTTGATTACAAATAGTGTGCTGAAGTTGTGCATAGTAAGGTCAAAAACATGCATTGACGTTTGCTGGATGATACACAAGTTGTAAGAAAGGGATAACACTAATAAATGGAGGGCCGGGCGGGCTGGAGGGCCGTGTTGCCAAATGAAAAAATTGAATTTTCTGCAGGCTGACGAGCTGCACAAAAGGGCATGCTGCACTACAGGACAGGCCAGTGGGCTGCACATTAGGCAGGCTGGCGGGGGGCACAGTGAGCTGGTCTGCGGAAAAGGTCGGACCGGAAGGCTGCTCTTTTTTGCAGCCCGCCCTTTTCCGCAGCC
>Ga0210059_1008690_pt1 | contig 15975 bp, 10 predicted proteins | sample Ectturendosymbi2_FD_188042 | JGI IMG/M metagenome (GOLD analysis project Ga0210059, IMG submission 188042) | Ecteinascidia turbinata endosymbiont from Florida, USA - Sample 2 (SPAdes) (version 2) | ecosystem: Host-associated > Tunicates > Ascidians > Unclassified | place: Key West, Florida...
CACACCCCGGTTTGCAAGATGGAATCTTGCAAAACTACACAAGAATTGAGAATGCACATGAAGTACGCAAGAAAACTTTCAATTTTTTATTATGCATAGAAGTCCAGGAAACTTTTAATTTTCCTTTTTCCCAGCTGAGACATTATCAAATTCCTGAATGCTTCTATGTTAAAAAAAGCGGTTTTTAAGCTCGTGCAACAGTTTTTATCATGCTACAGAAATAGCTAATGTAGCCAATGCCGTCAGCGCTTGCGCTGATCAGCCTTAGCAGACAAAATAAAGACAATTGTTTCGGATAAAGTGTACTATCGCGGAACACAATCTTAAACATGCGATGGAGGGTTTGCAAAAAGTGGTGAGATGGTTGTTGACGCAGGCGATAGCCCGAATTCCCACCAAAACATAATTATTACTTTTTGGACCATTTACAATGTTCCTAGAAATTTGCATGCAAATTTATTCCATGGTATTTGTATTAAGTCGACAAATTAACAAGCAAAAAGTATGCGAAAACAATTGATCTCCTTTGCGCAGGTAATAAAGTTTTCGTAAAATATCAAGCTCAAAGGGGGGTTTTAACCCCAAAAAACCCCCTTGCGTACGCCCTTGAGCTTAAGTGAAATATATATGGTTATAAAGCGTGCGCATTGGGCTTTTTACTGGCCAAAATACGCTTGTAATAAGCCTTGCTACTGTCTGGACTGCTAATCTGCTGGTGCACGGCACATGTTCAGATTAATAACAATTTGTATCTCAAATCGCCTATAAATGTTAACAAATATAAACTAAGGCCTACGTGGACGCAACGGTAACATCCATAATCCACTAACTGCACTACGCTGTTTTGGGACAACCCTCAAAATAGACTCTTCTAGCTACACAATTAACTCCATCTGTCTGTCTGAACAGCAGGCTGCGCAAATGTGTAACTTTGATCGTAAGCACCAAAGGCATCTTGCTGCTATGCAGTACAAAATCAGCGAAGACTACCTGGGCTGGACACAGTAGCCTACATTTTTTACATCAATCACTGCACAAAACATGTTGATCAAGTGGAAGCCTGACTTCTGGACGTACATACGACTAGACATGTAGGCAGGGCCGGATAAATGAACGCGGGGCCCATCAGGGCAAAGTCGTGACCGCGAGGCCCCCGAAACGCTTAGGGCAAGTGCGCAGTTCGCTCATGTCCGATCCTTTGCTTGCAGAGCAGTGCTCTAACAAATTCAACTCCAAAATCCCTAGAACAGTACCAAAAAATCCCTAAATCTGTGATGGCGCAGCATAAAATCGGAGTGCCAATGATAAATGTTAAAAATTGAACCAATATGATTTGCAAAATAAACTGAAATAGTTCATTTCACACATTTTCATACCTTTCTGAAAATCCCTAAAAAATCTCTAAAAATGATCATAAGTTCCAATCTAGGGACAAAATCCCTAAAAGTGAGAGCACCGCTGCAGAGGCAGATTGCGAAACTTGCTAGCGGATTGTTGTGCTCTTGGTCTTTATTGCGTAACAATAACACGGCAAAAAATCTTCAGATGTTCTCTTCAAGTTACGGTAGTAGGCAGAGATGCCACTTATGATGTCATAACATCAGATTTGATGTTTTCAGAAATTTTTTTGATGTTTGATATTTACGCTACGAATTTGGTGTTGAAAACAATTTTCATATTGTAAGCAACAGTTTTCGTATTTTTTACCATTTTTCAAAGATGGTTTGCAAGTTTACGGACCGTTTTAATTGAGTTTGTCATTTGATTGTGATAGCTAGTGCTTTCTGTTCGAAATGCAAAAATTTGTTGTGCGGGAAGCAATGGTGGTTATAACAGTTGTGCGCATTTGCGAGATTGAACGGAAACGTACTACAGAACAGAGGTTCAAGCCTATTTTAAGGGCAATGCGATAGTTTAACGAAGGCAGTCAAGTCCACTGTGAAGAGAATCATGTTTGTTAATTGTTAGATATGATTTACGTTCGCAGAAGATTAATAAATTGCTATGTTTATTTGTGCAGCTTTTGTTAGAATGCAAAAATGTAGCCTACTGGAAGTCAACCTTAAAAACATAGGCGTAGCCAGGGGGTCCAAAGGGGCCATTCCCCCCTCCAAATTTTTAGAAAATACGGTCATTTTGTGCTTTGAGAGGCGTTTTTCCAAACAAAATAGGGTTATTCGCCTAAAATCAAACACACATTTTGGCCCCCCAAATTTCTTGGCTGGCTACGCCACTGCAGAGCACAAATGCCTTCTCTTGCACACAGAAGTAAGGTGGCTCTCCGGAGGAAAATGATTGAATAGAATGTTTGAATTACGTGAACCATTGCAAAGATATCTATTGGAGAAAAATTCGGATCTTGCTAACAAATTTAGTGATGAAGAATGGGTTCTCAAACTTGCGTACTTGTGTGACATCTTCCATCTGCTCAACGAACTAAGTCTTTCACTTCAAGTCAAAATGACAACTCTATTTCAAGTTGACAGATAAAGTGGCTGCAAAGACAAACTTAAATTGTGGGAGCAGCGCGTAAACAAAGCGGTATTTGACATGTTTCAAACATTAGCAGAGACTTTGAAAGACAGAGAGCCTGAGCAAGCGTTCTCAGACCTTGTGAACAGTCACTTGCGTGTGCTTTTGCAAGAGTTCAAAAGCTATTTTCCAAGCGCTGAAGACCTTCCAACTGCAAATAAATGGATCCGTAATCCATTTATTTTCAAACCAGGTGAATCGACCTTACCTATACGACAAGAGGACCAACTACTGGACATTGCAAATGATGGTAGTCTGAAATGTATTTTCATACAACCACTCTACCAATGTTTTGGATGAAGGTCTTGCCAAAATACCCTGACCTTGCCATAAAAGCAATGAAAACTTTGCTGCCATTTCCAACATCCTACTTATGCGAGTCTGGATTTTCTGTGACAGCATCAACAAAGACGAAACCGCGAAACAGACTGGACGTGAGGGACACATTGCGGGTGTCATTGAGTTCCATAATTCCTAGGTGGGAGCGTCTCATTGAGGCAAAACAAACTTAAGGTTCTCATTGAATCAAAGTTGTAATAACTTATATTAGTTGTAATAAAAGTTTATCCCTGAACATTTGTGGTTTATCGAAGGGCGGTCCGCGAAAAAATTTCAGTTTTAAACCGGTCCGCACTGCAAAAAAGGTTGCCGACCCCTGCTTTAGTGCGGAAACAGGGTTGCCAGGTTGGCATTTTCAATGCCGAATTCCAAACATTTAACCTTTTTAAAACTGGTTTGGCATGAGAAAATGCTGTTTGGAATGTACGCCATAGTTTAGAGTGTTTTCCGCCTTTTTAGTGGTGTTGGCAGAAAAAAACGTTTCTTGGCATTTAAAAAAGCTTGTCTCCTTTAAGCACAAACTTTTAAATTATTTTCAGTTTGTTTGGAACAGTTTTTTTGGGGGGTTATCTGTGACTGCAGTCTGTCATAGATATTTGGTAGAAATGTGACATATCTAACATATCAAACCCTTGCGTAATCAGTTTCAAAGTAATTAAAAGGCAATGGCTACGGATACGCCTGTGGATCTTGAAATTGGATAACTTTTTAATAAGCCACCTGTTGCGTAACAGTAACGCACGACGAGAGTGCAGTAGGCTTGGTTGAAACGAACTAAACGTAAAAGATAAACCCTAAACCTAACCCTAACCTTAGCCCTAACCGTAGCCTTAACACTAACCCATAAACCTAACACGTAAGCCTGCAAAAAAATAAAGAAAAAATACAAAACGAAAGTTGGCTTGGCAAGGTGAGAGTAGAACCAAAAAATATTGGCATAGTATCCGTAACGCATAACCGTTACGATACGAGATCCACGCAGTTTGAATGACAAACTGACCCTTTTATTTGAATTACGTCAGGACAGGCGTATCCGTAGTCCCTTCCTAATTAAAAACAATGGAGCGGTGCATGTCTGTATTTTCACAACGTGTATTTTATTGTTTTAAGCATTGATAGGTATTTTGTATCAAGCATTTTCTACAAGAGGAAATGGTACTTTTGGAGATTAACAATTTTTGTTTATTTATTTGCAATAATTCCAGGCTTGCGGTTCCAAAGCAGCATTGTATCTTTGCCATCATCATCCAGATAATTCAAACCTGACAGCCATCAGCCTCTTTCAGTTTGTTTGGCATTGTGTGAACCTAGTTGGCATATTTTGATGCGCAATTTGGCATTTTGGTCCATCTGGACCTGGCAACCCTGTGCGGAAACCTGCAACCGACCCTGAACAACCCGACTGGATCGAGGAAGACTGGATCGCATTTTGCAGCACGAACACACATGCGCAGCTGGTGAGATAACAGAACGATCGCAGAAACAGAGAAAAAAGAGAGAACATGGAAAGAATGACTAAACACTCATCTGGATATCTCTTACAAAACCTAATGCAGGCTTTTTCCAACCTGTGAAGTGTGAACTGCACGCATCTGCAAAAAACGTGTTTAGGATAGGAGATAATTTCAAAAAACATTTTTTTTCTTTACTTTTCTTTTACTTACATATTTGTCGTAATATGTTTGAGTGTGCACACTCACCCGGGCAAATATTTCAACTTTTCCGGAGTCCGTGCTGCCATCCCAAGGCGCTACACTGACTGTCGTAAACTCAGGAATGATGAATCGCGAAATATTGCAGTGAACACCACTTATTACTTCACCATCTCTTGGGGTCCAGTCACCTCCTTGGTGATCTGCGCCTTGGCAAAAAGGATGCTTGGACTCACCAAAATCCCAATATCCGACCAGACCGTGATTGACCGCATTTTCCTGTTGTAAATGCATTCCAAATTAAGACAGTCATACCAGGTAATCAGGCAGCTAAATATACCTTTACGCCAGGTGTGCACAACTTTTTCGCTGTAGCCGGCAGCACTACGTTTATTTTTGTGAATTGCGGCCGCCAGTGAGTTTCAACTTTTTTAAAATCTCTTTGCATTGCTTCAGTTGCTTCCACACATGAGCCGATTCTGCTTCCACATGTGTTTGTTTGGCCGTCTTTCTATTAAACATCTTAATGTAGCAGACAAATAGTTTTTATTAATGTGCGGCCGCCTCAACGAATATTTTAAATGACATGAGCAGTGTGCATGGCCGCATAAACATTTGTCGAAGGCCGCTGGTTGTGCACCTCTGCGTTAGGCCGGAACAGGACTTTTCGGTCTGGCCGTTTCGGTCTCAAGACATTTCGACCAGACTATGAAATCTTGCAGAAATCTTACATGTTAACTTTTTAATGCAAACAGTTAAATCAACGAAAAGTTTTATTTAAAAAAAATACAAACATGATACAAGATCCAACAGTTAATCGGAGGGCCATGGCCCATCCAGGTCACCCCTTAGAATCGCCATTGTGTATAACACCGGATAGCTTGACATTTCGCCTGCCTACATAATCATTTAAATAAACTAAAGTAATCACTTGTTTATGTACAAAAATGTCGCGAGCGAAACGTCCCGTGATCGAAACGGCTTGATCGAAACGGCCTGGCGGAATAGGCCAGACCGAAAGTCGCGTACCCGCTTTACGCAGTTACATAAAACTTGCACCTGCACGCTAAAATGTTGAAAATGTGTAAGCATGCTGTCATTTAAGTAAAGTTTATGAACAACCAACTGACAATTATATCATTGTTTTCAGGTATTTAGCAAACAACGATGAAAAAAACAATGATTTAAAAGAAACCGTATGAGACGTTTTGAAAATTCCGTCTTTTCTGATGATGAAGACAGTTGTTTTTCAAAACGGTCGATTTGGTTTCGTCTGAAATATTGTGTGTAGCGTTGATGTTGCTCATATGACTTCGCAAGGCTTCCAAGTTGCACGCTTTTGATATCTCCTAAACTAAGTTCTGTCCTACGTTTGGTGTTTTGGATTGACGCATTTCAATTTTTTGTCTATGTGCAGCAGTAACTTTTAAACGATTTCGAAAATAATATCTGTACCTGTACCGCTCCGCTTTCTAACCATCAGGCATACAAACTCCCCACACTTTGTCTCATGGGGAAAACAACATCGGAGCGGTTAAAAACTCTAGAGATTGGTACTAATCGTCATCGCATTTATTTACCGTAGCAGAATCATGTGCCAAGTGCTCTTGTTGGTAGCTCTGAGTGATTTCCTCATCAGTTAGCACTCTTTTCCAAACACGCAAACTTTTGACTTCTCCATGAAAGAAATTGCCGCAGCACTGCTCACCACCCACATAAAATCCACTAGATGTGCCAGGCAGCATGGTCTTGACCTGAAACATTCATTTGATTCACAAACCACACCGTCACGAAGATCAGCATTCCTTAGCGGCACATGCTGAAGTATTACATTGAAACTTAATGGCTGTTTTTTACGACTTTTAAAAATCCTTTCTTGATAGGAGCATTGCTTCTGGAATTCGTAAAACACATTTGGGGATGTCTTTTTTATGAAAATGGCTTGGAGGATGTCAATTTTGACATTAGGCGTCTTTCAAATTTTCCATTTCATTAGTCCTCAATAACTGGTGCATTTGTTTAGGGGTATGAAAGTTGAAATATAAGCAGGCCCGAAGCCACGGAGGGACAGTCGGGGGCAATGCCCCCCTCCAATTTTTTTTCTTCTCCCTCAATTCTTGTGCCCAGAAAATATTATTTTAAAAACATATAATAAAAAGAAATATCTTGCTCTTTAAATGTGTATTTCCCCCTCAAACCATAAATCCTGGCTACGGGCTTGGAAACCAGATGGCTAAACGCCGTTGTACGGTTGAGATCCAAAATATAATCAAGATGTCGCTGTGATGATAGCGATCATGTTGCGCCAAGGCATATAGAAACTAGTAACAGGAGTATAGAATTCAATGACGCAATGATTATGATCATGCTCTGTATAGAAATGTGCCAGAGTTCGTGGGGAACAAAAAAATTTGGATTGGCAGTGCCCCCAAATGCTCTCCGTAGCAACGGGCCCGAATGGGCTGCATCGTTTGATTATATTCAAAGTATAAAGAGTAGCGTAACTAAAGGTTTGATCCAGGTCGGGAACTTAGCTGAAAGGAGCCCACTGGCCACTGCAGGGGGCCCACTAGCCAACATGCACTCAGAACCGAACTGGAGAAATAATGGTGAACCGGATGTAGATTGCTATACTAAAACCCCAAATCACCGGAAAATACTCCGAAAATCGCAAAAAAATCAATCTACTGAAGACCTAAAGAATACTAAAATCAGAATACAGTAGAATTCGCCTATAACGACCTTGGCTATAACGTCAGTTCGTCGATAACGACCGTTACACTCCGTTCTCTTGAAGTGACGTTATAGGACGATTCTACTACATAAGCCAAGTGGTGGCCGGTTTGTCATTTAACTTGCCAGGGGGTCGATTCGCCCCTATGGCCCCCGTCAATTACGCCATTGAGTATAAATCAAAACCAGCCAGAAATGTTCATCTATCTACAATAAACGGTGTAATCTCTCTCAAACAAAAAAATTTCAACTTCACGGCTAAAATGTTTGATGTATAATCTCACAAAAACAAGGCCGGCGCAACCTATTCGTCCGGTACGGCCATGGCCGAACCTGTTTGCTGACTCAACAATACGTTTCAGTTTTACGAAACAAGCTCACACAGCTGCTGATAGAAATTGGAAAGCCCAAAATAACTGCTCTTTGTTGTACTCCACCAATTCACCGCCCACTGTAATTGTATCTATCATTCATGCATGGATGTTGAATACTGAATTAGAAGCAGGGTTGGAACTCTACAAAATACCATCTTTCTAAGCTTGAACTCGAAGTAGGCTAATGCTCCCACTTCTGAAATCACACTACAGAAGTTTGCAACGAGTTGGTTACTAATTTCACTATTCAAGATGCCATAAATTTTTTGTCGAAACTTTCAGTCTCCGAGAGTGAGAGTATTGTATTTTCTGGTGTCTGGAAAGTTTTGGGTCTAATTTTGTCTTTAACTGCCGCGAATGCCACATTAAACAGGTCTTTTTCAGCGCCAAAGCGCGTAAAAACTTATTTGCGTACAACCAGAGCATACGGGAGGGGTAAGATGTACATCACAACCGGGCCCGGGAGGATGAAAATACACACGCAAAAATTTTTTTTTGCCAGTATAACAATTAATCTATTTCTAAATCTTAGCGTGGTAGCTGTTTTTGATATAAGGTGATTACTATAGCAACAAGCTACACAAGTTTTGACAAGGGAACCATAAATTAGGGGGCCGGTATCAGTCTTCGTACAACCATGACTTAACGAAGATTAAATGATTCGATGATTTTGCATGTTCACAAAGAACGAGTTGACAGACCTGATTTGGACAAAATTGCTGCATATTATATTTCTAGTAGTAAGGACACAATGTGATAGCTGGGTTGATTTTTTGGAACGTTTAAGAATTTAGTTTGGCTTGCTTAACCTTACTGATAGACACGTTTTTATAATTGTCTTTTGACCCAATGGCGAAGAGTTAGAACAACAACTGTATAGCGTGCATTGAAAGCAATGGTTTGCAGAATTCGAGATGTAGATTTGTGGAGAGCATTGTTCTCTCTAATTTTTTGAAACTTCAAGGAAACGGATAGCCTTTTAAGAAGTAAATGTTTAGTTTACGGTTGTATTAAAGTTTTCAGTTCAGGTTACATTTTGGACTTCGTTCCGCAACTGCGCTGTGGCAGAAAGTGCTTACAGGGCATCGCTAACGATGAATGGCTAAAAAAGGTCATCTTTTTCGAGGGAGCACAGAGTCGCAAAAGAATCACTTGCTATGGGTGCAATAGTTCCCTGGACACACGATTTCTACTTATTTTAGCTGTAACACTAAAGCTAGTGCCGGCTCTGAAAATCTATTTCAACTGGTAGTGCTTACAAGTTTTGATTCTCTAGCATGTATCAGCGGACTCCACCTGCAGTTTAAAGCGATAACATTCTGATATAACTTCAAATCCATGATTAGGAAAATGTGGATCATGCTCTAGCAACAAATCGACGCATTATGAAGAGCTTGAAATCTTTAAAGATATTTACTAACTGAAAATAAGCTGCAGTGATTTCCGTCCATTGTGCAGCCCGGTCCTGTTCTGCATATTTTCAACACACTATAGCTACAATCCACGACAATGCAACGTTGTATTGTCGTAGATAAATTTGTTTCGCTTCGATCTTACTCTCGCTCTGACTCCTTTTTGCTTTGGCATTGCTTTAGTCTGTGAGAACCTGGAAATTAGTCCTATAGACCAGTGGTTTTCAACCATTTTGTACCACGACCCAAGCCCGTAGCAACCGGAGGGATTGCCCCCAAAATTTTGTTGTGCCCAGAAAAGTTTATTTTAAAGATATAATAAACACAAAACCATGCCCCACTAAAAATGTATTTTGCTCCCCCAAACCTGACAACCTGGCTACGGGCCTGAATATACGTGGGAGAATTAAGTCATGTAAAATGCCCATTTATCCACTATATTTAACACGGTTTATTGAGGGCCTTCATGGACAGTTTTATTTGGGTAGGCCAAAAAACACCCCTTCGAGATCTACTGTATAGTGCGACTTTTTCACATGATTGTACCATTCATCACATCTGGATAAGAGCATAGGACAGCAAAGAAAGTTTCTGTCATAAACAGGGTTTAGTGCGCGTGGGAACGCCTTCCTACACATTATTCATAGCAATCTAACTTGAAGATGTGTGTTTTTACTCAGATTTTCTGTGTACGTCGCATAAATAAATAAATGACAAGCTATCTCTTGCGCAGCACCCTAGCATAATTGTGCAATTACCGAAAATGTCTAGTTTTTTGCTGCGTTCCCACACTTCTTTTTTCACGTTTCCACACTTCTTTTAGTTGAATGTTGCTAGTTTTTTGGGTGCTTTCCCACCAGGCCCGTAACCAGGGGGGCCCAGGGGGGCTTCACCTCCCTGCAAAAATTTTCGCTGCCCCTGGAAAAATGTGTTATACATAGTTTCAAAATATTGGACATAGTTCAAAACATTTGGGTCCATCTCAGAAAACACTTCGCCCGGCCTGGTGTTCCAAGCTGGTTACGGACCTGATTCCCACACTTCTTTTCTTCTTTTGTTAGCACTACATCCCTGGTTATAGACAAAAGACAATTTTGGAAAGAAACAGAAGACTTTTTCGCATCAATATCAAATGTCTCTCAAACCACTCTTTCGTACTGCACTTGATAGCTTTGTGTTGCAGGCTTGCTGCAGAAGAAATCTATGATTTAGACTACAACAGCGGCAGAGGCCATCAGGCAGATTAGAGTTTGTCCTGATGAAAATTTTTTTTACGACAGCACCTAAAAGGCTTAACTTACAAGTCTTGCGTCAAAGCGATAGTTTGCTCAGTACCAAACGCGAATGCTGGAAAAATATTTTCAATGAACATATACACATTGAGCAAAAACATCTGGCCCTGGTTGCAAATGGGACGGTTGTTATGCTGCACTAGGCCCCCGAAAATCATCCTTGTTTTTTGCAAATATATGATCTCCGGTTATGAACAAGAATGAAAAAGTATACGTAAACACCTTGATTTTGGAAGAAAGAAGTTTTATGTCCAAATACTTGCCGTAGCAGTGTCGACTGTAGCTCCATTAACGTAAAACTTCGCATTTCTTCCATCAGTTGTCTTGGCAAGATAGTACCACTGGCTTAACTGTACTGGCTGGTTGTACATCATGGCTGCTGTGCAACCGTCAACTGGGGTGTAGAAGGCTTTAAACGAACCTCCTTCTATGCCGATACCCCAATCCCGACAGTCGGCGAATCCTCCAGCAATTGCCTTCTCACAACAAAGCTACCACTGAATGACGCAATAAATGGCAATTGTGCAATAAACCTTTAAATTTTATCACGGTTTTTCGAAAAGCATTTCACATTTCAACAATCAGTATCTTAAAATTTTAAGTCATGCAGAGTTTTATGCCATGAAAAACCTAGCGCATGCGAAGTGAATAAGGTAAAACTGGATTATTCAAATTTTTGTAACAAACAAACTATTTGATGCCCATACAACCACAGTCCACGCATGACTTGCACAATACTTACGTGACGTCCAGAAGGCAACGACAGCGCTCGGACCCAAACTTCCACTGTGTAAATTGGGCCGGGGTTCCAGTTTCCGAGATCAACGTAGGAGTCCTGGCCATCAAAAACAGCTGCGCAAGAGAACGGTGGCCCAACCTGCAAAAAGCGTCAAAACACTGACGTTTCTGGTCAAACTAACGGTGCAAAATGTATGACAGTTCTTTCAATTCAAGATGTGCAGTCAGTCCAACTAAATTATCTTACTTCGTTTGTTTCGACACACTTCGCATACGACATGTTTTGATATACAAAAGGGAATTGGCAGTTTTCATTGTTTCCGTTTCCTCCGGTTGTGGATACAACGTGTCCGGGAACACCAATGCACCGTCCGCCGTTCAGACAAGCTGGTTCGTTCGTTCTGCGACGCGCAGGATGAAGCATTATACGACGTAAAACAGGGGCCTCAAACTCAAATTGCTCCGTGGGCCACATGAGGGCTTATGAGGTAACCCGCGGGCCACATTATAACGCAACAATAGCAGTACCCAAACTTACTAGAAACAGCGTTTACATCTTATTTCCCGCGGAAGGAATCATGAATTATAGGAAAATCAATTCTGGCCGTCCCTACGTTCGTATTAATCAATTCTAGCCGTCTAGGGAATTGTTCACTCTCTAGCTGAGCACTTTAACACCGGTGAATAAACTAGATAACGTAAATGTTATTTATTTCCTTCATTTTCATGCCCGCTTTTCCTCTAGGGAGGGTCACGGGGGCAACAGCCCTGGGCGGACTTGGAATACCTCACGGTCAACAGAAATTTCAAATAGTTCTGCTCGCCCCACACCAAGAGGGGACCAAGCGATGCAGTCACTCCACGTGGTCCTTGGACGACCTCTGGGCCGCTTTCCCGCGGGTTTAGCCAGCATGACGTGCCTCGCCAGTCTTTCGTTGGGCATCTGGACACATGGCCGAACTAACGTAGCTAAACGTAGATGTGATATCTTAATTTGGAGAAATGGTTCGACATTCAGGGCTCTGCGAATTTCAAAAGCTGCGCAGTTTGTCGCGAAGTGTCACACCAGGGGCGTAACGAGGGGGACAAAGGGGGAAAAATGCACCTGGCGCCAAATAAGTGGGGACATCGAAAAGTCCCAACAATATCGCAACTTTTTTCTTCAATACAGTAAATTTACTCCCAAAAGACCCTAGATTCGAAGATGGGGGCGCCAATCTTGTTTCTTGCCCCGGGCCCCATCTAAACTCTGCACGTCATATCGCGAACTCTTCGCAAAAATCCCATCTCTGGCGCTTGCACCTGAATTAATATTCTTTCGGTCATTACCCAAGATTCATGACCATAGGTAAGTATCAGAACAAAGACCAATTTAAAAACTGACAGCTTTGCGGTGTTTGAAAACTGCCGTTTTGTGACCTCAGAGCGATAAAGCTCACGCAGAGCTGCATTAGCTTTGCCAATCCGTGTATCAAGCTCCACTCCGTGTGGCAATTTCCTCGCTACACCTTCCGTCACTCGTAAACACCATCCCTAGGTAATTGAACTTCTCCACCTGTTGCACTGTATTGCCGCTCACCGGCTGTGATTGTCTATCCAATTCATTTGGACCAGGGGTGGTGAACCTGCGTCCCACGTGAACATTTGATATCAGAATTTTCGTTATATCAGGCCCGCATCAGAATTTCCGTTACCCAATGTAGAGTACAAAATCGCGTCAAAACGAAGCCCCATGATTAGCTGGTACATGTAGCATGTCATAAGAAGCCTCTATCCCTAGTATTAAGATAAAGGTAGAATTTTAGGATAAAATTAACTGTTATTTGCGGCCTGAGAGCGATAATCCACAATTTATGGGGCCCGGGATAGCAAATAGGTTCCCAACGCTGATGTAGAATATAATAAAGAACGTGATAACACACACCCTTGCCGGAGTCCAACACCACCAGCGAACGGTCGAGATTTAACTCTCCCGACACAGACACACTTCTGACTAGGAATACAGTGACTTGACGGCCAGTAGCAGGTAGCCGTCAACACCGTACTCCTGCAACACTCCCCAAAGCTTTTCACGAAGAACCCGGTCGTATGCTTTCTAGAGTTCGATAAAACATGTGTAGACGTCTTCGGCATACTACCAAAATTTCTCAAAAATTTGCTGGAGATTGAAAATTTGGCCTGAAGTTCTACGGCCGGGATGAAAACCGCACTGGGTATCATTCAACGTTGGTTCAGGTTTTTCGCGGAATCTTTTTGTCAAGGGACTTGACAACGTAGATGTTAATCATTTGAAAATTCCCGGGCCGCACAAAAGGTCCTCGCTGGTCACATGCGGCCCGCGGGCCGCGTTTTTAAGACCCCTGACGTAAAAGTTGTATTCAACTGGTTCAAAATGAGTGTTTTCAAAATCAATCTTGTACGCAAGCTCGTTACTGCAACTAAACAGCACGAGAGATCATTTAAACTGCTTTGAAAATAACTAGGCAATGGGGAGCTGGAAAGTCACTTTGGTACAAGTAGGTAATACAAACTGGTTTCAGCGCAATATCATCATCCTTGCGCAGAGCTATAGACTTCGGTTTAGACTTTCCAGCAGTTGAATAATAATTACGTCCCAACTTCGCACTGAAAAGATCTACATTTTTCAAAATAACACAAATATAAAGTCCTAATTTTAAACGTTCTTAAACAAATCTCTTAAACAAGTCATTTGTTTTACCATTATCAATTTGATACAACTGCAAGGTACACGAGCTTTTGAGGCGATTCGCAGCCTGATGAATAAGATGGTCTGCACTAACGCGCGGACTAACGATAACGCAAGAGATGTATATTCACAGAACAGATTAAGGTGTTGAAAAATAACAATGTAACTCAATTTGAAAGGAAACGCCATTTTGCCGCGATTCTTTCATTTGTTTTGTGCTATTTTCATCAACACAACACAAACTATCTAACAAAAGCGAAAAAGTCCAAAAACGTTCTTTTGAAGTTCAAGAAGGACAAGAATTTGGAAATGCAGATTACAAAATGGCAATGCTGTTTGTGTACTGCCCCGAAATGATGAGTTAGGATAAATTTGACTGACAGCAGTATTAGTTTCGCCACAGTTTGTTTTTTTCTGTTCAGATTGCTCCAACATTAAGCTTACAGACTGCTGGCTGTGGTGGAAACGTTATGCTTTATTCGATAGCCTCTGGAATCAAACAGAATCGTTTTCTCCTAACTAAGATCAAGTTCATCTGGTGCCGATCTTAGCTGCTTTTTTTAACTTGCCGCTTTTTTGAAAAGAAATACGCTGGACATTGATATCCACAATGGCGGTTATTGGACAATCGAAAGATTTTTCTTTGCAAAAACTTTTCATGGTTCTCTGAAGCTGTGAGCACAAAACATGTGTTTCAGGACATTTGATATCTACCCAATTTCAACAAAATTTGGTGTCAAAAACACATTACCGATGCAAAAAAACAAGCTGTGTAGTTTGATTTTAGCTTTGAATTATGTGAAGATGCTGCCAGATAGCACTGAATTAGAATACCAGGCACATTTCAGAAGAAAAGTCAACGCTTAGTGCAGTGGTCCTTAAAGTTTTTAAACCTCAATAGCTCTTGTCCCAATTAGCGTAAATCTGGACCCCTTACCTATGAAGTTAAGTAAACAACAACATTCAAAGAAATGGAACAGAAAGGAGAGTAGGACAGATGCCTTCACGTGGCCCTCCCCGCTGCGGCATTTCTTGAAATGCTTACCAAATCTGGCACCGCGAGAGCAACCACTGCTACCCGCGCTGGATGTGTTCGGCGTGGGATGGGTCCTAAACCGCCTTTCTCAGGGCGCGACAGCAGAAATGCTGCCGAAGATGACCCACGACCCAGCACACTCCAGGTGAACACCGAGGAGCTCACTGCAAGCAAGATCTCTGTCATTGAGCAGCTAGCCTACAAGAACAAGGCTTTCATCATCGTCCTACAGGAGACCCACTGCACAACTGCAGACAAGCTAGTGATTCCCAACTTCTCACTAGCTTGGTCAGTCCTGAGCAAGAATCACGGCCTTGCCACGTTTGTCCACGAGCGGTTGGAATGGTCACTGGTCGATCAGTCTCCAGAGCAATCAGAGACTGAATGGTTGTGCGTAGATATCGCAGGATATAAGATCATTAACGTCTACAAACCTCCACGCTCGCAATTCACACCAACGGCCATCCCACACCCCAATATGTATGTTGGTGACTTCAACTGCCAACATGTCAACTGGGGTTACAACAAAACATCTCCTGACGGTGAGAGCCTGGACTCCTGGGCAACATCCAACAACCTCGGACTGTTGTATGACCCAAAAGGAATCAGCCAGTTTCTCCACTCACCGATGGAACGTCGGCACTTACCCGGACCTGGCCTTCGCGAGTTTCAGCCAAGACAGCCGACTGCCGGACAGACGTGTCCGAGGAAAGTTCCCACGGTCACAACATCGGCACTCCCTCATAACTCCACCAAGACTCAAGGTTCCTGCCCACAGCGATCCGGTGAAGTGTTGGAACTTTCGTAAGGCTGATTGGAAGCGCTTTTGCCTTCTCACAGGTGAATCCGTTGAGAGATTGCCATCTCCGGACACATTACACATTGAGAGGGCATACCAGGATTTTTGCGAGAACCTACTATCCGCGGCCAAAGGATGTATCCCACGTGGCCGTCGGAAAAACTATGTGCCAACAAGTAGTGCGAAACCCTCTATCGCTTCTTCATCCGAGCCCCAGTGGGGACTGACTCTGGTAGACCCGCTTCTTCCCCTCCCTACTATCTCGGCTGGAACAGAAGCAGCAGGACCGATGGGAGGAAGTTGTCAATTCCATCGATTTCTCGCACTCTAGCCGCAAGGCTTGGAGCACCATCAACAAACT
>Ga0210059_1008691_pt1 | contig 15971 bp, 8 predicted proteins | sample Ectturendosymbi2_FD_188042 | JGI IMG/M metagenome (GOLD analysis project Ga0210059, IMG submission 188042) | Ecteinascidia turbinata endosymbiont from Florida, USA - Sample 2 (SPAdes) (version 2) | ecosystem: Host-associated > Tunicates > Ascidians > Unclassified | place: Key West, Florida...
AGTTTACTACAAGTAGATACATTTTGTAGTACAGTAGTATACTACAAATACACGCAAATATACACATACGAGCATTTAATTACGAACATGGAATGACAGACAGTCGTATTATATTACATATACTATAGTAATTCAGGCTAAGAAGATAGATGTTGACTTTCGGGGTGATTTTTTGGCTACAAACAAGAGGATATGTGGAAAGCATTACTCGTGATTCTTATAGCTTTCTATAATCAAGTTTTTGTATCGTTTTTTGAAGATGATTACTGGCAATTCGTAGGGAAAGTCTTCGCCCTGCCTTCCCTATATTCCTACATTTAGTGCTGAACCTGAACGTAGGGAAAGTCTTCGCCCTGCTTTCCCTATTCCCTTCATTTAGTGCTGAACCTGAACGTGGGGAAAGTCTTCGCCCCTCCTTCCCTATTTCCCTACATTCAGTGCTGGCTCTAAACGTGGGGAAAGTCTTCGCCCTGCTTTCCCTATTTCCCTACATTTAGTGCTGGCTCTAAAAGTAGGGAAAGTCTTCGCCCCTCCTTCCCTATTTCCCTACATTCAGTGCTGGCTCTAAACGTAGGGAAAGTTTTCGCACTGCCTTCCCCATTTCTCTACATTTAGTGCTGAACCTGAACGTAAGGAAAGTCTTCGCCCCGCCTTGCCTATTTCCCTACATTTAGTGCTGAACCTGAACGTAGGGAAAGTCTTCGCCCTGTCTTCCCTATTTCCATACATTTAGTCTAGAGTCTTGACACTAAACGTAGGAAGAAAATTTTGTGGGGAAACACTTCCCTATTTCCCTTCGTCCTTTTTTTCCCCAAAATTAGGGTTGCCCTCAAATGAGAACTTGTGTATGCAAACCATTGCTTTAGAAAACATTGAATCAGATGTGAATTATTTTTTAAAATGCTTATTTGTAGAAGGAGCTTGGGCTGTAACGGATGAGTCCAGGTGAAAGTCTATTTTTTTGACTCATCTATATTTCCAAATTACTGGACAATCATTCGATTCATTTGAAATTAATTACAAATTCGAAATATAATGTTCATTGGACTGAGTAGAATTCACATTCAACGCTCTTTATGCCAGCAATTTTCAATCTAAGGGTTGTGACTCCCAGAGGCATTGTTCCTTTTTAGGTGCGGAAATGTGTAGTGCCAACAGACCACTTGACCTTGTGTAGTGAAATCTCATCTCGCACACTTAACACTAGCAACAGTTCATATTTAATTTGTAAAATTATACATACTGCATAGCCATTAGCCTTTGTAAAGCTTGAAATGCTTTACTGCATGTGTGTCTACAGTAGATGGTTGCGTAACTGCATGTGCACTAAACCAAACATTTGCTTACTGTAATATTTTCAGAGGGAACACTTCCCACAGGGGTTGTGAACCATTTTTGGAGGGGTCACGTGCAGATTTTATAGCCTAGTACACAACTGCGTTACATTTGGTTTGATTGAGTTTTAGATGGGGTCGTTGTTTGTAATGGGTTGCTATAATGGGTCAGGGTAAGAGAAAGCTTGAAAACCACTGCTCTATGCAAATCTGCTGCTTCCAAAAAATTTTGATCTGATATGAATTAAATGTTAAAAAATACCTAAATGCCTAATTGCAGAGGACAGCTCGGAGATCTGCTGGACGAGCCCTAGTAATGCATGAGCGAAGAGAATGCTTGCTATGAATGACAGTTTTTGATTCAGGTCACCTTTTGAATAGTAACAAAGACCAGTGAATATATACCCCAAGTTAACAACCTTAATGTCAGTGAAGTAGGTGGTGGCACAAATACAGAGCAATCAAGCTTGTATTCTACAATTATAAATCATATTCAAAGACTCTGGCAAAGTCTGGGTCACCACTGATTGACTTACTAAGTTACTTTGCACGACAATTTTAAGAACTTTGTGCTGACTAAAATACTTAATTGACAGCACTTGCCACTATCGCAATTCGTGGAGGGCGAGTAGAATGCCTTGACCTTTGGTAACCTGTGTAATGATGGAGGGGGTTCACTTTGAAATAAATGGCTCGACTTCTGAAAGCCGAGTAATGTGACCTGTGCTGAAAGTCAATTCGTGCTCAGCGCAAATTTTTTATTAACTTCATAAACATTTCATCAGCTGATACTAATGCTGCTATGAAAAATTTCCCGCGAGCATGTCAGATTTCCTGGGAATAACATTCTTGAATTCCCTACTTTTTCCTGTCCTGATAGCGTCATAAGTGTTTTAACAGCTACGAATGGTGTTCTATCTGAAAAATGTATTATGTTATTTTTAACTTTTTTTACAACAATTGAAAGCACAGAATCTATCGCCAAATTGTTACACATGATAATTAATAGTTCTGGGCACAATTTCTATTGCCACTAAAAATAAAACCAAGCAGACAAGACACCATGGAAAGAAAGCATTCTTTTACATTATAACTTTAAACAAGTAAGTTTATGAGGTCTTGGTTTTTGTCAGCTTTATTTTGATTATGGCATTTATAGTGAAGTGATAATGAATTTACGAATGATAAACTTGCATAATACTTTTCAACAATATGTTGCTGCCATACTCCCATCCCCGTTTGCGAACCTTCCATGCATCCCAGTTTAATAACGCAGGCTACAGAGGAATGTAGAGATATTTGAAGACAGAAGTTGCAGATTAAAAATGGGCAAGCAGGAATTGGCTAGCCTGCAAAGGGGGAAGAAAGAGAGGATGTAATGTAAGGCCTAGATAATGATAGCAGTGCTTCATCCCCCTCTCAGGTTACTTAGCTAAGATTTGCATGCATCTCCCCAGGCAAGTTTCTACCAGATCCATGCAGTATGTGCTGGTAGCCTTACAATACGAAGAAGCATCTAGTAATATAATTTTATATAATTAAGTTTTTTTTTATTTTACTGTTTGGATGTCTGGGACTGTCGCCTTATTCACCACCTCTAGTCTGTATGCCACTGCATAGAAATTAGAGTCCTGCGGGTTGCAGGTACCCACATTTGCGGATGGGTATAGGAACCTGCACTTCCATGCATGTGGGTGTGGGTTGAACTTGCTGCGGGACAGGCACGGGATGAGAAATTCTTTGTATGGGTAACTGGGTGCTGCGCCAAAGCACATGAACTTAATCAGATCAAAAATTGCAAAACACGTGGATGTACTAAGGTTGCTTGTCAACATTGCGCTTAGGGCAGTAGGCTTGCAGCAGTTAACATTATGATGTAACAACCCATTTTGTTGCAAAACATTAGCTCAGACTCTTGCCGTGTGGTGGGCAAGTGACCATTTTCCAATGGAACCGTCATACGTGGTGAGGAATAATTCAGTCTCGCAGCCCTTCTAAATGGATAAGACAGCGCTTATCGCACAGCTAATCCCAAATGGACTGAAACATGGATTTTATCACCTCAAATTTGTTGACTGCAGAAGATTAGATCTGTGGAAAAGTTTTGGTTGCCAATGAAAAAATGAGTAGCTTGATTTTGCTGCATGTTAGACTCGTCTTTAGGCATTATGACTATGAGTAGGGTAAGTTTTTGTATATTTTTTTTACAGCTTCCTAAATACTCAGAATTTATGTAGTACAATGTTTTAAGCTGGTTCGATGAATTTTATATTATGACTTTTTTCTTTTTTATATGCAACGTTTTGCTGCAACTTCTATCAAGTGTTTTGTAAAGTGTAGAAGTGTGATTTAAAAAACATGCTTTAGAACTATTTCAATATAGTTCTGTTCTTTTTGATAACCGATTCGAACTGAATAGTGTCCTAAAAGCAATGGTAGAAATGATCCAGCCCAACATCAGTCCAGCCAGAACTGCACGGCAAATTGTTAAATTGCCAAGCAACTTCATGCACTGTGGGGTAAAGTTTTAGCATGCTACGCAGACTTGGCAAAAGATCGCCATTTAACCCCAGATAATGTTTGGAAATATTTAGCATTATATGTTAATAAATCGTTTGAGTAAATCATTGTCATTTAAAATGCTTGTTACACAGGTGTGGTTTCTAGTTGGTGGTCCATCAGCTTTTCAGTAAGCCTATGTTTTTTAAACCGCAACAGATGCTTGCTTAATGCTTATGACCTGGATTGATTACACTGCAATTTTGCATACAAATAGTCATTAACATAATCTTTATGAGTTTTTATTCCCATTTGCCTCGATGACAAGTGTTGTGAATTGCAAAATATGTAAATTGCAGATATTGTGTTTGTTCAAAGTTATACTATGCGCTATTTTGTGAACTGTTTGTGTATATGTTTTATTTAAAACAAACTAAGAATGAAGATGTTGTCTGAAAGTTTTTGTGGTTCTTAACATGGCAAAATGAACAAAAATGGGAAATTATCGATGCAAGAAGTATTTTCCAATATGTTTGGCATCAAGTTTGTTGTTGGGCATTCCAGCACTTTTCTTTGCATTCCCGTAAGTATATGTACACTTAATTCGTTTCGTTTATAATTAGCTAACAATTTTATTTTACTTGAAATTATTTTGAACTTTTCTTTTTATATACTTGTGTACATGGTGTACAGAGTAAACCTTAACTAGTCTGTTGAAGTTGATGTGATGAAACAAATATTTTTGTTGTTGGTGCATATCATGCGTCTTTATAGTTTATGTTTATTACAATATAATTATAGCCTGTATACCATATTTTTCAGACCATGAAAGATGCACTTAAAATCCTTCAATTTTCTCAAAATAGAAATTACGCTGTACAGGGTTCCCATGCCGTGTTGAAAATACTGATCTGTGAAATCGGTTTTCCAGACCTTGAAAAAGTATTTAATTTGGCCAAGGTGTACAAAAGTGTTGAAAAAGTACGGTAATTCAAAATTCAGCCATGTGTTTATTTAAATTTTGTTCTTTGCCGCTGATGAAAATTTTGAAAATGTTTTTTTTGCATTGTGTTTCATGATAAAATTTTCATAAAATGAAGGTAAATGATGGTGTTAAAGTTCTTTGGTTTAGTATTGAAAAAGTATAGAAAATGGTTTTTGAAAATGTTTGGGAATCCTTGCCTTATAATGCAGTGCGCCTAATGTATCAATCTGGTTGTGCTTTCTCACTTAGAACGAACTTTTTAATGGTAAACAGGGTTATTGATTTAATTGCGAGTTACAGCTTGAATATGAGTGCTGCACTGTTTAATTTCAAAGATTGCCATTAGCCACGTGACAGTTTTGTCCACTGTCTTAATGGAGGATTTCATGTGCAATCAAAACCACAATTACTTTGTAAACAGACCATGGTGATACGTAATAAGCCAACAACAATTGAGTAGTGCATGTGGATCTGTGAGTTGCTAGCACATACCTTAATATTGAAGCATAGATCATATTACTCTGTGAGGTTTCTGTACTCAGAGCTATATAGATTATTTTTTTTATATATTTTATATATTATTAGTATTCTGCAAAGCTCTTGACTACATAGACTCACACCAAATCAAAGACATGAACACCTTTTAGTTTATTCTATTCGTGTCTAGCAGATTAGGCATTTGTGACAGATTAAACTTCTTTGTATGTAATCAACCAGACTTAATATGATAAACTGAAAGCTGTGCGCTTGATTTGGTGTGCGTTAATGTGGTCAGGAAAGAGTTGAATTTTGCTTCATTTAATGTGCCTTATAATCCGGTGTGCCTTACGTACGAAAATAGAACAGTTAGCACTCAATCGTTGATATTGCACCTTATCCAATGCGCCTTATGGCCCCAAAAAATACAGTATATGCTTCATGCGAAGTATGAAGAGCAAAACACAATGGTCTAGCTTGTAATTATTACATTATTGTAATATTTACAGGTGCTCATCTTCATCTGTGTATTGTATGATATGCTCAGAAAGTGATTTATGCCTTTGTTTTCAAGAATTACAATTAACTTTGTGTACTATTTTCAGACATTCAGCAGTTAGCAAAGTAAGGAAAACTGTCATTTGCATGCAATGCTTGCTGTGCTAGCCTACATGTTTTTCTGTTTCTGCTTCAAAAAGGTGTATAGATTTAAGTTTTATGTTTTACGATAACATTTCCCAAAAACACATAGCTGCAATACGCTTCTCAAAGAGATTCATATGGAGTCCACAGTAAGAAAATTTTGGTTTAAAGTTACTTTTGTGGTAGGCTTTTATTTAACTGAATACATGGTACAAAAACATATATGATGCTGGCTAAACACCTTTGCTAGGATTCAACATACTGTATTAACTTGCTTGTAAGACGAGGATTTTTCCTCAAGATTTTGGGCTCTAATTAGGGGGCCCCATCTTGTAGGCAAGGTCTACAGAGATAGAAAATAGTTCACTCAGAACTGTGCAGATATTTCACAGTTTCTGGCTAATATAAAAAATAGAGACACGTACGTGGTAATTAAATTAACTGTCATGTTATGAATTAAATACATCTTTTAGCCTATTTTGAGTCAGCACCTCTCTCGTTGAAGGGCGCATGGGACTTCGTTTTTCCGTAAACTGTTTTAATACGTAAAAGAAATGTGGTTTAAAAGTTAGTATAAATGTACTTTGATAATGAAATGTGTCTCTCTCGTTACCTGCTTTCCTTCCTTCGTCTTAGAAACAAGTCTAAGCATATATATTGACTATCTCCCAGGTGAAGATGGGACCCATCTCATATACGAATTGTATAAATACGGTATTCGTACTTTGAAATCGCCCTAAAACCAGCAGTTTTTGGTTGCCTTACCAACTGCATAGCTCCTTGGGCGATTGTGCCAGAGAGCTGTTGAAACCTTCAAAAGACTTGGCAAGTCTTCAAGTTGCAATGAAAACAAATTTTTTTGGTTTTGGGTTTCAGTTTTTTTGTGAGTGACGTCATAAGTGAGGTAGGTTTTTGGTCATTTTGGCTTACATTACTTGGCCTAGGGGTCAACTGCTAGATGGAAACATTTCACTGAAGTTTTTTCATTGGAAACTAGGCTAGAATCCAAGTCTTTTGAGCCTTTGATCAACTTTCTAGTGTTTCTGGTTCAAAAGTTATGATCTAAAATAACAAATTAATTATTTATCTAATTAACTCATTAATCAAATATTTTTATTAGTTTAGATCATAACTTTTGAACCCAAAACCCCAGCAGGTCATCCACAGTATCAAAAGACTTGGTTTGTTGCCTAGTTTCTAATAAAAACTTTAGCGAAATACTACCATCTACTTGAGCCCAGGGCCAGGTGAAGTGGGCCAAGGTGACCTAAATGTCCTCCACTTATGACATCACTCAAAAAATCTGCACTCCCCAACCAAAAAATTTTTTTCGAATGCAGACTAGAAGACTTGCCGCGTCTTTTGAGCCTTAGAATAGCTCTCTACCACTTTAGGTGCCGGAGTTACACTTGCCCAAAGTCATGTGCGATCCGTGTTTTTGGTGCATGTGAATTTACAAAAACAAGATTTGAAAAACTAACGTCAACTGATGAATCTTAGAATAAGTATGTTGCATATTTTCTTCATAAAATCTTTATTCATTTTTAAAAATATAACATGCAGAAAACATTTACTTGCCATTGCCAAGAAGTTGATGATAATTTTTAAATTTTATATTGGTTAACTAGTGTTTTGGAGAACTATTTCAAATTACATTTTGCATTATTAAAGTTAGAAAAGGTAATATAGTTGATTACCTACCTATCCATTACCTTATTTCTTCAGAGTAGCAGTTAGGATTATAAGCATGTGCTGTTAAATGCAAAAGACTCAACTTATGTGTAAAGTCCATTAGTTTTATATTTCAAATGTTCATTTTGCAGGGGAAAAAAGATGCTTGTTGATGTATCTATTTGGTTAATAGTGTACGTTGCAATTATTTATGCCTACGCAGTCATCAACTTCTTTGTTGCTGGTGTGAAAGATCCAGGAGTATATGCAAAACGTAAGTGAAATTCCATTTTGGTCTTGCATAACATAGCTAACTTAACACTTTGAGAGCTGGGGTATGATATATTCGTACTTTGAAATCGGCATAAAACCAGTAGGTGTGGGTTGCCTTACCAATGCCATAGCTCCTCCGCTGATTGCGCTGTTCAAAACTGTTCAATGGCTCAAACGTATTAGCCAGTCTTCTTGTCTGCACTATAAAAAAAATGTTTTGGTAGGGGGTTGTGGATTTTTTGTGAGTGATATCATAAGTGAATTACTTTTTGGGCTATTTTGGCTCATGTTTGTCTCATGTTGCCTGGCCTATGGCCCAACCGCTAGGCCAAAGTATTTCGTTGAAGTTTTTATTGGAAACTAGGCTCGAGTCCAAGTCTAAGAGCCTTTGATCAACTTTCTAGCATTTCTGGTTCAAAAGTAATGATCTAAAATAAATAAATAAGTTAATTAACTAATTAGTCAAATATTTTTACTACTTTAGATTAGTGGTTCTCAAACTTTTCTGCACGTTGACCCCCAGATACAATTTTCTGTAGACCTTGTGGCCTAGCCCAACAGTTTTTAATACAAGGAAACATACAAGGTTTTACAAGCATCTACCACTCAAAAACTTCACTTACCACTTTTAGAGCCGGCGTACGATATATTTGTACTTGGATTTTGGCCTAAAAAACAGCAGTTTTTGGTTGCCTTATCAACGCCCTAGCTCCTCCGCCGATTGCTAGAGAGCTGTTCAAGAGCTCAAACAGATCGGCCAGTCTAGTGGATTGCACTCGAAAAAAAATTTTTTGGTTGGGGGTTGCGGATTTTTTGTGACTGACATCATAAGTGAAGTAGTTTTGGGGTCATTTTGGCTCATGTTGCCTGGCCTACGGCTCAACCGCCAGGCCTACGTGTTTCACTGAAGTTTTCATTGGAAACTAGCCTCGAGTCCGAGTCTTTTGAGCCTTTGATCGACTTTCTAGCGTTTCTGGTTCAAAAATTATGATCTAAAAAAACAAATTAATTAATTAGCTAATTAGTCAAATATTTTTACTAACTTACATCACAATTTTTGAACCCGAAACCCCAGAAGGTTATCCAAAGTATCAAAAGACTCGGATTATAGTATACTTTCCAGTAAAAACATCAGCGAAATACTACCACCTAACGGTTGGCACCCAGGGCCAGGCAAAGTGAGCCAAGGTGGCCTAAAAGTCCTCCACTTATAACGTCACTCACAAAAAACCCACAACTCCCAAGTAGAAAATTTTTTTTCGAGTGCAGACTAGAAGACTTGTCACGTCTTTTGACACTTCAACCATGTCTGTAACCTGAGCAGAAGCGGAGATAATCCCGTGCAAAGCCACAAGCGTTTAGGTGTTTTTTTTTCCCAAAAATCCCTGAAAGCAGCTGGACGCCAAAGAGTTAACCTTGAATTTTAAAACAACGTAATTCGAAGGAATTTAATCGAATTCACTCTGTGTTGGGAAAGGCATATACTGAGCTCTTTCTTCACGAGGCATATTGATTCACTGTCGCTAGCTTTGCAAAAGTATTTACTGTGGCTATCACTTGGGTTTAAAACAATTGCTACTTTTGCTGAGATTAGATCAGCCCTTTTAATTTTGTTTGATTTGTTGAAAAATGCCATTTGCATTCTTTTCCCGATTAACAAGAATTTTGTATTAGAGGCTTCATTGTTCCAGTAGATCCCAGCAGTTATTCATTGATCCCAATTCGACCCCGTGACTATTTGTCAACCCCTTGGATGGTCTATGTGACCCCTGTGGGTTGATATTGACCACTTTGAGAACCACTGCTTTAGATCATAAATTTTGAACCCGAAACCCCAGCAGGCCATGCAAGGTATCAAAAGACTCGGATTGTAGCCTAGTTTCCGATAAAAACATCAGGAAAATACTACCATCTAACGGTTTGAGCCCAGGGCCAGGTAAAGTGGGCTAAGATGCCTAAAAATCTTCCACTTATGATGTCATTTACAAAAAATCTGCACTCCCAAGCAAAAAATTTTTTTTGAGTGGAGACCAGAAGGCTTGCCACATCTTTTGAGCCTTTGAATAGCTCTCCACCACTTTCAGTGCCTGAGTTACGAGCATGCACAGCCACCTGCAATCCAGTTGTTTTAGTAAGAACCACTTGATTTAGACCAGCTGTGAAAGTGTTAAACTACTTTATCAAAACTAATAAGTTTGTCACTTACACTAGCTTACAACAAATAAACTTTAGCCTGGCGGCAAGTTTCTGAGAAATCTGCCTGCTTTCTTATCTATTTTTATATCTATTTTTCCATAGTTAAGCCACAAAGATGGCAGCAAGTAAATCTATCACAGTTAATTAACAGTGAAACTAGTTTCACATTTTCCAATTAACACAGGGAAATTAGCTTCACATTTTCCAACGCATCATCAGTCCTGTAAAACTGTAAGACAAAATTACCAGGCGAAAAATTAGCACTTGAAAACAAGTAAAGCAAGAAACATGAACTGTGGTTGGTTGCAATGACAATACTGATATTTGTGAAGCTAAAAGGCTGACTTTCCTAGAGCATCATAAACCAGCCACTACAGGAAAACCTACTTTTGGTAGCAGCCTAACAAAGGCACTTTTGCTCCAGAGGTAACACAAAAAGAGGTAACACAACAACACAATAGTGTTTTGAACAAGCCACTTGGACACTGCATGAATATCTTGTTTTTTGAACAATAATTAGCACTTACCTGTCGGTATTCAATTTTCATATTGCACTATAATTTTTTTTTGTGAGTTATGAGAAAGACAAGTTTTCGTTGCAGTAAGAAAGTTGCATTTATGCGCAGTAAAAAAGTTAGAAAGTTGCATTTATTTTCAACGAAAGTTGCATTTGTGCACAAACATTGCAAATGACAGTAATTTACTCAAGTGGTTTGTTGACATACAATGCTAAATATTTTGAAATATTTTTTGGGGAGAGATGGCGGTCTTTTGCCAACAGATTGCTAAGCATGCTAAAACTCTCCACAGTGTATGAAGTTGCTTGGCACTTTAACAATTTGGCATACAGTTCTGGACTGATGTTTGGTCGGATCATTTTCACAAATGCTTTTAGGTCACTATTAAGTTCAAATCAGTGATCTGAATACAAATTTATTCCAGCTGGATCGCTGCCAAATTCAAATGTGTAGCCTCTTTCATAGGCTTGAGCAACGGTATATTTTGGGTTCTTTGCTCTTTGTATTTCATCAATGAGTTTGATGTAACTAAGCTGTCTTCTCAAAAGAATTTGAATGCGAAAGAGTTGACACAACCTATTTTCGTTTACGCGGACTGGGCCGAAAAGCCAAGATTTTCCACAATTCCACCTCTAATTGTATTCGGGCACTGTCGTACTTGGCTGGCAGGGCTTTCACAAATCAAACTACAAAAATCTCTAGAACAGTTACCAAAAAATCCCTAAATATGTGGTGATGCAGCATAAAATCGGAGTGCCAATGACAAATGTCAAAAATAGAACCAACTATGATTTCCAAAATAAAATGAGATAGTTCATTTAACACATTTTCATACTTCTCTGAAAATCCCTAAAAAGGGTCAAAATTTCCAATCTAGGGACAAAATCCCTAAAAGTGAGAGCACTGTTGGCTGGGATTGTAAAACTTCTAGCTTGCAAATCAACTGTTTCGTCATTGGTAACATTGAGACGCACCTAATCCGTCGTGTAGCTCTTTTTCATGCAGTCAAAGAAAATAGAACTGAAATAGTTTTGTAGTATCTTTTTTTAGTTACACATTTACATTTTGCGCAGTTCTTGACAAAAATTGCAGTAAAAAGTTGCAAGTAAACATCGAAAAAGTTACAATATAAAATTCTTGGAAACAGGTCAAAACATTGAACTAAATATATTTTGAGTATTTAGGCAGCTGTTAGAAGCTGTAAAAAAAATTTGCAAAAGTTGAAAAAACTTGCCCTAGTTATGAGTTATTGTGAGTTATGAATGAATTTGTGAGTTTGTGAGTATATTTATGAGTTATGAATGAGTTATTGTGATACCAGCTTATAATGTCAGCATGCCATTTTTACATGTTTTCTCAATGTTATCTTCATGAAGACATAGGATATTCTAAAAAATTTGTTATCATGCTAAGTGATTAACTTTTGAGACCATTTTTATCTCAAATTTTAACATGCGCAGAAACAACTCAAAACTTTGTGTATTATGCACATGTCTTATCAGGTATAGAAATGGCATTTCGATAGAAAAAGCACTTCATGCATTAGGTTTAACTACCAAATAACAGATAGTTGACTTGAATTTGTATCATAATATAGTACTGGCATGATTCCTAAATTTGTTTTATAAGCAGATTAATTTTGTTTTGCTTTTTTTTGTTAAACTTGGTTACCAGGATCTGAACCAGAAGATGATGAAGATGATTTCACTGCACCAGTATACATAACGGCAATAATTGCTGGCAGTACTGTACGCATGAAGTGGTGTAGCACATGCAAGTTTTACAGACCTCCTCGTGTTTCACATTGCAGTGCTTGTAACAACTGCATACAAGTAAGCATATTTTTTTCACATAAATATAAATTTAAATGGTTTATTCAAATGAATTTTTGAGAAAATGTGCAGCTGAACTACTGTATATCTGGTAATTACTTTATTTTGTCTCATGCTATGAGGTGGCGCTTCTGTTAATTACAGGCTGGTCCAAAAAGACCTATCCATTTTATTATCACTATCATTTTATATCAAATTAACCCAGGTTTCTGTTTTCTAGGTAAATCATAGTTAGAGTTCCAAAGTTTCATTTCTCAACTTCAATGGATCAAGCAGCAAGATCTTCCATGCAGGAGAAGATCAAGTCTGTAGCTATGATATCTGTTTTGTAATGAAATCAGTTGTCCGAACTCAACAACAGTTTTAGAGAGACTTTCCAGGTAAAAACGCTTCAACCAGCTCATAATACAGCAGCTCCTGGACAAATTCAGGGAGATTTGTGAAGTGTAGTTGTTAGCATTAAAGGTAGTAGTGCTCAGCCATGGTCAGTCAAGACAGAATATCACATCATGACTGTGAGACAATGTTTGGAGCTGTCTTCTTGAGGGAAATCCACAAAACATTGTCTCAGGAGATAGATCTTTCAAGAAGTTAGTCATGTGTATAATGCACTAGGACAGGGGCCACCAACCTTTTTGAAACTGCGAGCTACTTCTTGTGTACCAATTAATGCAAAGGGGTACTAATTTGATACACACTTCTGAACTAAAAGTTTTGCTCGATTTACTTTCAATTATTTTAGTATTGATATTCGTTAATGTGAAAGCATTGATCATGCTAATTTTATTTTTAGAACTGGCCCGCAGGTGACCTGCTGCCCGTGGGCACCACGTTGGTGTCCCCGCACTAGGATCTTCACCTGTTTTCATAAAAGATACAGATTTTGCAACTTCAGACTGATGCGATAAAGCTGAGAGATGTGCATTTGGGCAAACCACCAGTCAGTGACTAAAGACCATCCTGATTTCTTAGACTTAATTTTTTCAGTGACAGGGCACATTTCTGCTTTATTGGTCATGTGACCAAACAGAATATGGGCTTTTGGACTCTTGCTCATGAGCATCAGCACTGTTTATTTAGTGTGGAAAAAGTGACTGCTCTGTTTGTGTTGGTTCATAATGGCATTATTGCACCATTTTGTATCAAGCCATTATAAACTATTGGACTGTGCTTGCTGCGAACTGGTGGTGTATGAGGAAAAAACTTACACCTCATAAAACTTACATGGCTGTAAGACAGGTCTATGAAAACAATTGCAAAAGTATTCATTTCAATAGAAAATGATACTTAACACTTTGAGAGCCGGTCTACGATATATTCGTACTTGATTTCGGCCTAAAAAACAGCAGTTTTCGGGTGCCTTACCAACGCCCTAGCTCCTCCGCTGATTGTGCTAGAGAGCTGTTCAAGGGCTCAAACGGATCGGCCAGTCTAGTAGATTGCACTTGAAAAAAAATTTTTTTGGTTGGGGGTTGCGGATTTTGTGTGACAGACGTCATAAGTGAAGTAGTTTTGGGGTCATTTTGGCTCATGTTGCCTGGCCTAGGGTCCAACCGCTAGGTCTAAGTGTTTCACTGAAGTTTTTATTGGAAACTAGCCTCGAGTCCGAGTCTTTTGAGCCTTTGATTGACTTTCTAGCGTTTCTGGTTCAAAAGTTATAATATAAAATAAACAAATTAATTAATTAGCTAATTAGTCAAATATTTTTACTAACTTACATCAGAATTTTTGAACCCGAAACCCCATCAGGTTATCCAAAGTATCAAAAGACTCGGATTGTAGCCTAGTTTCTAGTAAAAACTTCAGCGAAATACTACCACCTAACGGTTGGTGCCCAGGGCCAAGCAAAGTGGGCCAAGGTGGTCTAAAAGTCCTCCACTTATGACATCACTCCCAAAAAACCCGCAACACCCAAGCAAAAATTGTTTTTCGAGTGCAGACTAGAAGACTTGCCGCGTCTTTGGAGACTTTCACCGGGTCTGTAGAGCATACCGGACCAGAGAAATTCCCGTGCAAAGCTATGTGTGTTTAGGTGTTTTTTTCTGAAAATCCCCGAATCCTAGCGGATGCCAAAGAGTTAATCAATGACAGATCTATCTTTTTGGATCACCCTGGTCCAAAATACTTTTTAATTGTGGCTCTGACTAGTTTCACAGAAACTGGTTGTTGTTAAAAATGTGTAGACACTTTGGCAACAGAAGAGTTAGCATTATATTATGAGGAGAGGTGTTGATTTTATTTATGTATCTTCATAGTGAATCCATAAATACAAGTGCTGCAGTAGGCTGTGTATATAACTAGTACAGTAATTAAAATTTTTACAGAGGAATAATTTAACCCAAGTCAAATCACCTTTCCACAATGTTGATAACTAGCATGTCAACAGATATCATCCACCAGATACTCGTTAAAAAAGCTCATTGAAACAAGTGCACGTTTGTTCACCATTGGCATTTGCTCCAATACACAGACACGCAGCTATGCTGGCGTCACTGTTCATTTCATTTCAAATTAAAACCTATAAAATGCTTGCTAGGTTGCAGAAGATCCAAAGGCTATCACACAGCTGAAAACATCACAACCCAGTTTGAAATTAATAGTTAGCAATTTTGAAATTAGTAGCAAATGACTTTTCGTCATTGTCGGATGAGTGCTCATGCCTAACAGATGTTGTTTTACTGATAAGATATTTGAAATGTTGAAGTATATCGACTGTAACAAATATTAAAACATTGATTATTACTTTTGTTTTGTCAATATTTAATGCTTACTACTCAGTGATTCGTAATTTCGTTTTTGCATTTGTTCATATCGTACATTGTCTGAAAACATACGTCAAACCATGCAAATGGGTTTTGTTTTCTTTCTGAGGATGTTTCAAGACAAATTTAATCGCAATTGTAATTGTAATTACTTTCAATGTAATCATAATCACAATCCAGTACGTTATGATTTTGTTTATTCGTAATTGTAATTGAGCATGTGGCAAGTAATAATAATCAATCACATTTGTGATGTAATCACCCCCTCTCTGTAACTGAGATGCTGCAGCTCAGTTTTATGCTCAACCTGTCAGACTACATTTTTGGATGGATTGCATAACTGTTGTTTGTATAATAAATCATATTCATAATTGCTCTTTGCTCTCATGCTTGTGCCATTTGGCTAGCTCTTTTACCTCATGAGGCAAAAGCTGTGGTTGGGCTATCTTGCTTTTAGTTGAGTAGGATTGGTGTGACAAGTACAATACGCAAAGACACAAGGGCTTAGGATTTAACACCTTGGCTGCCGGGTTAATTCAAGCGGTTTGCAAAAAGCAGCTGATTCGAATGTGGCTTTGCGGATGAATATCTCCGCTCCTGTTCGCTCTAGCGACTCAGCGAATATCTCAAAAAACGTGGCCAGTCTAGTAGATTAAACTCGAAAAAAATTTTTTACTTGGGGGGTGCAGGTTGTCTGTGAGTGACGTCATAAGTGGAGGACTTTTAGGCCACCTTGGCCCACTTTGCCTGGCCCTGGAGGCCAACCGTTAGGTGGTAGTATC
>Ga0210059_1008692_pt1 | contig 15971 bp, 5 predicted proteins | sample Ectturendosymbi2_FD_188042 | JGI IMG/M metagenome (GOLD analysis project Ga0210059, IMG submission 188042) | Ecteinascidia turbinata endosymbiont from Florida, USA - Sample 2 (SPAdes) (version 2) | ecosystem: Host-associated > Tunicates > Ascidians > Unclassified | place: Key West, Florida...
CCCAATCTTTCACAGTGAAAGTTTCACTGGTCATGGAATTTCTGGCAAATTTTTTCAGTAATTTCATTTTTGAAAAACTTCTCTCGCATGAAGCGCTGGTGATGGGAAGAGTTACAGCTACCAGTAACAACCAAACGCAGCTTTTTAAGTAGCTATAAAAGATAAATTTGTTCGAGCGATATAGGCAGCTTCGGCACCTTCCGAAGCAAATTCTTTGCCAAAGTTATTTCATACTTGAAATCATTTTCACTAAATGAATATGATTTGCGAACTTTTTCAAGTGTTTTTCTGATGGAAATATTTGACCTCCTGGGAAAAGAGCTGAAATACGCAAAAAATTGCTTCTGAATCATTACAGAACATCCGTACAAAATTCTGAGGTTGCAGCAGGACATGTGTGGGTAGAGTTAAAACTGTAGTTACGAACCACTTACGTAAGTTGTTTCGAAGTCATACACAAGGCAGCAGAACGCAATATTGCAGCCCGGACAAATTCGGATAAATTAACTGAAACCAATTCTTAATGCTTTCACAAACATTTACTACTGGGACAAGCAACAATCTGCTGACAGTTATATAATCCAGTTCCATCTCATACTGAAATGGACGAAAGATAAATCTTCCCATTTCTGCGCCTGTTTCTTAGTTTCGAAATAAAATTTTCCACACCGCGATCGCGGTCTGACTACCGGTGAATTTCACGCAGGATGCGAGCATCTGCTACAGTACTGGTGTGTGTCGTCATAAACAACTCTAGCTGCCCGACAGTCAAAAACAACAACACAGCTTATCATGCATTTGGGAAATATCGAATGCAGGCTAGAGGGTTTCAAATTATCGTTTAAAATATTGCTGACCGAAAGTTATCTACTGCATATGTCTAGGGTTGTCAGATGGCCGGTATTTCACCGGCCTTGCCGGTATTTTACTACTAATTTAGCAAAGGCCGGTATTTTGAAAATCAGTGTGTGAAGCCGGTATTGTGAAAATAAAATAATTTGCCGTAATTTCAAAAGGAACTAGCGCAGAATTTCTCAAATCATAATGACTCTTGTAGCGAATCCTCTCAGGACGGTTTCTTCAGGGAAGTTTGTTTGCTGCTGTTGTCGCAATCCTTGGTGCGATTGTCACGTCACACACACACACCGAAATGTAACGAATCAGCCAAAATAGGGCAAATTATTAATTGTGGCTTAACAATACTGATTGATTCTGTTTTCCCTGGGCTGCTTACGAATTACGACACAGCTCAGATATGGCGCTATTGACAAAATGGCCGGTATTTTTACAAAACGCATTTGGCAACCGTGCATATGTCAACCAAACGAACTTATACGGGAAATTAAGAAAAAAACTGGGGGGGGCCAAACGGGGGCCAAGCAAAAATCTGGTGGGCCATGACCCACCCAGCCCCCCCCCTTAGAATCGCCACTGACTGGCTGTGCATATTGATATGATCTTAACGGTATTTTAAGCACGTCTGATGGTTATTGATGACGGATGGACTTTCTAGAAATAAGGCTTCGACTTGTCTTGCTGTTAATTTAAAGGGTTCGTCCAACTAAATGTCTGGCAACTAGTATATATGAAAGGTTTGCCAACTATATCTGCCATTTATGGATTTGGTTTAGCACCTTTATTTTAGGAACAACGTTTGTTGAAAAATATTCCCTTAAAATAACAAGCACCCTACAATACCAGCAGAAGCCTATGCTCACCCAATTCCTTTAAGTGTTACATATGGAATTGTGGAACTGAATGAGTGCAACTGGCAGTGTGACTTCCTAACCTTATCGCAATTTATATTTTTATTTGATAAGAATAAATTTTGTGTTTTTTATAATAAGTGATTCCGAACATCATGCAACACAAACATGTCCAGAAATATTATTTTGTTAGTCAATTACTGCAGTGGTAAACAATGTGCATGTGCAGCCTATGGCCTTAATATTTGTCCAAACATAGAGCCTACAACATGTTTTTCAAAAGGCGCCAGAGGCTTGTATAGAACTACAGAATCTGATTTCGTTGAACATTTTGCTCAAAAACTCGTTTTACAGTGATAACAGTCACTGCAGCGAGGTGTGACCTACGACGGGTTTTAATAGCGTTCCCTATCTTATTCAGATGAAAATCGGATAAAACTAGAGTAACGAAAATGCGTCATAGGATTTAAGTGTGACAAATGTGGTAAGTTTTATTTAAAATAAAAAGTTAATTTGTAGTCACGTAATGTTTACTTCTACCCGCGAGAAGACAATTTTATTGTTTAAAGAAATTAAAATACATTAAAAACTTTCATTAAAAACGACAGTCTTGGAAAATTTCTCGTACAAATAACCGTTTTATATATCGCCACCGTTGCCAAAAATGCTTTCAAACTACTAAATTTTCTCTACGAAGCCACGTCCTTGTTTCTCTTGTGGTCTTGCGTGTAATTAGTGGAGGCTCGCTGTTTGCATTCCTATGAGACCTTCAGTGATTGCCTGTGATTTTTCGAGTTGGTGTGGCTTACTGTTCCTGGGTAGTACCTCGTTATTGGTGGCAACAAAAGAACTGTTGCTAAGCATCGGGAGCTAGGCAAAAAGCTGAACACACAACTGTTGGTGGCAGCGGTGGGATTCGAACCCTCGTCGTCGAAATGACTGGCACCCCAAACCTTACAATGAATTAAGCTCAATTTTTTGTAACAACAATTACAAACTCTAGTTGCAGCCGGCTGTATGAGGAATCTCCTGCCTGGTTTTGCTCCCATCTCCTTGCAATGATTCAGCTTGTACGTATCATTCAGCAATATTTGTAAAGCCACACCAGTGACCCACACCAAGAAGCGCCTATAATGGCCGTTGCGATCTGTGTTCGTTGAACAGTGTTATGGCTGTGTTTAGTGGAGTTACAACTGTGCTCAAATTTTGTAATCTTCAAATTTTGTAATCTTGAGTTTTGATCTTAGCAACAGTACGTAATTTTTTCTTTTTGTTTCATATGTCGACTTTTGCGCAGGACTGAAGATGCGTAACACACGAAACTAGTTTCCTTACGCAATAAATTGCGATCGATACGCTTGGTGTGGGTCACTGTTGTGGCTTTACAAATATTGCTGTTTGTAACAAATGTAACACATTTTTTAGAGAAATGGTTTTGAATCGTAATGCGTTCATTTAAAACGATGTTTCAATGATTCTAAGCAAGAAACAATTTAATATGCTGCGCTACTGTTGAGGGAGGATTTTAGATTTGAATTTTCTCGTTTTATTAAAAGTTCGCTAGTTTTAATTTCGCTTTTGAAAAATCAAGTCAAAAGCGTTTGGAATTAACCCACAGATAAAGCAACATAGCACATTTCACTCTTGAAGAACTGAAATAGCTATATAACTAAAGGGTGTGGCGAAGTTCGAAATATATTAAGAAACCCTCTCCTAAGACGCTTAGCAGCGAAAGGTAGTGTGTTGTCTCTATATTTTCGAAGATATGTGACTGTGATCTCATGGGTCTGAATTATATTAAACATTTACCTAAAATTCAGTTTATCAACTTGAAACGTGGCCGCGTACCACCTGTTGCAGTGGTTCCACAAACCTGATGGACCGCGATAGTGAATCAGAGGGTCTGCAAGTTATAGCCTCCTCTGACATTATACTGTTACACGGATCAACAACCTTTTAATGTTAGGGAAGGCAACGGTTTACATTGACTACGATGATTTCATTTGGCTGATTCAAAATCTGAAATAAGAATTTTCACAACACGTAAGCATTTCAAGAAATTGCATTTTCTTAAATTAAATAAGTTGGCGGTCGGGGTCTGCAGTAGAAAATTATTGCACTTTATGGCTCCACAAACTACATTACAGTGATACGCTTAACTGTTGAATTTTTTTTGTTGGCGAAAAGTTGCATCAAGTGTCACAATGTCAGAAGTTCAAAAAGATTTGGTTTCATAAACAAAACTTCTGAAGGAGTGTGGATCATACCAACATCATTGCGCTTTTGGAAACAAGACGGTCATGCTTAAAAAAGGGCAAGCAAGGAATCTGTCCAAGTATCATCACTAGAACAGGAATACTACCATGCCTTAAAAATTGACGATGTTTAAAGATTGGAAAGCTTTGCTGGATTGGCTTAAACAACAAATCGTTGTCAGGCATATTTTCATAAGCTATTTTGCACATCATGTGGAAACTCAAAGTACAGTAAAGAGCGATTAAATATACTTTGTTATACCGAGGCAAAGGCCAATGCGTTCTAATAAATTGTTCAAACGCTGACCGCTTTGCAACCACTCTCGCGCATGTTCAAAAGAGCGCGAGAACACGAAACCTTTTACCTTAGCTTACGTTTGCTACTATATGCTGGAAAGAATCCTGATTTACACTTTGTTTTATCTGACGAAGTTGGATGGCAACCATTAAAACTGTACTCATACTTTGGATGTAGATGTTCCTAAGTTTAAGAAAACCTGCGGCTGCTGTGCCCGCGTGAAGGTTTAATATGGCTCGTGTCAGAAGTTTATTTCCCCAAGTGAGAACAAAACATTGCATCAAAACGAAATTCGATGATTAGCAGATACTTGGACAGTAAGTCAAGGGAAGTCTCTGTCGCTCTTTAGTTTTTTCTCCTTATTTTCCGTAGGAAGATATGAGTGGTATTTTAAGACGAAATTAATTAACTTTTGCTGCCCGCAAGCGATATTCCACACTTCATGCGTTCCGTGATGCTAAAACGCTCTCCAGTCCCTAACCCTGGTCAACCTCGACAGCAAGAAATATTGACGATTCCTGAATTATTTTATATGATATTTTTCGTAATTAACAAAATCAGAATTAATTACATAAATCCAGTTGCAAAAAGTATGTTGCAAAACTTATGCTTGGCACGGCTCTACTCCAAGAGTAGCTATCCTTGACGAAAATAAATGAAAAATTGTTTTTATGCAAGATATACATATACCTTGTCGCATACAAGTTCTTCCTATGACTCGAATAGGCCCTGCTTCTTTTAAAGAAATTTCTGATTCACCTGCAATACCATACTAGTAGTTTTGTATAGATTTCGCGATCATAGCATCTACAGTATAGTGCTATATTATTGCAAGGCGCTGAAAGTTGGTGCTAAAAGTTTGCAAGACTTGGCAAAGTTCGCACGAGCGTGTGACGGTAACAGCAACAATAACCTTTGAATAATTTATATCGAGCGCTTCTGTTTAGGTTCGACACTGAGTCATAATTGGGCTGCAAGTTCAGTTGACAGGCTTTTGCCAAAACACTCCATGAAACATTAATCTGCTTGTGCCTACAAACAGCGTTAGTTTCCTGGTGATTCCACGCCGTGCCTGGCAGTATAAAACCGTGCCGAAATAAGTCGTTTCTGGAGCCTCCGGCGAAAATACTGCTGTTTTTAATCGGACTTAAGACAACATTTGCAATTTGAAAAATCTTGAGAAATAGAAATCTGTGGACAAAGATACGAAGTCCTGAGGTTTGTTTCTATCATGAGCAGATGTATTAGTCACGTTGCACATTCGCGTTGACATCATAAACGCCGCTGTCATGTGTGGCAAGGTACGATCTGCATGTAGGATCTGTTAATGGCGAACTAACACCGCCAACTCGATTGTAAATGTGTATCAGGCCCGTCTGTTGAAACACTCTTCTTTTGATCCCTCCATCCCAAGATGAAAATCTACAGCTACATGGTCTTGTAAAGGAGTGCAGGCTATACACCTTTTATATTTGTCCTTGGTTAAAATTTTCGGATTTTAACTTACTGTGCAGGGTGTTGGAGAACCCAATTCCATATTTGCGATTCGGGACCATCGAAAAAACTGTTTTTACGTATTGCAAGCTTTTATGAGTGCCACTTCTCTGGAAACACAAAAAGCTCCTAGACTTGGTTTTTGCAGCGCCCTTGTGAAAAATCACTGATGAAAGCCTCATTGTTGCGTTGTGCCATTGAAGTTCAGTGGTTTTTCTAAGGGGGGGCCTGCGGACCCCCAGATTTTTTCTTGATTTTCCGCTTAAGTTTGTTTGGTTGACTTGAAATATACAGTAGATAACTTTCGGCCAAGAATACGATAATTTAGGAACCCTCTAGCCTGCATTCAATATTTCCCAAATGCATGATAAACTGTGTTGTTGTTTTTGACGGCCGGGTAACTTTAGAATTTTTTATGACGACACACCAGTGGTTGCTCGGATCCTGCGTGAAATTTAGTCAGACCGCCGTCGTGATATTGAAGGATTCACTTCTAAACTAAGAAACAGTCGCAGACATGAGAAGATTGATCTTTCGTGCATGTGAGATGGAACTGGATTATATAACTGTCAGCAGATTGTTTCTTGTCCCAGCAGCAAAAGGTTTTTGAAAGCATTAAGAATTGGTTACAGTTAATTCATCCCAATTCATCCTGGCTGCAGTATTGCGTTCTGCTGCCTTGTGTATACGACTTCGAAACACCTTACGTAAGTGGTTGGTTGCTACAGTTTCAACTCTACCCACATGTCGTACAACCTCATAAAATTTTGTACAGATTTTTTGTAATGATTCAGAAGCAATTCTTTCGCGTAAATCAGCTCTTTTTCCCGGGGGTCAAACGTTTTTATCGGAAAAACACTTGGACGAATTCGCAAATCATATTCATATAATGAAAATTATTTAAAACATGAAATAACTTTGGCAAAGAATTCGTTTCGGAAGGAGTCGAAGCTGCCTTTACCGCTGGAACGATTTTTTCATTTGTCGCTACTTAAAAAACTGCGTTTGATTGTTACTGGTAGCTGTAACTCTTCCCGTCACCAGCGCTTCATGCGGGAGAGGTTTTTCAACAATGAAATTAGTGAAAACATTTCCCAGAAATTCCACGATCAGTAAAAGATTGATTAACAGTTACCCACTTTACACTGCACGTTTATTGGATTGATGCGTGAGCGATTCGTCGCCCTTGGCTTACCTTCGTGAACGCAGTTGCGAACTCGATATTCGGGCGTTTTCACACTGCAAGGAATTCGGAGATTTGCTTCGCGCGCTTGGCCTATGGTATTGCAAAAGCGGGGAATAGGTGAAAATGAAAACGTGAAAGGTGATTCCACTACAGAAAGGTGCTTTTCGTAGGTGCAGTTGGAATCGCCGAGACGTGATTTTATTTAGCTTAGTCCGAAAAATAACTGCCAGCAGAGAAAACGTGGAGAACTGCTGGGCGATGAGGTCATGAAAACCGCGTCGCATCGTAATTGCACTGTTCAAGTGACTGTAATAGAATTTGAATAGCCTTTCTGCAGGACAGGAAATGGGAGTTTGTTTTCACACTGCAAAGCCACTTTGTTGATTTCAGTCAAGATCATTAACCAGCCTTTTCTCTGCAGTGCAATACAACAGAGTGTCAAATATAAGGCTTCACAGCACTTGGTAATTCGTAATCTATGAACAGTAGGTACTGCAATTCACCTAATTGCAATTATAACCTATTTCAAAAAGTTTTATGACACATTTTATGCTACTCGTGTTCCATTATGAACTGAGGAAATCATAGCCACATAACTGGGATACAAAGTTCAAAGTGTAGCCTATATTGAAGTCATCCACTTCCAATATTACATATTTTGCACAGAGGTTGAATAATTCTACTATACCAAAGTGTAATGAAAACCTATTAATAATCTTTCAGTTTGCTCAACCGATTCAATTTTGCTGATTGTTTCCTAACTAGGTGTAGTTAGCCTACAGGCATAAATTAATCCGTCATTTTTGCTACAGATTAGCTTGAATAGGCTAACCTGTTCCACGGTAGTGGTTTTAGCACCAAACAATCACAGGAAAGGTTGCACAAGACTCAATACAAACCACCCCACATCATTTTCAATCGAATCCCTTATTATCGGATTCCCAATCTACCTCTGCTAGTTGGATTCGCTGAATCGCATATGGTTGAAAAAATGCGCGCTCAAGCAGGCTCGGTGAGAAACTCACGGTCGTGCTTGAGTTACTAGTGGGATTACCAATCCAACGCGAATCCCATAAGAATGCAGTGTAAAGTGGGTAAGTGATCTACTTTCAGTTGAAAGGGTAACAAGCTGAAAAATAGACTTAGATGGTTTCGTTGATGACTTTGATAGCCGATATGATAATCGAAGGATTAAGTCACACTGAGGTGATAATGATATAAAATTCTAACGTAGACTGTGCAGGATCTGTGTGAGAATTATATTGCTCATTGTCTATTTGTCAGAATCTTTTCAGGCTTAGAGCTAGTGCGTGTTTCGCTTATGACAAGACAGTCATAAATCAACGCAGGGTTGAAAAGTCAGCTTTTGAGGATCACCCAGAGGAAAATTCAGTGTGAATATTAAAATGAACGACTTTGTTAGGAATATACTGCAAAATACGTTTTACGCCTGCTGTTACATCTTGCATGCTATCAGGTACACACCCTAAACGCCGATGCACTGCACACCCATTTGCGGCGTTGCTTTGCTACTTTCGGTGCAACTAGTCCCGAAACCTCGCTTCTGCTAACTGCATAGTGCATTGAATAGTCCAGTGGTTCCCAACCTTTTCAGTGTCATGGACCCTTTCGACGATTTGGCTGAAAGCTGTGGAGCCATTTGATAAAACCAGTTAATACTGTTACGTACATGTGGTCTCTACTACTACAAGCTATCATCTGCTTTACGTGCTAAAAATCAGGTATGTTTCACGGTGCTTTCACGTAACAAATGTACATTGTTGCATAACAATCGAAATGTGCCAGGAATGGAAATACGTGAAAAAGCGTTGTAAGGGAGGGGTACTTCAACTCGCATACCTTTGTTAAATGAAAAACATGTTCGTTTACATTAGTGTCGGAAAGGGGGCAGGGGGCCTTTTCCACTTGATTTTGAAATTTGATAATTTGGTATGTTTTTCTCTTAGTTTCGGAGTTGGACAAATGAAATTTCACCACCTCTTCCCCCCATGGAAAAAACTTCCGATGCCCATGCCCTCTTAGGTGTGAAGATTGTTCTTGATGATGTCATAAAAATTGTGAATTTCATCCGCTCACATCAAAGAAGCATCTAATGTTTTCAAAACTGTGCAGAGACATGCAAGCATTCGCAATGAGGTTTTTATATAATGTTGAGGCACGCTTGTTATCCAGAGGAATAGTTTTGAAGCGGTGTTTCATTTCAACTGCGCCAAGAGTCGCGGTTTTCCTTACTCAACAAGGACACCTAATGTCCACTAATTTTCAATACAACTTTTGGCTTGCCAAACTGTCCTTGTTAGCACACAAATCGTTTGAGTTTGCCGTTGCAAGGGATATGATGTATTTGAAGCTTCCAGTAAGGTTAAGCGTTGTGAAGTTGTGGCAAAAGAAAGTATCGGAAGGCGATTTTTCAGATTTTAAATGCTTACAAAAAGTTTTCCGAAGTACTAATTAGGAGATTGAAGACACGACCTTGGAATCAGAATTATGCACAACCATCTCAATGTTCTACTACAAAATTTCGAAGTCCCTTTTCCAAGAGACGTTTCTTTGAATCTAAATTCTCTGCTGTGGAACGTGCAGCTCTTTACAGATGAGGACTTCAACTTCAATTACTTAACATGTGAACTTATTTAGCTGCGGTCAGATTTGGTCCAAAAAACAGAATTTAGAATATTTATAAATTACGCTGAATTTTTGGTATCACTTTTCAGCACTCTGGAATACAGGCATTTCAGTCTAAAAGCTATTTCAGTTCTTGTTCGCATGCCAACAACCTACTGTTACGAGGATGGATTTTCTGTTCTTATCCAAAATGAATCGAAATAGAGAAACTCAAGGAAGTTGATTTCTATCAAGAAAGTTGATTTATTATGAGAGGGGACCCTTGAAACAGGGTTACAACCTTATTTTTCACAACTAGCGGATGAAATTCAGCAGTAACCACCACATTAAATGAGACATGTTTTCTTTTTTATTCACACTGTCATGCTGCAGCTGCCCTTGTTGTATGCACTGCCGCCATGGCCGTTGGAAAGAGGTCTTGTACTTTGAAATTTGCTGCCTTTACTAGAAATATATTTTTCTCTTGTCGGAGTTTGTAAAATCGATTTATCATCTTTTGCAAGCTAGACACTTCTCGATTTATCATCTTTTGCAAGCTAGACACTTCTCGATTTATCGTCTTTTGCAAGCTAGACACTTCACCACTGATTTATCGTCTTTTGTTCTTCACCACTGATTTAACTCGATTTATCGTCTTTTGTTCTTCACCACTGATTTAACTCGATTTATCGTCTTTTGCAAGGTAGACACTTCACCACTGCAGTTAGTGTGAATTTTGCTATTTTGCTTTCATCTTATACATAAAAAGGCCGACTCCTTAACATAAATGGAATGAAATTTGGCTGTTAAAATCAATGCAAATCGTGGCAAGAAATCTTTGATTCAACAAAAGTTTCAAAAGAAATTGTACCATTTCAACAGGAATTCCCAATTTAGGAGTGTGATGTAAAAAATGATCCAACTGGGCATCCGGCGTCGGACAAAAAATCCGACTCCGATTTCACCCTAAAACCTCCGACTCAGTGGCGTAGCTAAGGGGGGGGCAGAGGGGTCGGTCCGCCCCTGGCGGCACATTTATGGGGGCGGCACTACGGGCTATGCCGTAGGCTATAAACCTGTACAGAAATAAAAGTGGTTGTAATATCGGGACATTAATCGCAGCAGATGGACGTTTTTTATTTTGAGTAATTTAAACTTATGGCATGTGTATTTAAGCGATTGTTATCTTAGCCAAACAATAAACAATCGTGTATCAGGGGGGTGTATCAATAGGCTTTTTTACAACGACGCTGCAACACGGTTCTCAACACGCTTATCAACTCATTTGATGTCAAATTTTACTGATTCGCTGCACGGTTGATTGATCGAGTGTTGGGTCGTTGTTGACGTTTGATCGTAGTCCTTTTATGACGTTATAGAACTTAGGAGTATAGTAGATGACTGTGGGCAAACCCGTGGCTGTGGTAAGCTCTAAGATTTTGTAAGTTTTGTGCCTGCGAGTAAAAGCGCTTTGTTGGGTCTAAAAAACATTTCTGTGTAAACCTAATAAATGTGTAGTTGGATTTGTGCTCGTCAAAATGGATTTACGTATGTGTGTAGAAATATAATCTAGCTCAGTATTCTTCAACATGGGTTCCGCGGAAACCTAGAGTTCCGCAAAACATGTAGTGGGGTTACGTGAGCTGTAAGGTTTCCGTGAGGGTTCCTCGTTTTTTTTAGGGGGAATGATTTCTTGCTTCAGTATGTTGATGTGTCATTATGAAAATTTTCAGATCACCGTCCTGCATTCAGACTCCAAGTAGGCCAGTTAGTTGTATAGGATGTCGAGTGCAGTTAATAGCCGAAAAAGAAATATTGATAGTTGTTGCGTTGCTTGTTCATTGTTGTGCAATTAAGAATGTTATTGTCGCATCATAGTTATAAGATGCTGCTAATGTACAGCTCACAGTAGAAAAAAAGGCCCCCTTGAACTTTTGCAGTTTATTCACAAGTATAACTATGGGAACTCTGTTCCAAATATAGTAATAATGCTGCGGATTTTCTTCACAGTTGCCGTTAGTGTTGCTACGTGTGAGAGGAGTTTTTGGAAACTAAAACTGATCAAGAATTACTTAAGATCTAGTATGAGCACCTTACGGTTGAGAACTTTTGCTACACTGTCTATAGGGCAACAATTGACAGATTAAATAAATTGTGACATTGCCGCTAAAGAATTTGCCAACAAAAAAGCAAGAAAAGTTACTGTGTAGAAAATTGTAGTTTTCATTTCAGAAATAAATATGGTCCTAATTTTTACCCTTTTTTTACTATTTTTCTCTATATGCCATTTTTGCTTTTTGTTTAACTGACACTTACAATGTTTGAGTTTCTTGGTGTGTATTTAAAGCATACCATATTTGAGCATGTGAGATTGTTGTAGCATTATGATGGTGCACAAACTAGTTCAGGGTGGTCCAAGACTGCGAGTATGAAGGGCCACATTACGGTTTGAGGAAAAATTTGCGGGCCGCAAAGAGAGGAACTCCATTGCAATTAAAAGACTCGTTTGCTGTTCTAATAGACCTAAATTTTGCTGCACGCCGAAAGCAAGTTTTTATTTTAGGGCAATTTTTGAATTGTTTGTTTGCAACTCAAAGTGGAGATTTTCTGTTAGAAAAAAAATACACAACACGCCAACAAACTAGCAAAACAATTTTATGTTTCTTGGTTTTGGTTATAAAGTCGATGTCCGCTGTAATTTCCGTAGTCAGCAGACGCAAGCAGGCATGCAGGTTTCATCAGCCATTCTAATTCGTATTGTCGCTTTTCAATCGCATCATAATTGAGAAAGCACTTTTCCATATTTCGAACAAGGGGAGCACATCTTCAGCGAAAATTCTCTTAAGCGGGGCAATTGCCCGTTTGCCCCCCTGGTTGTGGGCCTGGTCACCCTTCAATTATTTCAAAATTGCTTCCCTAGAATTTCCGTGGTATTTGCCGTATGTTTTCTCGTTAAGAAAAACTCTTTCGGAACGGATATTGCTTGCAACTTCAAAAGACACTGTGGTTTGCCATTGCTATGCCGAAAAAATACCTTTCCTCCCAATAAGAATTGAATTTTCTGTTTTCCTCCGACACTTCTGTCTTGACACTCATTAATTGTTAAATTACTATACTTGAAAAAATATTACTTCATTACTTCCACAATACACATCTAATTTAACTCAAATTAATTACAGAATCTATGTTTGCAACAAAGATAAAAAATAAACGCATGCTTTGTGGTCACAGAGTACTGTAGCGTTAGCCTAGCCTAGAGGTAGAAAGATGTTGCTACCCCCAATAGTTACATAGTGACCTGTACTTTAATGATGTGTGACTTGCATTGGCTGTGTGGCTAATACATTGTATTTATGACTTTGTGTAATATATCTTATACGGAAAGCGTTCGCGGGCCGCACAATAACCGTCTGCGGGCCGCATGCGGCCCGCGTGCCAGTGCTTGGACCACGCTGAACTGGTTAATATTACAAAGCTTTAAGAGCCATCCACTGTGCAATACGTATTTTTATGGGCTTCGGGGGCGCCAAACTCAAGGGCCGCCCCGGGCAGCCAACACTCTAGCTACGCCGCTGCTCCGACTCCTTACGACTCCGCAATCCTGGTTAAAGCAGTGGTTCCCCACGATTTCAGGCTTTCGGCACCTTACGAAAAAGAAATATAATTTGCGGCAGCTAGTGGTGGTAGCTTATAACGAGCAGTGCAGCACAGGTAATAAAGAGGCGTACCTGGCCAAGCGGGGAAGTTCTTACTGTTTCTGCTACCGAAACTTCCCGAGCCCTGGGTGCGCGTCTCCAAAACGCGACCGTCACAATGGAAGCACAGTGTGATTGGGCGAGAAATGCTGCACATGGATCGGACCTGCGTGCGGTTGTCAGTCGGCCGCGGTCGCTAGCTCCGCCTGAGGATAGGAAGAGTGTGACGGAGCGTCACACAGCGTTAACAGGAAGTCATCTTGCTATAAAACGCGCAGTGCAGCACAGGCAATAAGGAGTGTACCTGGCTGAGTGGGGAAACTTTTACAGTTTGTGCTGCCAAAACATTCCGAGCCCTGCATTATGGGTTCGTGTCTCCACAAAGCGACTGTTACAGTGACGAACCCATAGCAGTTTGGTTCGAGGTTTGGCGACATTTTGAAAATATCTTTTCAATGATATATTCAAAAACGTATTAGCTCGCGGCACCCCTGCCCCCTGGGCGTTATAAATGGCACTCCGATCGGGAACCATAGTTAGCGGAACCGGGGGGCCGCATGGGCCTAGGCCCCCAACTTTTATTTCTGGGGGGGCCTCCACTTTTGAATGTCGAATTTTGCCTAAATAAGTTTAAGTAACGCAATTAGTAGTGGGTCCATTGTTAAAGTAAATCGTTTAATGAAAAACATGTTGCAGAATTTTGGAAGTATTTTGTCAATATTATTTGCAATATATTATACCTGCAATTTGGTAGGATTTCGTATTTGTTTGGCAAAAGGCACCTTCACAATCTGTCATCCTGCTATGGCTTGCTTACCGCATTGGTATTATTCAACAGTGTTGCCATATGGTGTAACACAACACAATTTTTTACAAAAATGGTGTAACGTTACATGTTTATGTGCATGGGCATCGGAAAAATCTTTTCCAGGGAGGGGCCACTGATGGATTTTTCCAAACATTTTTCTCAGGATGGGGGGCAAAAGTGGTGAAATTCGTTTTTTACCACTCGAAACTAAGAAAACAGCCTTTTTTCTGAAGTTTTCAAATTGGTTGCCCCCCTCCGGCACCCATGCTTGTGTGTAGGAAAACGTTCGTGCCACACGACTAAAAAATTGATGTATTTCAAGCGTTTCAACACATCTAAAAATACTGAAATTTTGCTGGTTCTTATACGCAAAATGAAATATTTGACAGATCAATTTCAATTGTGTTTTTGTTTTTGCATTGGCAACACCAAATAGCTATATTTTATTTCTGCACTGGTAACACAATTGGCATCCTTACAGACAACTTGCCAGTTGCTACTGTACATATGCTTTGTCTTGTCTTTGGATTTCGGTATCTAATGCCTTTGTGGAATGAGTATTCAGAGTCATGTTACTTCTGTGGTCAAGATGTGGAAAAGTTGTAATTTTGAATGTGTTTAAAGACAGGTATCGACCCTGTGTCAGTTTGCCTGTTTTTAAGCTGTGCTCTTGTTTTTTTTAACAGCCCAGTGGCGACTCCGGCACATGGGCTCCACAGGTTCAGCCCGAGTCGTCGATTACGATTTCTATTTGAGAAATCGAGCTTGCTTGCTTTGTATATTTGTGCCACCACCCAAGAGCCGGTCCCACTTCACTAAGTTGTTAACTCGGGCTTTTTTCTTTGTACCTTGTCACTGTTAATATGTTTTCGTTTCATGTCCGGCCTTTCACGTTCATGCTGCAGGTGACCTGAACAAAACAATATTGTTCGTAGTAGGCGTTCTATCGACTTCGTTCGCTTGCGCTTTACTCGGGCTCATCCATCACAGCCAGAGCTATGCAATTTAAGTATTTTTTAAAACGGAATTTATGTCGAACTGAATGTTTTTTGAACCAATGGATTTGCATAGAACATTGGATTTGACATCCAATCCCATGGACAGTTCCCATTTTGAGAGTAATTTTAAACGAATAAAAAATTGTCCAGCAACTCGGGCTAATATGAATGAGCCTTAGTATACTCAAAGGCAGGGGTGGCTCGTCCAGACGGGCTGCCGCCCTCACTGAAAAATGTAAGGCAAAAGATTCCGCCAAACGGCCAAACTCGCCTTAAGATGTGACTGGTTTAAAACATTGAGATATGAACACTTTCAAGCATGAGAAATCTGGCATGCCTATAAGCATTCAAGTACTAATGCTATAAGTAGGCTAGTAGACCTTTAATTTTTTGGTAAGGTGAACGTTGCAGCTGTAACTGATTCAGGATACAAACTTTTACTGGAAAAGCATAACAATCCAGTTCAAAAAATGAGAAATCTTGTGTAAAATCATAAACTGTTCGAAATTTTTTGGAAAATTTAAACTTCATTTGAACGAACTTGATTAAAGTACCAGCTCAAAGAAGGTGGCTCTAGCCTAGGTCTGCTGCCATGACACGGTTTGAATAAAATGCTAAGGTTTGTCTTGTTAACAATAGTTGAGTTGAGTTTATTTGGCGAAAGCTAAGAATTTCAAAGACGAGAAAGAAATCATAGCAATTGCAAAAACGCCGGGGCACCGAAAAAACCGCAAGGTTATCGAGTCGTTGCCCCTTGACTGGTCGATTAAGGTGCACAACAAGCCAAATTTACATCAAATCGGATAGCCTGTGTGGGAAAGAGCTGCCAGATGATCAACACAGTTGCGCAGGGAGTGCTGGGTCGCAACCGGTCTCTCTCGGTGGAACAGGTGCTCAGATCCGCAA
>Ga0210059_1008693_pt1 | contig 15970 bp, 11 predicted proteins | sample Ectturendosymbi2_FD_188042 | JGI IMG/M metagenome (GOLD analysis project Ga0210059, IMG submission 188042) | Ecteinascidia turbinata endosymbiont from Florida, USA - Sample 2 (SPAdes) (version 2) | ecosystem: Host-associated > Tunicates > Ascidians > Unclassified | place: Key West, Florida...
GAATGCGCGGGAGTGCCATGTAATTAAAAGATGTTTCTTAAACACGACTGGATTGCGGGCGCCACAGACGCAGCCGGGGGGAGACCAAAGAGGCCATGGCACCCCCAAATTTTTAGAAAATATAGTCATTTTGTGCATTGAGAGGCGTTTTCCTAAGCAAAATAGTGTTATTGGCCTAAAATCAAACATTTTAGCCTCCCTACATTTTTTGCCCCCACCCAATTTTTGGGCTGGCTACGCCACTGGCCGGCGCACGCTTTATAACAAATACGTCAAACTCTCTGGAACAAAGGCCACTAGATGGCCATCAGATAGATTTTGACAGTGATTGCTCTTTGAGATAATTCCCTTCCATTCCAAGTTCGTAAATTGCCGGAGGATTGCTTCAATTATAAACATAAACCAAAAATAACCCGTTTTTGAAACGTCGATTTCAGCACAGCTTTGTTTTTTTTTTGATGATCCACGCAAAACAAAGATTACTTTCCTTGATATGCAACCGAGGAAAGACGCTTTGCGTAGTTTCTACAACACCACTCCAAGCCAGCACAGGAAACGAAAATATGTGAACAGGTAAACGCCACAAGATGATTCACACTTTTTCTTGCACATGATAATTTACGATGCTCAGGACCACGGAAGAAAACACTTCCGAAGATTTACAGAGGCACTGTGAAAAAACACCACTCAAACAAAATCTGTGCCACATGAAAACCACGTAAAGGTATCAATTGTTAGTGGAGAATACAATCCAGCCTGTTGGTGCTACACTAGAAAACAGACGATGTGAACTCGAGTTTTAACGGGTTGTTGATAACCACTTGTCGACATTGTTGCGTCTGCACGTTGATTATTATCAAAGAGCAACAGTTTTCAGCTATAAAATGACAAGATCCTACAATATCGCATCCACAAATAAAACAAGGCAAAACAAAACCTACAAAACCAAACGATTTTTCAGTCACTGTTAATGTACCGAAGCCATATTCACAGTGGGTTGAAACAAGATGCACAAAAACCATTTCATAAACGTTTCACACGAACGTGCTGTAGAAAAATTTCGAAGACACAAAATGAACGAATTAGAAAAATTTCTGGTAGATCAGCGCAACTTTTTCAAAATACGTTCGAGGGCAACGTCATCGACGAACAGAGTCCCGTCCGCTTTCGACCGTAACCACCTTTCGCATTTCTTCAGGGTGATAGTGAAAGACACACACGTGCCCAGCACACTGTGCAAGTCCTTGCCTGCCTCGGCCGACCACAATTGGCTCAGGTCTGCTTTCGTGAGAGGGGAGCGCTCGCGGACGAGCTTAGCAATCAAGAGCAAACCCTCGGCCACGAGACGCGAATGCGACTTTTTCGCCGGAACGCGTTGAGCACGTACAGGTCGCTCCTTGCACGAAAGTCCCTGCTTCGAGACTTGTTTCGATGAAACGTCAGGGACACTGTGACGTAAATTTTGAACAGAAACAGGGGTCAACGACCGGTCAAGCTTGTTGCACAGGGAGACAGCTGCTTCGGATGAGGCGAATCGGATGTTTTCGTCGTTTAAACATCCGATCAAGATGAGATATCGACACACAGAATTCAGTTCCTGTCCTTTCACCGATGACATCCTTGCACCAAAGCTTTTCGCGATCAGCTTAACCAGAACGCCTATGCCAGCCGTGTTGCGCGGGGCAGTCTGTAGATACGATTTGCAAGCATCCCTTACTTCCGACAAGAGCTCCACGTGGGGAAAAGTGACAGAATCATCGGAGTCGTCTTCAGTCACAAACCTATGGAAGATCCAAGAACACCCGGGGGCTCCGAATTGGGCACCAAAAGCAAACCGACCACCAGCAGTCAGGAGGTGATGGAGAACGCACGCCTCAAAGGCAACTTTGCTCTGAGCAAAATCTTCACCGGCAAAATGCTTACGAGCTGCCTCCAACAAATGTTTTGTTTGTGCGCAGTTGTTTCTTTCAGAAAAGTACTTGGAAAGAAAGCATCGTAGTTTTTGCATTCTCTCCCCGTTGGCGTTTATCATGTTCGAAGTGGAGGCAGAACGATCGCTTTCAAGGTCTTCGGCAGCATGCAAACTTTCCGAATGATTCCGAAACACATGCAAATTTTCCGAAGGTTTCCGAACCGCATCGGATGTTTCCAAATCGTTGTCTTCAGCACTAATGTTCTCTCGCTTAGCTCGTTTCTTAGTGGTAGATTCAAATTGGTTGGATAAGCTTTCTGTTGAAGAATTATCGTAGTCGTCAGCAAAATTTGATTTGCTAGCCGCGTCTTTCGTAATGATGTTCTGCTCTGTACTGCTGGACAAAGAAGCTCTTCGTTTTCTTGACAGGCGAATGGGTTTCATTTCATCACAATCAAGGTTTGTTTGGGGATTAGAATCCGGGCAAGAAATACCCGCCCTATCAACACGAGCAGACATTTGTGAAAATGATGCCGTTGAGCTGTCACGTGATAGCACCGTGGTCTGTGGTTGCTGTGACTGGGAAGCGGCCTGGTTTGGGATGACAGGAGGGACATCTGTCTGTTGCTGGTTCTTGCACGCTTTTGGGTCGATTTTGGGCGACGAACCTTGGACAGACGTACGTTTCGCGCCTGTGCCCGACTGCAGGGAGCTTGTTTGTAAACCAGATCGAGGGTCAGTTGCTAGGGTGGTTTCCTCCGAATGAGAACTACTAACGGTTCCCATTTGTTCCACGCCAGACTTGGTTCCAGCTACATCCTCCTTGCAGTCGTTTTTCAAATTACTTTTTTGGGCTACAGCCTCAGATGAGTTGCCATTAAGCTGGTCCGGATTCGAGCTCGTCACTTTGGCATCCGCGGAGTTTCCAACAACTTCGCATCTGCTTGCTTCTAAGACACCGTCGTTCTGTCCGACGCTGGTAACGTTTTTCTTAGTTCTGTGGTTGTTTGCGACATCATTGGAGTTTGACGTGCATTGGTCTGCAATAAAGTTTCATAAACATTTTCAGTGAAACGAGTTTTCTTGAAGACGTGCACGGTTACATCTGAGTGATTCTCTTGCAATGCACCAAGTTCCAAACTTTTCCAAAGCAACAATATGTGGCTTTATGGGAAGCAGCAGACCCAAACGTTTGTAAAAAATGACGTTCAAAAGTCAGACCAAAAGCTATATACAACACGTTACTCCATTCTGCTGTTGTGATCGGAAAGCCCGAGCGGCATGTGCGCAAAGCTTCACACTGTGGCAGCAAGCAACAATAGACTTCACCCGACGATATCACTCTATTACTGCTTGTTCGCACCAATTATATGTGGGTGTTGTTCTTCGCGCACATCCCGTTCGTGGTGAATCGCACATTCAACGCAACGCCAAAGGTGAGGTTGCAACACTACTTTACTTCCTTCAACATGTGGTAGAAGTGCTTTGCCTAATGCACAGATATTTCGCATTTATTTCAAGCCATTTCATGCATTAAAAACATCACCTTGCAGGCCTTTTTGCTGCCGCACCAGCACGCGCTGAGCAGTAATGGAAACTGGGGGCAATTTTTGGATCAAGCTGCGAAGCCAAGGAGATAGGGTCCGCATTGGTACCGCGGCAAGACGGCTTTCAAATTTACTCCTGACGTGGCGAATAAGACGCTTCAATCTTACACCACGGCTTTTATCGATGGTCTGCAAAACAAACGTATGAAGTCTTAAAGAACAACAAGCTTTCGAGAAAACGCAAGCTCCTTGGCCGGAAGAAAACGTTTCTTGCGTAACGTCAGAGGAAAGCTTTAGTCCGAACAAACAGGCCGCAGAAGGATATCAAAGTTATTGCCGAAAAAGCTAAAGGGGCAAATGGCAAAAATACAATAAGACAGTCCCAGATCAACATAATACGCATTAATATCGCCACTGCAATGTGTTTCCCACAGACTGTGATGAAGGTTGCCATAATTTTAGTGAACCAAAAGTGTGCAAGACAGGGTTATCTGTCACAAGTACTGTGTTTCCAAGTCCAGTTTTTGTGCCAGGCTTCAATATACGGAAGTGACGCAAGCTAGCACCCGGGCCATGAAATCAAAGTTTGGGCAATCAAAACCACCTGTCACGTAGCTCAAAAACATTGTTCTGAGCATGGGTGAGGACCAGTACTGGGAAATACAGGCCTACAAGCATATTGAAATCAGTAGGCTTAACTGTGAACTGCTTCCAGTACAAATTTTAGAGTTGCGGAGTGTTTCAGTACTATAGTGAACACTACAGGTCATGCTCAGGAATTAAACTCAACTTATTTTCTTTTTTTCATAGAGTATATTAACAAACGATATATTTCAGTGCACCCTGTACCAAATGCTGTATAACATATTTTCGGTTAAATGGCAACAGCGCATAGCCTTGACTCTTCTATAGGCTGAATCTTTTGGTATTGCCTCAACAGCAATATGTGAGTAATAACACAACGTCTAAAACCATTTTGGTTTCATAGCTCTAGGTCAGGGGTTCCCAACCTTCATGTGACCATGTACCCCTTCAACATTTCGACAGATGAGCATGGACCCCTAAAACTTCTTATGACAGAATATTTTATCAGAAGTGATCATACATATATTTATGAATATGCATGTAACGATTTTTGAAAATAATATTAACTGATATGTGTACAAATATTTGCAAATAAATAATACATAATTGCATTTCTCCCTTCTATTCCTAACCTCAAATGTACCAGTGCCTTCAGATAGGCAAATGTACCCCTAGGGGTACATGTACCCCAGGTTGGGAACACCTGCTCTAGGTTTTGCAGCATCATTATTTTCCTGTAGCATGTGTCCCACATCTAACAATTTGCATCCAACACCCGTGAAAACTTCTACAAGTAATGTTTTGCACTGCACAAGTGAGTGTTACTCAATGCAACACTAGCAATCCTCTTGCTAGGAAGCAACAGATAACAACAGGATGCATGTTCTCCTTTACGTCGCAGCAAAGGATCCATTCGCATTATACCAGCTAATCAGCATATTATTTGCTATGACTTCTGCACGCAAGCAACACAACTGTCAATGAATGAGATTGCTCTGCTGAAGTCAATCTTGCAATTTTAAAGTAAAAATTAATGACTCTCAAACAAAACATACAACTTGCACCAAGTATCTTGGGGTGTATATCGACCAAAATATTCTTGGACACACCACTTACATAACCTTGAAATAAAACTATCCCGAAGTGTTGCAATGTTTTATAAGATAAGATATTACCTAAATAATAAATCATTGAGATCAGTTTACTACAATTTTATTTATAGTCATCTCCAATATGCAATTGGTGTCTGGGGTGGAGCTGGAAAAACAGCTTTGAACCGACTGAATGTTTTACATAACAAAGTATTAAGAGCAATGACCTATAGCTCTTATAGGTCGAGAATCTCACCATTGTATGAAAAGTTAAACCTACTTAAAATTGATGATATATACATACTTGAAATAAGCAAATTCATGCATAGGCTGCACTGGGGTAGAATTCCTATCAATATCGATCAATTGTTTACTTCCGTAAGTCAGGCCCACTCGCATGCAACCCGTGCTGCCACACGAGGTGGACACATTTGGCAAATGGCTTCGACAGTCAAAGGCAAAAGATCTCTGAAACAACTTAGTCCAAAAATCTGGGACTCCTTTGATCCTTCCTTATATGGTGTTTCGCTACCTACCTTCAAGAGGCAGTTAAAAGACAAACTGGTTAATGAATGTAGTGATTGAGTATCCTATACGATGTGAGAAATGACGATAAGGTTAGGGCTGTACAACTTGGATTTACGATCTCTGCCTATTTGCAATGTACCATTGATTTGGTTGGAAAAGTATATACTGTAAGTGCATCATCAGGTTTAGATTCTAGCGTGTTTTGCGTGCATGAATTGACTGTTTATTACTGTCTAATTTTTTGTTGTTGTTGTTTTTCTTTTTTGCTGCCGCGGTCTCTTTGTTTCTTTTACAAGGAAAATCCGCAAGAAGGTTCTTCTCCATCATATGCAGCAGGCCGGCGTCTTGGAGGATTTCTTCACCATCATGAAATGCTTCTGGACAACTTGTGAAGCTTTGTACACCACAGTGCGCGTGGCTTCTCAAGCGGCTGGTTTTTGCAGAAGTTAGAGATTTGACTTCTTGGCACAAAACTACGAACTGCTACAGAGCAACAATTGTCTGCTTGGATGCGAAAGGGTTGTGGAAACCCGGGCAGAGTTTCATTTTAGACGGGTTTACACTTTCTCTGCCACGCTCAGCTCCTTGTGGAACTGAGCAAACAACGATAGATACCAGTTGCGACCCAGTGCTCCCGCGCAACTTTGTTGATCATCCAGCAGATTGCAACCTCTTCAAAACTATAACCTTATTAAATTCGTAATATTTCGGCCATCAACTTTAAACCATGATAGAAATTTATGAAACTGTCGAGGGGCGCCAGACGAGACAACCTGTTTAACAGTTTTTTTCGGAGTCCCAGAGGTTCCTCTTTAATTGCATGAAATTGTTTAATGTTTGCGCCAATAACCTCTCTCTCTCTCTCTCAATCGGACACACCAAGAAGACATGCACAGACAGCTAAGGTGCAAATCGAAATGTTATTGCACTGTTTCAGCAATCTTCAACGCAAGATCACTTTGCTGCGTCGCCAGCATCTCAGTGTCGAAGCTTGCAGGCCTTGCAACAACTGGACACGGAAACGCACGTGCTACGTGAACCATATATTGGGCAAAAATGTCAAACTTGCGGGAGGCATCACAAGCACATAAGGAAACGCAGTAAAGGATTCAGAATAATACTTGTTCCTTCTGACCACACCACTACAAAAATCCTTCTGAACGTATCACTACAAAAAAACTCAAAAATCAGAAAGCACATTTAAGTAAAATTTCTGCGTGTAGAAAATCACCTTCAGAAAATCACGAATGAACACCGAAACTTTCTCGTGAAGATCCTCTTTCCAGCAACCATTGTCAGGAACCGGTAGCAAAGTTGCGTCATCTCTATATTCGCTGACGGTTTCGTGGCTTTGGATCCCGTTCGCAAGTTCAACACTTCCCGTTTGAGGAGCTTTACCGGGACGGCCGCCATCTTTATCCAAGGTTTCAAGCACCGCATATGCGTCACTGCTGATGAACACCGACGTCCACCATGGTTTCCTAAGGTGGTCGACAACTGTGAAAATAGTGGGAAACATGAGAAGGAAGCGGCGCAAATAGGCGCGTTGCATCGCGAAGCAACTCGGCAGGATTTTGCAACAGTTGCCAAAAAGAACCAAACCCTGTTCTTGTGTCAAGCTGCCTGACTCACGAATCGTCCTCACCATGTAGTCGAGGTTAATGGCATCACTATGTGAAGAATTGAACATTTCGAGAATTGCCGTAACTGCTTTTTTCTGCGATTCGCCTAAAAAATGCTGCGAGCGCAAGGCGCAGACCAGGACTTCTTTTCCTGGGCATTTCACAATTACAAAACGCTTGTCGCTGCCCAGAATTTCGACAAGAGCGTCCGGTAATATCAACGGCATGTTACGTATGGTAAGGGAGGAAGCGAGTTCACGAACCGTCATCGTTTGCGGACCAAGACGCAGCTCAGCTGCCACAATGATGAAATCCTGAACGACTGACGACGCAGAGAATGCCGTATTTGCAAAATCGAAAATTGATTTGAATTGACGACGAAACATGTCAATGGTTTCGATAGGCAGAGACAGCCAGTACATCTCCAAGTATCTCAAACCATTGGCGGAGAACCGTTTCGCTGATAAAATTTCGAAAATTTTCGTCTTGATTGAATGGAAGAGGAGAGGTGGACAAGGGTAGTCAGCGACTGACTGACAAGCTGCGGTAGGTTCAGACAGCGTCAGGTTTCCCGATGCATCGATCACGATCTTGCCATTCGAAACCCGATAGCTTTCTTCGATGTCGAGAACGCTGATCAAGCCTTCGCGGCCTTGCGACACGCGATTGGCCGCGTTTTGCAAGCTCAGGCAGCCCGCTTGTTTGACGTGGCGGTGAACTTGGTCGAACAGCGTCAACAGCAGGTGGTGACGGTTAGTTCTTCCAGGCCTCCCCTGCTTTTTAGCGACCAACATCAGAAAACCAAAAAAGCTCACGTCTTTGCTCGATATCAAAGACTTGACATTTTTTGACAAAACGGAGTTCTCCACCATGATTTCGTCGAGGTTCGGTTTCTTGTTGACAAATTCTCGAATGCCTGGAAGTTTGAGAAAGGCATTAAAACACCTACTATTTGCTTTAGACCTGACGCACGCTTTGGAAGAAAAAACATGGTCCAGCGCCGTTGCAAGCTTCTTATACACAAGGAAGCTATCTTGATGTGCTTGAAAAGTTGTCTCACAGAAGTTGTGGTCAGCGAAGCCACCGTTCGTGACTTTCTTGAAGAGATTTTCAATATTCATGAAAGAAGATGCAACAGACAACACCCGGTGCATAATCGTCTTCAATTCATTCTGCAAAGCACGGCGGAAAAGCGCTGAGTTCAACTTTGGCTTCGTGATTTTAGCGTGCTTGATTAAGAATTCCAGGAAACAACCGTGTTTCAGAACGATCCGCTCTAAGAACATCGGTTCGTGATTTTGCAAATTCCGAAAAGCTTCTTCCAGGAGCTCATCACGAACTTTCAACTGGAAAAGATCCTTCAGGAAGTTGTTTGCGCGAAACGGAACAAAGAGTCCGTCTGTTGTTTCGTGCGATGAACCAGCACCGCGTGGCGCGATGCAAGTTTCGTCAGCAGTATAATCGTTTGAAAACGAACACCCCATTTTCCTTGAGGTGTTCGAGTGCGCAAGTTCAAGATGCTGTGCAGCGCTGTCCATCGCAACGTCCGCATCAAACGACAACGAACCGTTTCCCGCCAAAACCACTTCGTCGCCTCTGACCAGGAACAACGTGCTGTCGGCCTCTAATGTTTTCCTGAAGAAGTCGTACTTCACCAGACCTTGACAATTTATCAAGTTAAACAAATTGACCACGGATAACATCTCGTCGCGTTTGAAAAACTGCGTTAAAAAGAGTTTCAGTTGGTTTTGCAAGATCCAACGATAATTCGAACCCCCCAACTGCGGATTAACGATGTTTGCCTGCTTGACGAGAAATTCGACAAAACTGTCGTGATTGGAAAGCACTTCACGCATGAACACAGTCCCAAAAAGGTTTGTGAAAACTTCCAACACGTCCTTCCAGGTCACCGTCGCTGACAATAGATTGACAACGGCTGTAAAATCTTCCTTTGAAACTCCGATCGCATCTGGGCCACTGCTATTCAGACGAAAGGAGATTTGCTTTAGCTTGCTCAGTTGCTCGTCTCCCTGAGTTCCTTCCAAAACTGCAGTGGGTTGCACGCCCTTGCAGGGAGTGCTACGTATTGCTGCGCTTGCAGCCGGCAGCACAATGGCCGGCATCTCTCTATGCACACCACTACGCTCTGGGTCCTTCACGTCATTAACATGCAATATCAGTTTCGACCCTTGATCTGAATCAGTTGCTTGGTTTGAGTGGATCTGAAAATCGAACCGTTGAGGAGTTTTCGGCGAACCAGCAGCAGTATCGGTTGTTCGCTTGCCAGAGGATGAATCCTCACTACTGGCTAACGTCGATGCAGTTGTTTGGCAGTTGCATGAAGAGCTCGAAGATTTGCCTTCGCTGTTGGCAACAAGCTTTTGATCTTTTATTGAATGCAGTGTTGACGGCAGCTTTACCACAATTAGTTTATGTTCGCCGCATCTAAGCCGCGTGGTAACAACGTCAAAGGTGCCCGAAGCACGTCTGAATGCCCTCAACATGAAGTCGACGCTGACCAATTGGACATACCCGCGACAGACGGCATCTGTCACTTGCTGCAGACTGCACGGCCATGTTTTTACGCAGGAAGATGCACGCTGGACAAGACAATTCGAAAGAGCTTGTTCATATTTCGCCAACGATTTCTTGCGCTTGTATTCCACGAGACCCATCAGCCAATCAACAAACGTACCATTAACATGTCTGTATCTCGCGCGAAAAACCACATTCAGCTTTTCGAGAAGCTTCCAAGAAACAGACTTAGTCAATGCGCCGATGAGATGCGGGTGAACGGTTTCCAAAAACACATATGCTTTCCTCAATTTTTTTCTGCCTCTTTTTTGTTTGATGGGTCGTTTGTAGCAAGTTCTGCAGCTGCCACTTGCAGCAGATGAACGAGATATTTCGCGCGTGATCTTACTCGCCAGAAAACAAAACTCTTCACCAGAAGAATAAGAGCAGATTTCGAAATCATTAAACTTTTTCAAGATTTGCACGAGCTGCTCTTTTGAAATATAGGCAGCCGGGTGCTGTGATCTGATATCAGAGATCGGGATCGAACCCGCGACCTCCAAATCAACCACCAGTCTCTTCCGGATGGCGTTGTGTACAATGGGTGTGATAGACGAAAATTTCTCGCCCGTTTTGCTCGCTGAAATCAACCAGTCAATGAATGAGCCATGAAGTCGCACAATCTGAAACAAAACAAGCAATGACTGCAAAACAGCACTTAAATGTCACTGAAACAGGAGGGTTTTTGACACCTGTGGCGCTAAACAGAAGATGCATAAAATAACAGAGTTACTACACCGTGGCATGCAAATGCATTTGCCAAGATAGGGCACTGGCAAATGTACGAAATGTCATTGTGGTGACGCCAAAGAAAACAAATGTTGTAAGGAAGCATGTCCAAACTACTGAACACAAGAGCTAATTGATAGCACTCTAGAACTCCAAAACTTCTTGTAGGTCGTTTCTTGCAAGAAACCTTTTGTATTTGTCAGTTTCTTGAGTGCATACGGTAAATCTTGTAATATTTGTCAATTCCTCCATCATTCCTCTTATTATTAGCGTGTCCTAAAAGTTATTTTTTATCTGGCAGTTTCGACACGCTGCACTGAATATGAAACAGCTTTCCTAAGTGAAACCTCCTCTATTTGGCAAATCTTATGTTTGGTGCCGTCATCGACAAACCCTACTCACTCAAACCCAGCCTTGTCAATGGGAATGTGATTTCCACGGGACACAGGACTAAAAATTTGTGCCATCGCTAGTAATTTCACCTCATATTGCAAGAATTGTCCAAAACTAAATAACATTGCGATGTGCTCGCAGCACAGTACGCATCACACTTAAGTGGTTTAGTGCTATGATCACACTTAAGAGTTTCAGTGCTATGACGAAAACTATGACGAAAGAGGTTCAGTGCTATGACGAAATCAGTACGCATCACACTTAAGAGGTTCAGTGCTATGACGAAACGATGCGAGGCTTCCTAAAAGAAGGTCGCTCCGTCCTTTTTGGCGACAACTGGAAGAACAGTCAAATAATTTAGTGGAAATGTTGGGGTGTTTTGCCACGGCTCTGCAGAAGCTAGATAATGGATGCGCACACGATGCAACGCATACTTTGTATTAGTATTTCCGTGGAAATACCTTGAAAAAGAAAAAAGTGTCGCTTGGACCAGACTCCTAAAAGCTTAATCGATGAGTTTTATTAACATGTAATTGCAGCAAAGAGATTACTGCTTTATCTTTCCAACAGTTATGGACAACAACAATGACTTCCACGTAATTAACAAGAACAAATGTTCTATTATAGAAATTTGGTTCGTAATTCAGTTAAATTGACGTCTTGAGAAAACTCAGTTGAACACGCACTCCCCAATGGATCTCACACAACGGAGTCTTCTTCCGTTTAGAACGCCACATTTTGCTGGAATAGGAAACTATTCCAGCGTTTGGAATCGTGCTGCGTATTCCGAAAAATAACAAATTGCCATTTTCGATCTCGGGTCACACAAACTGAAAAATCTTTTCCAGACAGAAACCACCAAACGTTTCCAATATATGGCCACGCGGTGCGCAGTAAACCTTAAACTTGCACAAATTTCAAGAAAGGCAGACTGCAAGGAGCGCAACGTAATTTCCTTTAATGTGCAAAGTTACTTGCGTTAAACGCATAGCAAGATAGATTTGTGTTGCGTTGCAAATTAACGCGGCGAAACAGTAATGACATTTTCTATAGAGTTACAGCATATGATGCAACAAATAACAAACCGCTTCTTTTATTTTCCTCACATATGTTGAGAAACACAGTCATCAGGGTATCGTACGCCACGTTACACTTGGACAATGGCATTTGGCGATATCCGCCGCTTTTTCATCCATTGCTTTCACACGTCGTGCAGCCTCAGCGCAGTTAATAATCTATCTATTAATTACATTACTATGCTACGCCTATGACATGCAAATGTGCACAAGCGCTTACAATTTTCAAGTGAAGACGCATTTTTCAATTTGCAGGGAAAAAATGAAAACGCCATTTTCAATCACGGTTGACACAAACTAGAAAGTCTTTTCCAGAATGGGCAGCAAGAAATGTTTCCAACGTAATGCCAGGCCAATGCGCAGCAACGTTTTCAACGGTGACACTACTTCCAAGCAAAAACAAATTTCAGGAGTTAAAACCTATTTTCCTTTGATGCGCAACATGATTTCTTTTATTCGCACTGTAAGATGGATTTGCGAAACGTAGTAACTAACCAAGGAACAGTCGTAACTTTTCCCTTAAATCACACTATACAAAGCTGCAACTAACCGTTTCCTTTTTCTCCTGAGACATGCTGAGAAAAGCGGTCATGAGTGTATCGTACGTCACGTCACGTGGCAAGTGACGTTTGGCAAAATCGATCGCATTTTCATCCATTGCTTTCACACGTCGTGCAGCCTCACAGCAATGAACAATTAAATATTCACATTACTATGCTACTACGCCTGTGAAATGAAAATGCGCAGAAGCATTTAGACTTCCAAGCGAAACGGCATTTGTCAACCTGCAGTGTGAAAAGAGTGGCACCCCGGGCCTCGATTCTGGGTTATATAACAAAAATCGGCTTTTAAATGTCTCGATACGGCGGACAAGATGAAAAAGCTGTCCAGAAATTCAAACATTCAGTCTCAGGAAACTGGAAAACCAACAGCTTCGAGCGATATTAGCGGTGTTGCGATCGGAAAGCCCGAGCGGCATGTGCGCAAAGCTTCGCACTGTGGCAGCAAGCAACAATAGAGATCACACGCCGCGATCACTCTATTCCTGCTTGTTCGCGCCGCTTATATATATATGAGTGTTGTTCTTCGCGGTCATTCCGTTCGTGGTGAATCGCGCATTCAGCGCAATGTTAGCGAAGAGGTTGCAACAGCCGCAACGAAGCGTGCAGGCAAGCGAAAAATAGGGACTTATATATATGCCTTAGGCGCAAGACGTTGCCGTTAATGAAATTGAAGCGGGTGGTTGGAAATAGCACGACATGGACCAGTGGTTCCAACCTTTTTTGTACATGCCCCGGCTTATCACCTCTAAAATCCTGTTCGCCCGTCTCCAGTTTGGCATATAAATCTTATGGTTTAAAAAGTCAAATAACTTGCTTTCAACAAGCTTACAGAGAACATAAAGTCATGAAAAAAACTGAAATTAAATAATAAATTTGGAAAGTTGGTCACAGACGATGTCAATCGACATCAATGCCCCCCTTAAAAATCGAATTGAGCCCCTGTCTGTGAATCGCACGGCCCACATCGGCAACCACTGATATAGGCGCTCTTCTGCAAGAAGCTGCGTGTGCACGAAAGTATCACAATACTCTTGGCAGAAATGGCACGCACCGGAAATACAATGCATGAACGCTATTCATTAATAACCATGCTGATGTAAAACAATACAAACAGATTTTCCGGAAGATGAGAGGAAAACACAGGCTTTCCACATATTTCAGAAAACATTTACCACACGTTTTCAATACCAAATTGAAGGACTTTAAAACAATCATTAACCTTAATTTTTCGAAATTTTCCCTCATGGAAAACAATGCAAAAACATCAGCAAAACTGTCAACAGCCCAGAAGAACATAAGTTAGGTAAACAAATGGCTGAATTTGGAATTTCCTTTCTTTTTTAATACTGTATGTACACACTGGCCATATTCAATACTTTTTTCAAGGTCTTGCAAACCGATTTCACAATTCAACACTTTTTCAATGCTTTCAACACTTCGTGGGAACCCTGTGACCAGAAACCGTCGCCAACCGCAATGCTTGCTTTGAAGTTCAAAACGGAAATAACACCAATTTCGGTCAAGATCAGACGCTTGCAATTGAAGCGCAATACGATTGTGACGCTCTCGACTGCATTCTAAGACGCACAAACAAAAAATGGGCGTTTCAAGTTTGCAAAAACAGGTCAGTGCTAAACAAACGAAAGATCACAGAAGCGCTACGTAAATAAAAGAGGTTTCTTTAAGCAAAAATGCACTGCGCGCGAACGGTACGCGACTTCACCGTCTCGCCGATAAATGTCTCCACACCGAAAAGAAAAAGACCGAAAAGTCCCAAGACCGTAAAGGCTCAGACCGAGAAGTCCTATTCCAGCGCGCGCAGACCTCATAACAAATACATCAAGCCCTGCGCCTCTAGAAAGAAAGCCTTTTGAGGGTCAGCAGAGCACGAGAGCTTTGTACCGTAATTGCTTATTGAGAAAATTCCCCGGCAATAAACGTTTGTATTTTGTTGTAGGGTTTCTTCAAATTTTAAACGTAAACATAATCGTCCATTTTTGACCCACTGAGTTTAGCATAGCTCTGCTTTTCTTCTGATGATCCACACAAAGTAGGGATTTCTCTCTTTGACATGCGCCCGAGGAAAGACGCATTGCGTATTTTAGCGAATAAGCAATGTCACGTCAGCACAAGTATAGTATGCATGAAGTGACAAATTCAAAAAAATCATTCACACTTCTTGAACATAAGTATAATTAACAACGCTCAACACAAGGGGTGAAAATACTACTGAAGATACTCTGAAATAAAAAACTCACTAGTCAAACAAAATGCAAACCACACGAAAAACAACTAAGGCAAGTTGAATGAACCTTGATACTTCCAGAGCAGAAGTCAATCCAGCATGATGGTGTCACACCAATAAAGAGACCTTAAGAACTCATGTTAAATCGTTGATTGCTGACATTGCGGGCTCGTTGTTACATGGTGAACTCGTTCATTACTGATAAACCACTACTTCTCGAAAGTAATTGTTGTGCCGGCCATGGTGATCATTAATCACAAACAATCGGCAATTGAAGTAAAGAGTTCATTGTACTACCCAAAGTAAACACACAAAACAAAATATCATAGCTTTCAACTACACAATGGAAAGATCTTCAAACGTCGCATTCACCAAGTGACAAACACTAAATACAGAGTAAAACCCGTTTTAGTTCACTGTCCATAAGCTTGAAGTCATCTTCACACTGACGAAAAAAATCTGTTAAAAAAGCACATCGCAAACGTTTCAAACAAACCTGAAGTCCAATTTTCTCGAAGACATAAAATGAAAAAGAACTGGAGATCAGCGCAACTTTTTCAAAATACGCTCGAGAGCAACGTCATCGACGAACAAACTCCCGTCAAAATACGCTCGAGAGCAACGTCATCGACGAACAAACTCCCACCTACTATTTGCTTCAGGCGTGACGCACGCTTTTGAAGAAAAACCGTGGTTTAGCGTCATTACCTGCTTCTTATACACAAGGAAGCTGTCTTGATGTGCATGAAAGGTTGTCTCACAGAAGTTGTGGTCAGCGAAGTTTTCTCTCGAAAAAATTTTGAAGATCTTTTTTAATTCAATAAACGAACGTCCTGCAGACAACACCCGGTGCATAATCGTCTTCAATTCTTTCTACAAAGCACAGCGGAAAAGCGCTGAGTTCAAATCTGGTTTCGTGACTTCAGCGTATTTAATTAAGAATTCCAGGAAACAACCGTGCTTCAGAACGATCCGCTCTAAGAAAATCGGTTCGCGATTTCGCAAATTCCGATAAGCTTCTTCCAGGAGCTCTCCGCGCACTTCCAGCTCGAAAAGATCCTTTATTATGTTTGCGCGAAACGGAACGGGACGGTCTGTTGTTTCG
>Ga0210059_1008694_pt1 | contig 15969 bp, 5 predicted proteins | sample Ectturendosymbi2_FD_188042 | JGI IMG/M metagenome (GOLD analysis project Ga0210059, IMG submission 188042) | Ecteinascidia turbinata endosymbiont from Florida, USA - Sample 2 (SPAdes) (version 2) | ecosystem: Host-associated > Tunicates > Ascidians > Unclassified | place: Key West, Florida...
TCCATGATCATGTGGACCATGTGTCTGTCAGGCAGCAATCGCAGCAGCTTGCAGGTGAGGCCGCGGTGCCATACGGTGTCGTAGGCTGCTGTGAGGTCGACGAACATAGCTCCGGCCTACTTTTTAGCTGAAAAGCTATCCTCAATGTCCTGTAACAACAGGGTGACCTGATCTACGGCCGACCTCCCGTGTCGGAAGCCCGCCTACTACTGTGGGAGCAGTGGGTCGGTGATTGTTTCGACACGAGCGTACATGAGTCTCTGGACGATTTTAAAGGGGACACACAGCAGAGATATAGGACGATAGCTCTTTGGGTCCCCCAATGGCTTCTCCGGCTTAGGGATCGCAACTACTAGTGCTCTTCTCCAGATCTTTGGAATTTTGAGTTGGCGCATGCAGGAATTGAGGAAGTTCGGTAGGTATTCGAGCGCGAGCACAACAACTGCGTTATACGGTTTCGAATGATAAACTCCTGCACTTTTGGCTAAATGTATTTGACTGAATAATGCCTGCCACAAAAGCGTGAACGTGCGAAACCTTTGCGCATCTGTATGTCTAAGTGACGGTAGTGCGCATGTTGACAATGTAACGCACTTATACGGCGTATAGTGACTAGATATCAACGTTATCTCGTTATCTAAAGAGTGAATTAAGAATGACTCACTTGCAAAGCCAGCCTGTCTCAGCAACTTCTTCTTCGAAAAAATCTTCATCGCCTGTTAAGGTTTAATTTTTAGCAGCACAATATGAATAGGAGCACAGAGATTTTCAAGGAAATACACCATACGCTGCTCGCAGTTGGGTTGGGCATGTTTTGCACGTACAAGTCATCAGGAATTATTTGACTTCCTCCGGCGACTTGAAAAGTTAGAGAATTGAAAACAAACTTAGCCGAAGATAATCTTCTTTTTCTTGGATCATTTACAACAGCAAGTAGACATTAAATGGTGCGTAACTTACATACAAATTGTTGTCGTTCTCATTGTAAACAAGCTTCACAATCCCGTAAGCACCTCTTCCCAAGTCATCTTTAAGTAGATATTGGTTGAGCTTTGTTCCTTCCTAAGACAAAATACTTTGCAAAAAATCTGCGGCCAATTTTGCAAAAAAATATCAGATTTTCTGTTACCAAGACTTTATCAATCAAAGCGCCATGATACAGATCCATGATTATGAAAATGCCAGCAACTATTCAAGTCAGTCAACAAAGTACAATTGGTCTTTTGCCAATAAACTTAACTAACCGAAAGCAGGTGGTCACCAATGTACCGCACAATTTGGGCCAAGTGCAACCTCTGGCTATCCACGATTTTGGCATTACAAGCAGGACGAAATCGTATTATTAGTGCTCATTTGAAAAATAGAATATTTTAACTTAGGAAAGAACTTACCAAAATACTTTGCATCATCTATTTCCTGCAGTCAGTACATCAGTAATAGTGAGCAAAATTTATAGATAGCATCTCCAATAACATATCGTTTCTCTGGAAACTTCCTTACTTGTTAGATTTCACACAAAAGAAGCTGGCAAGAAGTCTAATTCAGTCAGAAAAGAACTCACTGTGAACAAGAATTCTGTGGCACAGCAACCCTCATTGCATATCACATGTAAGCAGCTCAGTAAATCACTTTGCTTTCTATCATGAATATTTCATGAATAAAACTATGAAAAAAATCAATACAAAACCCAAAAACTTTCATTGATTTCAATCATATAATGTGATGGAGGTGCTGTTTATAGCTGACAAATCATTCTGTTCTGCTATATAGCAAATCAGCTACTAGCAACGGACGGCTGTTCAAATTTTAACCTTCAACTGTCTGCCTTCAAATTAAGAGACACACATTCACCTCTTCAACGCTCACTAATAAATGAGTGGTAGGAAGGTGTAAATTTTGTGTATAGTACATTACTTTGGAACATGCAAGTAAATGCATTTAAGCTGTTCAAGGTCTCAGCTTTGCTCTTCAAAACCTGCTGCAAGAATGTTGACAGCACTGTTTGGTGTCTTAAAGTCTTAACCGCACAAGTATGAACAACTGCTCAGAACAGAACTATATACAACTTTGAACTATGACGTCAATACAGTATGGCAATTATAGACAAAAAGCATTGAATAAGCGATAAACTAGAAACACAGTTTTAGGCAGTGTACACTTGTCTAGCTCTCACATCCAGTTGACCACTGCCAACATAGGAGGCTCCAGTTTAGCCACAATTAAGCAAACAAAGCCTTCCAGCATGTGCACACAACCCAAATGCTTTAACAATGAGCAAGCAAATATACTGATGGACTCCAAGCAAACTAAGCAGAGAACTTAAAAGCAGCAAATCGTTGTGTTTCTTCAATACACTGCATTATGATGTTAATATTTAACAGACACCCATGTGACTCGCAAACGACTCAATTCTATTGTAAATAAGTGAGCTATTGCAATTTAAGCTGAAACACTTGTCAGTGTCAGCGATCATCATTTGTGCATACGACTGCAGTTAGGTAAAGTAGTTAAGGCTTTGGAGCGTCACGTAAGGAAGCTGGCAGTACTCAATAAATTTTTATGAAGTTCATCTCAGTTTTACACTACTCGTAGTACCAGAAAAAAGCTTTCAACAACGTTGTGAATAAGGCGGTTCATGTGCTGATTCTGGAAAGAAGTGGCTCAAATGACAATGTTCTGATTCAAGAAACTTTTTAAAATTCAAAAATTGCTTAACTGTGAACAAGCTTGAAGTTAGCAAAAGGGTTGAAAAGAAAGAAAAACAAACCTCTGTGTCTTGCACATTGATATGTACAGAAACTTGTGTTAGGTTATCATTGGTATGATCAGAACCACTTTTCGCTTTTGATCGGTGAGAAGGGCTGGATGTACCACTGTCAGGATCATGCAAAGTCTAAAAAAGTGCAAGATGGGACATAAAAAACATTGTCTAAAACTACATAAATCACATTCATTCCCGCACAGGTACATTCATTTACTCAGATAAACACACACACACATATATATATATCAGAAGTATTATGTACCTCAAGAAAACAATGATACATTGTTTTTAATCGAAGACCAAAGTGAAGCTTAAGTCCAGGATATTTTTCAGCACCTAGAATGTTTAATGCAAAACTACACAAAACAACATGAAATCTTTTTGGGATGACTAACTTTTTAACACTGCTCTTATACAATACATCAAAATTACAAAATGTACACAACTTTCCATTAATCAAACTTATACCAGAAATAGGCCAACATAATTTGAAAACAAGAGCAGCAGCTTATTAGCACATTGAATCAAAATACGCGTTTGGTATACTTTTACTATACTAACTTTGGACTGCCTTCGGGGTGTCATGAGCTGCTCGCATGCACCCAACCACTTGCATTACCCTGGAGGCCACATGGCTACTTTTTTTAGTCAATGCTACTTTGGTGACAAGTCAAATGATAGCATTGCATGTAAACCCTTGCACCCACCCATCAATGTTGATCACGAAGCTGGACAGGCTACAAGTATACTAGAGACGCTGCTTGGTAATAATCCTCCTTGGTTACAGCTGATTTCATATTCAATAACCGGTGACTTTATTAACTGGCAGACCTATACCATTCAGTAAAACAACAACAACAATGATAAAAAAGCCATCAATCATTATATTGTTCAGCAAATCTTTTTAACTGATTGCCCAATATGGTCAAATTTTTACCTTGTGCAATGTGTACTACGAACACACACCTTGACTGTAGTGATCAAGCTTCTGACCCAAGAACCTGTGGGATCTAGAGCTAAATGACTAGTGAAATGAGAAAGCAATGCAGAATAGTGACATATTCAAGAATATTTTGTGGCATCAGAACCAGAACACATTCGTTCATTTGCAGATACAGTGCACATAGAATGAAAAATGGATTTATAAAGGATTCTGCATTTCTTAATCAGGAATTTTATAAGGTATTTTAAATTAAAAAAATTCCATCCCAGGGTAAATTGGATATAATAGACAAGTGGATTTATGAAGCCATTTTGTTTTATTTCCAAGTCTTTACTGTGATCCAACCAGGAATTGAACCCAGGATACCAGGCTTAGTAGCTTAGCCTGCTGTTCCAATGCAAAATGGAGGGATAATTTCAAACTAAACACCTTGAAACTAAGGTCCTTTCATGTAACCTGACCATTCCATTGTTCAGAAAAACAATTTTTTAATCTTAACAATTTTGCTTACCATTTTTAGAATATGAACTAGTTAGTTATTGCCTTCACTGCCTGCCATACAAAATAATGTGATTTTGCTCATAACAGCATGTTTCATACTGATACTGGTTGCTTTGAGAGCAATATGAATTCTTAGACACCAAAATCTATGAAAACCTCAGATATAAATTTGGTTTTGAGAAAAATAATAACTGTTTCACAGGTACTGTAACACTGTTGCCAATAGTGTAGCAATTTCAAGTTTGCTATACATTTTTTCATTAAGGATTCTCACAAACTTGATTTATATGAGCGCAGCAACATTACCTGCCTTTGATTAGCTCATGATGATTGGCAGTTACATTTGATGTTAACGACAACTTCACATAATGGCTATGAGTGTGATAGGGCTGACTTTGATGTGGCCCCAAATTTTGTGACAATTTGAGGCAACTGCAGGTGAGCTTTAGGCAACCTGTAGATTTTCACAGGCCATCTACCAGGAATGAATTTACTTTCAATTTCTTTCTATTTGTGTTTTTTTCAGACACAAGGTCCATATCACATTAGTAAAACAAACACAAGAGGACATAAATGCTTATACACAGTACGTCATAGGATAGGACTAAGTTTTGATACATGTAGCTGATACTGAAGAGGAATGAACACTGAAACAAGGCACCAGCAACTACTGCATTTAGTCATCATCATACGGATGCATTCCATAATGGGCAAAAAATAAATATTTGTAAAAAGCATTAAACAATTGATTGAGCAGATCAAGAAGTTGGTTGAAGATGTGTATCATCTAACAAAGACATACAAATTGTTTCTGATCAAGACATCAAATGTCCTGACAAAGTAGGTAACACTGATGTGGTAAAACATTTAAGTTCTTTGAGATATAATGCAAAATTTAACAGGCACTGCTGTAGGCCAGGAGTTCGCAAACACTTCTTGGCACAACCCTAAAAATCATGAACTTATAATTTTGTGGAAAATACTTTAGAATTAAATATTGAATTTAAGACTACTATTGACAGTAGCAATTTTCTTGCACAAAATTGTATGAAACTTAGCACATAAAACACTATTTGATTGCATTTGCTCTGTTTAATTTATATGGCAAATATAAAGTGTAAATTTAAATTATTTTGTGAATCAGGGTGAAAGGTCTCGCAATTATGTTGGATTCCACAATTTGCAAACCTCTGTTATAGGCAATAGAAAGGTATTTAATATTAAGATATGTGTACTTGATACCATAACAGACAGTCATACATTGCCATGCAATGTACATGAAACATATTGTTTTGCCTGTAGTTGAGCCCTGAGTAATGGTGCTTTTAAACAGGTTTTTGTTGTACAATGATTTCACTTGCTGATACATGTCAGTGGACTCATTATTCAATGAGGCATAAAGTGATACACCATAACAGTTGACTTGGCTAGCAAACTTCACACTTGCACCATTCATGGAAACAATTACCATGGTAGGCTATTTAAATACTTTAGGGCAGGGGTCCACAAATAGTGGGTTGCAACCCAAATTTGGGCTGCGAGACCTTCCTCTCTGGGTCGCAAAATAATTTAAATTGATATTTACTATTTTATGTGCTAAGTTTCATAAAATTTTGTGCAAGAAAATTGCTACAGTCACTAGTAGGGTAGTCTTAAAATTTGTATTGAATTATAAAGTTTTTTTCACAAAATTTGTATGCTCCCAAAATGTTTTGAGTTGCAAGAATCTACATTTATTGTTTAGGGTCGTGTCAGAAAGTATTTGCGGACCCCTGCTTTAGGGGAAAAGCTATAGCAACTGTCTTGTAGCTAAAAACATTTTCATGTTCAACAGCATAATCGCAACAAATATTTAGGTGGTGTTTAATAACACTGGCACTAAATACACATATATCATCAATAAACAGCAGACGATTCACAAACATAGTTCCCACAAGTGCCTTTTGCTTTGGCTATTCCCAGTTGTACTGAAATTTCATCACCTGAGGTAAATAGTGAATACAATGTGACTCATAACTCCTCTTGTCCTAACCCACTGGTTTATGGAGAAAGGGTCAAAAAACAAAGTACCCAACTTCATTTCCTGGTCTGATTCCTATGGCAACTCACCAGTCACCAGCAGTCTGGTTTTGCTCATAGGCAGCCAGCAATGCACTCAATTAGTTTTGTTACGAATAAGTTATGGTTAATTTTATCAAATGCCTTCAGAGGCATCTCAAATGCTGAGAACACAGGGTGCCTTGGTTTACATAACATGCCACAACCTGCATGAGTAAAAATTCACACATTTTAGTTGTTTATTGTGGCTCAAAACCAAACTGGTTTTCAGTGGTAGCGAAAGTTGTGAAATCCAGGATGAAATGTAATATTCAAGTAGTTTAGCACTTTGAGAGCCAGTGTATGATATATTCATACCTAGATTTCAGTCTAAAACCAGCAGTTTTTGGTTGCCTTACCAATGCCATAGTTCCTCTGACGATTGTGCTAGAGAGCTGTTCAAGGGCTCTAATGAATTAGCTTATCTTCTGGTCTGCACTCAAAAAAAAATTTCTGGTTGGGGGTTGCAGATTTTTTGTGAGTGACGTCATAAGTGAAGTAGTTTTGGGGCCATTTTGGCTCATGTTTCCTGGCTTAGTTTCCAACCGCTTGGAAAAAAGTTTTTATTGGAAACTAGGCTCGAGTCTGAGTCTTTTGAGCCTTTAATCGACTTTCTAGCATTTCTGGGTCAAGAGTTATGATCTACAATAAACAAATTAATTATCTAATTAGTTGGCTAGTCAGATATTTTTATTACTTTAGATCGTAACTTTTGAACCTGAAACCCTAGCAGATCATCCAAAGTATCAAAAGACTCAGATTGTAGCCTAGTTTCCAATTAAAACTTCAGTGAAATACTACCATCTAACGGTTTGGGCCTACGGCCAGGTGAAGTGGGCCAAGATGGCCTAAAAGTCTTCCACTTATGACAAATCCGCATTCCACAACCAAAAAAATTTTTTTAAGTGCAAGCTACAAGACTTGCCGAGTCTTTATAGACTTTGACCGGGTTGGCAGCGCTTACCAGACCGACGAAATTCCTGCACAAAGTCACACGTGTTTTGGTGTTTTTTTCTCGGATATCCCCACCATTGTGTTAAAGATACTGGGTTGTTGCTAAACAAATAGGTCTGTAATTATCAGCATTCTTATATTTGCAATTAGGCTTAACCGTACATCCACACATCAAGCATACATTAAAGAGACTATTAGATAAACAAACAATATGGTTAGCAGATCCTGTCTATGTCCTTAGCCAAAATTTTCTTTTTACCAGCAGCATAATTTGAGGGGAGTTTGAGTTTGTGAATCAAAGATTCAAGCTTACACGTATACGATTACCCTTTGAAATGTCCATGGTTGCTTTGATTTTGGTTTGCAGAAGAGCAAAAATTGCGGTTTTTTGGTGAATGCAATTCTTCACAGTGCTTTTTCCACATAGCTACAACAGCTTCATCTCTAATTGTACCCCTAGCCGTGGATGGGAGGAGATCAGTCCTGTAAGGCTCTAGCAAATGCATCTGCTTTGCACTATGACAAGTTCTCAATGCATATTTGAAATCTTTGCCCCTTTCTTTCATATTGTAAAATAAAGTCTACTTCAGCACATTATCTTTCCAAGAAAAATAAGCATTTTGGCAGCACAATATCCCTGAAACAAAGACATTCCATGCAGGGATTCCGTGCTTAGATGGTGATAAACTTCACTTTCTGCCATTTTGAGTGACATAACTGGGCTATATGTTGTGGTTGTATACTGTAGCTGTTCTATCAATCATGTGGATGTGTTTTGGTTCATGTACATTTTATTTGTCACCTTTATGAGTTCTTTGGCCGGGCAAAGACAATTGTGACAGCACCTGATGCTTACCATGGTAGTTCTAGTTAAGAATAATTTCTGTGGCAACACAAAATGATTGTTTAGCACAGGGGTCAGGAACCTTTCTGGCTAAGGGAGCCATGAAACCTACACATTTTTAATTGTATTTCCCTGAGAGCCATATAATATTTTTCAAAACTTTATGCAAGTGACTTACTTAACTAACGTGTGCATTTTTAATAGAAATCAATAATTTTAAACAATGGTAAATGTCTGAATTTTCTATTTAATAACATGCTTCTTACTTTAAATGCGACTTCTGGTGCTGCATACATAGTGTTGCCGATAGCTTTGTAGGGACATTTACAGAAAAAGTTTCATCTGTAACAATCATGTTAAGAAAATATTAAGCGAGCCACATCTGCTGGCTCACGAGCCATAGGTTTTCGACCCCTGGTTTAGCACATGGTTGATGGTACAATCGTAAATATTTTAGGAACCTAGGCTACAGTAAGTTCAAGCAACAATACAAAAACAAGTTTCATTACACCTACTGCGGACACAGGCGTGAAATATGCAAGAAATCCCCATAATATGAAACTAAGCATGAAACACAACATAATGAATAGAGAAGAGTCTGATGTAACCATCAATTCCTTCCTACCCTGGTTGCTGTATCTCCTTCATGGTGCGCTTGCTCATGATCAGGAACGACCAGCGTGATTCCGGAGTCACTGCGTGATGTTAGCTTGACTTTTTCGAGGTGCTTTCCAACATCTTTAACCAACTGATCTTCGCCAATTACAACATGAGACATGGCCGATTTAAGTATCACTAGAAGGCTACTCCTACTCAGTCTACTGTAGTGTTGTTTTGTGGCAGCAGCGCATAAGCCTAATATGCTTTCAGTGCACATGATTTGTATAAACAAACTGCCCAATATCTCAACATCATTCTCTTCTGCACCATTAAGGCTTAATAATGAACAATAAAGTTTACAGTCTTCGACGCGATGACATTCCTGTTTCCAACACTGTCGGAAGGTATACAGTAGTAGTAGGCCTAAGTAGTATTTCGCATGACGCAGCGGTTCCGGTCAGGCAGCAAATGTCTCTATTGCCCTCTAGCAGCTGATATGTTACAGAACTTCAACCACTGTGTAGAACCAAAACGCACAAACGAAAGTCGCCTCAAATTTCAATCACAATTGAATCGAAATGGCAACGAAAATCACCGATTTGAACAAATCGTTCTAATATAGTCAAAAAACATAATCTTCAAGCCCAGTGTCGGATTTACCTACAGGCTATACAGGCTTAAGCCTAGGGCCTCAAGATCCAAGGTGGGCCTCCAAAAAACTGTGGTACGCATACAGTCAACGGCTGGTATATGATCATTTAGATTTAACTTCGTAAAAAATTTGTCTTAACTTTTATTCACGAAATTTAGTTTTATTCAACTTTCGTGGTGATAACGCCAGAGTCTTTCAACGAGTTTCCATGAATCTTAATATGACGGTTGGTCAAGCCGCATGTAAACTATTGTGTCATTATACTCAAAGCACGCTAGCTGCGTCTTGCGTTTGCTGAATCATACCGATTCTACGTGTGGCTCTTTCAAAAGAACTTGTGGCTGTTCATGTTTGAAATGCACCTGATCAGTGACATTACTGACGTGTGGCAAGGGTGTGAACCGCCCCCCTTGCCAAGCTGAACATAAAAACCAGGCCACTACCTAGCTTGTATTTTGGTATAGCTTGTATTTTGGTATTTACATTCTTTTGGTTTCAGTAAATTGTTGTTTTTTTGCGTTTTTAGGAACGTTTTCCGGTGATTTCGGGTTTTTGTGTGGCCATTCAATACCGGATTTGCTACTGTTTCTCAACTATTTTATGAGTGTTAGCCAGTGGGGTCCCTTTAGCTAAGTTTTCCCATGGCTCAAACCTCTAGTTACGTCACTGCACCTGACAAAGCAAGGTTGTGCTGCAGATAAGAGCAATGTGTGGAGCTAGCAGTAGTATCCTACAATAAAAGCATAGTTGTTTCTTAGGTGACTGAGCAATACAGCAGTTTTCTCAGCGTTTGTGTCGCGTAAAATTCGAGTGGTATTTTTAGATGTGATTTTTTTCCATTTGAATTTTCTTCAGTAAGTCATTCAGAAATCGGATTGCTATTGAGTACTTACGCAAGTTTGTACTGCTCCCATGCTAAGCAAGTCAGAGAAGATCTTGATGAGCTTGAATAGCAAGCAAAAGCCACTTTGCCAGCTGGCAACTGCAGAACTCTTCCCCAACAAGATAGGGAAACAGCAAAAAATGACAAAAGCGCGTTTGGGCCTGATGTAGGGTTGCCAGATCACTTGAAAGTTTTTCAAGGACATTTTTTTCAATAAGATTCGGTCAGTGGCGTGAAGATGTCTGGTGATGCATGGGACGACTGCTTGATTGTACGCCCCCTAACAAATTCTAGTATTTAGCAGTGGAGTGGCGTATGATGATCAATGTAATTGGATATACGCTATTTATGACGTCACAATATGACGTCATTTTGATGTTTGGCGAAGTTTGTTGACACAGCGTGCATGTTATTCTACATGCACTCTCCTTAGTCGTTATTGTAGCCTACAATGTGTCACTGTAATACACATATTAATTAGCGCTTCAAGTTAGGGGACCGGAACAAAACACAGCACTCAGCGCTAAGACAGAGCAGTTCATAACTGCAAAAATATCCGGCAACGCGTTAGAACAGAGGAGTAGAACATAGTCAGTGCTACGTCAGAGCAGTTCACAACTGCAAAAATATAAGGTTGTGCATTCAAAGAGTGCAGGAAAACACACTCAATTCTACGATGGGGAGGTTCACAAATAAAAACTGGTTGCGCGACTATCTCGTCGAATAGCAGTCGAGCAGAGAAGGTATACTATGCGGCTGGGATGGTGGACACCTAGGGTTGACAGTTTCAAACTTGCTGAACTAACCTACACAAGAATTGAAAATGCACATAAACTACGCAAGGAAACTTTCATTTTTACAGTATTTATGTGGCTGTTATATGTACATCTACTGTGAGGACAGATCAGATACGCGTTTGTGCGAGCCGTTAGGATCAATCTGCCCAGAACCGTCGCCAGAAAGTGTTCACTGGTGGAGCTTTACGTTTGTGCAGCGAGGCTTGATATTGAAAATTTGTTAAAATCTCCACTGATTTATAGTATTCCACGATTTAATTTAGGGGGCTTGGGGCTTTGCCTGTAGGGACGAAGCCCACCAAAGCATCCCCGTGGCGACAGGACTGAATCCGCCTGAATTGTGACGAATTAGTGACGAAGCTTGAAATGATCTACATATTGCAAGCACAGGTGTGAAGCTGCATTAGTGCACACCCAGGGTTGCCACATCAAAAAACGAAACGGGAACTAGTGATGCATGAAAAAGTCAGCTAATCCAAGCAAGTTGAAACAGGACAATTTTGAAATTTTGCTCAAAATCAATTAAACGGCCGTAATTATTTTTTCAATCCTTTTTTGTGATTTTCCCTTGATAGCTTGATCTGGGCAAAGTCACGTCACTATCAGTTTAATTGGATGTGTGCCGCACACCTATAGTATAGGCCCGTACTATTGAGGATGGTGAGAATTACTGGCGTTTGAGTACGTAAAAACTAGTGTTGACAAAGAAAACAAGTTTCAAAGAATTAAATCCATACAGTATGTGTTAGTAGCCTTACAATAGGAAACGTCATCTTGCTACAGCATTTTAATATTTGCAGTTTCACTCTTTGCATGCCCACCTTCCTTTGAATGCCCGGGGCCGTTGCCCCGTTTGCCTCTCCCCTCTACACGCCACTGGGTACGATCTACGGTGGGCTACTTTCAGAAAGCTTGAATCACGTATGAGCATGTCAGGCTATGTTAACCATGTATGAAATTGAAAAATAAACAAAACGTATTATGAAGACACAACTTTTCTTCAATAATTTACTTTTTACTACACAACAGTTTAAGATGGAACAAATCTATGCATTGTTCTGTTCATTTACATTGTTTATTCGTGATTCTTGAATGTTCAACGTAATCAATAGTTCTTTAATTAAAAATTTTTAAAATATTCAAGAATTTTCAAGGACGCAGGAAAATATTCAAGGACAACAAGATGTTTTTCAAGACACAAAGACAAAACGCGTTTTGATAGCAAATTCAAGGACAATTCTTGGCCCTCAAGGACGTCTGGCAACCTTAGCTTGATGCCTTAGATTAGTGCAGTTCTTAGTTTATGCTACCACGCCAAGCCTTATTTCTTAGCTTGATGGTCACCAACTGCTCAGGCGAAAGTGTTACAGGCAAGTTTTACCTGTAACAACTATTACTGTACAGAAAACAAGCTTGCTGAAAGACTCGCAAGCCTAAAACAAACAGAATGGATTCAAAAAGGTTGCAGCCAATTAAAACACATTATTTGGTCACCTGACCCTGAACACAACGTCATTTAAACGTGAGCAAGATTCATATGATGCTCGATCACGATCAGGTGAAATCCCAAGCAACGAGGTATCTCTGAAAGTTCTGGAAGCATTTGAACTAGCCAATCATAACACAATTACCTAATTAAGAGCCAATTAAAGCACCTGAAGGAAAGGGGAATTTCCAAGAATTTGGGTATAAAAAGCGTCTCATCTGGACTGAAATTCAGACTTCTCTCCTTCAGAGCAAGTTCGAGGTTAAGTCATAGACCCGCATTCGCACTTTAAGCACACTACCGGCTATGATCAGGAAGGAGAAACTGACCTACTCTGCCTTTAGAGCAAGTTCGAGGTTAAGTCACTGTCCCGCATTCGTACTTTATGTACACTACCGGCTGTGATCAGGAGTAGAAAGTGGTAGACCGCGGCTTGTACCAGATACCATGTGAGTTTAGAGTTTCAAGAAGCTGGTTTGTCCTAGCAGGATTCTGCCAGTCTAAAGTGGCTAGTCCGGGATAATCCTTGCCAGTTTAGATGACAGCAGGTGGCTTGTCCGGGATAATCCCTGCCGGTTTAGACGACAGCAGGTGGCTTGTCCGGCATAGTCCCTGCCAGTTTAGACGATAGCAAGTGGCTTGTCCGAATGAAACTCTGCCAGGCTAAAACGCTGTAATATACCGGCATAGCCTTCGTCCTGTCAGTCGTTCAGGTTTAAACAGTATTCGTGAGTGAGTTACATTCGTGTCTTACAGAATTGTTGACATTTCCAGAATAGTCGCGAGCTTGCAGCTACGAACAATAACGTTCGAAGCCTTAATTAATGATAAAGTTCCGCCTTAAACTCTACAAGTGATGCCGCACGAACTGGAAAGTAAGCTGAAATACGAAAGTGACAAATTACAGCTTAATCGTTACCAGACAGGAGTGCAGACAATTTTTAAGTATAGTTATAGCAAAGTACAGACTTTTTAAGCAATACTAACAAAAGTTAAATCATCGTTAGTTTATAATGAGTTCACACTTAGCAAAAAGCTTGAATAAGAGAACCGATTTAAATATATCGTTGATCTCTTAATCGCAAATTACTAAGATGCAGAATTAAGATATGAGAATTATGTGAGCGTTGTGACATGTCGAGAAGTGCTTGAACATCCTGGAATATTGTACCTTGGTGAGTACCTTTCTATTTCGTTTGAAGTTATGATTCATGATAAATAAAAGCAGTGATAAAATTACAATTTGCAAGTGTGTATCTGTTGATGTGAATCGTTTTAGGTATCAGAAATAAAAGTAGGCTAGTCAACCAGACTTGCTTCTGCGAGGACGGACCTGGATTCAGTAAATGAGAACCCATGCATAAAAAGATTACTTCTGAATCCGAATCACAGCATTGTCATCTCTTAGAGGTCGTGATCTGCGTAATAAAAGGTCCTTTTCAAGATTCAAAAGAATGAAAAACGAATTAAAGAGTGACAATGTTCCAGGAGAGGTTGTTCACACTAAGCATTCGGTACATTGAAAGTGACAAACTTGGGCAAAAAAATTGTAATTAATTTTTAGATAATTTTGTCATGACGAAGGCAGGAGAAAACCTTTATAACTGTTTACTGTGCTATGTTCAGCCTTACTTGATTCGATGATTGTAGCTTTGTATTTCTTTATACGTATTTTAATGACAGTATTAGCGAAGTTTAAACCAGTCTAGTCGCCACGGTGGGCATTGGTGAGCTCAGCCCTTTCCAAATTTAAATGTGAAACACTATAAATCAGTAAATATTTATCAAATTTTCAGAATGTCAAGACCCTTGCGCAAGTTTAAACCCCCTATTCAAGACTTTCTGGCCACGGTTCTGGTGTTTAAACCTCACATCTTTTCACGCGACAGTTTAGTTGCGTTCGATTCTTACTAGTCTGAAAAAGTAAGAAACATGCAAATCGTGAGCCTAACAGTTACGCAACGTGTTTTGCTCGTGTGTGTGAGATTTTTACAGCCGTAGTAAGCGAGCTGCAACGTGGTTCTCACGTTGTGCTTTAAAGTCTTTATGCCACCACATACACTATATAGGTGCAGTGTGATTGTTTGTTTCTTCGAACACAGACAAGAGAAAACAGATGTGATTCTTACAAAAAACGTGGACCATGTGTTTTGTCAAATATTTCAATTGTGGCGATTTCGGTTGGTTTGCCTGTGGCAGTTAATAATCCTGTCCCTGCCAGTCAAGTAGGATTTCAACAATTCCGTGCAATTTAACGCTTTTGTGTTGAAGGCAGCAACAAACGCAGTGATCGTGGGCACTCCAGTAATGAATTAGAATGTTTGACTGTAGTTTCAGAGCGTTATTTTCGGATTTTTGCAAATTGATTGACGCTTTCCATTTTCTCCTCACAGCAATGGGAGAGGGGGCCTCACAAGTGGATTAGCCTAGGACCTCGATTAAGTTAAATCCGGCCCTGTCCAAGACCTAGACTTGGGTCATAGTACGAGACCGAGACTTCGTCAGAAAGTCCGAGAGTGGAGACATAAACCAGGGGCGCAGAAAGAAGTTTTGTTCGGGAGGGGCCAGTCACTGACGTCATCAGATTTCAAACTTTAGCTATTTTGCACAAAGATCATTTTGATGTCACTGGTCAATTTCTGGTCAAATACAACAGGATATGACGTCAAACATCTTCCACCGGTCCGCTTCGATAAATTTTAACAAAGACAAGAAAACGTTTGCTTTCGAAGTGATCATTATCAAGCAGTTGTTAACCAAACAATTTTCAATGAACATTAGGAACAGCGGAAAACGAAGAGCTGTGTAATGCTGTCCTCGAGAATATCACTGATTATGCCTATTGAATAAGTCAAAATCAACTAAAAGTATGTACGTGGATTCATAGGAACAAATCAAACACCCTCTGATTAAGCATTTTACTGCAGTGATTAATGCAGTTTGGATATCCATATCTGATCCGGGTGAGTTTTTTTCAAAATCCAGTCCAATCCGGATCCGGTTCTGAAGTGCAGAATCCGGTTGGATCGCGATCCTGAGACCGGATCATGTTCAACGCTGGCAGATAGGCTAGCAACCGATGAAGCGTTGAAAACGAACGTTCATTTGCTGCTGTGGTGACTGACAACGTTGCAAATAAGTGCAATAGTGTGTGAATGTTTGAGAAGAGACGCAATTGGAGTGTCTCTATAAAGTTTAACTCGCAGTTCAGAGTTTGGGTTAGGCTACTGGCTCAGGGGCTATGAGGGTCCAGCAGGTACATTGTTCCGGGGCCCGACACCTACGGAGGGGCCTGAAACAGAAGGACAGGCCCGTTACCAGCTTGAGACACAAGGAGGTTAAGAGTTTTCTGAGAGGAGCACAATTTTTTTTAACTATGTCCAATAGTTTTTAACTTTGTCCAGCACATTTTTCCAGGAGGACAAATATTTTTCTAGAGGGGCCTTCG
>Ga0210059_1008696_pt1 | contig 15968 bp, 10 predicted proteins | sample Ectturendosymbi2_FD_188042 | JGI IMG/M metagenome (GOLD analysis project Ga0210059, IMG submission 188042) | Ecteinascidia turbinata endosymbiont from Florida, USA - Sample 2 (SPAdes) (version 2) | ecosystem: Host-associated > Tunicates > Ascidians > Unclassified | place: Key West, Florida...
GAGCAAGGGGGGGCTTAGAAAATTTTTCGCCACCCTGGAAAAATGTGTTGGACATAGTTTGAAAATATTGGACATAGTTCAAAAAATTTGGGCCCCTCTCGAAAAACTCTTCGCCCCTCCTGGTGTCGCAAACTGGTTATGGGCCTACTCGCAACGCTCCGAAAGGAGTACAAAACCGAGTATAAACGAAACTCGAACTAGTTTGTATTGTTGCGTAACTACGATGCAACATTCAAAACATGTACACCGTTTAAGAAATGGCCATTTTCTTAGCAATGTCATAACGAAAGATCTTGCGATCACCTGATGTAACTGCTCCCATTTGTGTTTTTCTACCGAGTATTGATCTTAGCCAACGTTGGTACATGCGAAAGAAAAACCATTGTGTCCTAAATTTAAAGGAAGGAAAAGCAATACGCCGCCGAGACACAAAACAAACGCAGACAGACGACCAAACACATTGGACAGGCAAAACAACAAACACGAAGATGCAGGAAACTTTTACGATCAGCATGATAGCTGTAAGCTATGAAATTGATGAACAATGTGGAGCCGCCCATATTGTCCTATTTGTCTAGCTAGAGCTGTATTTTGATAGTGTTCTAGATTCAACGATTTTAATGTACTTTGATGTATTTGCTTTTGCAGTTTAAAGGCAATTTCTCAGCAATACCTCAACTATTTATTTCTTAAGGAAGTGACTATGCCAATGAGTAGTAGATACTGAAAAGAATTGCTGGGATAGCCAATTTTTTTATAGTTCGAATGATGCCCATTGCTCGCGCCAACTTTTTGCTAAGATTTTGAATGTGTGGCACCCAAGCATGGACGTCGCAAGGGTTTTTCCAGAGGGTCCAAAAATGGGGAAATTTCATTTTGCGCACTCGAAGCTACGAAATCAACCTTTTTTGCAAAAAATTAATAGGAAAATGTCAAATTTCAGAATACAAGGCCATTCTTGCGACGTCTATGTGCCAAGTGGTTTCTTATCGAATATAACGGCAATGTGGTTACAAGAGTCTACCTGCTTTGAAGTCTTGCACTGAAGATAGGTTACTTTTGATCTGAGAATCCTGTATTTCTTTCTTGTTTTGAAAAATCATTGAAATCATGCATCACATTTTAGTGTGATTCATACACAGTTTGTTTTTGCATTGCCAGGTTGCAATTGCACTGAGTTGCTCATTCACATAATGTAACAAATATTTTAGTTTTGAGTTAGCCATTAGCAAAACAGTATCGTCTGCAAATGCTTTGTGGTGAATTTGGATGGCTGCGTTAAGTCGTTCATATAACCAGGTTTTTTTCACCTGCGGTCGATGAACCCCTCAGAGGTCCATAAATGTGTTTTAGGGGGTCCGTAAACCAAAATCCAATCAAGAAAATCCGGTAGTTTTTATCCCCCCATTCAGGCCATTATTCAGCTTAACTCACCACAACTGAAGCATGACATGTTCACGTTGCAAGTCGACTGACCGTTTTAATTTGATTTTGGTGACGTCAATTGGCGGCAGGCCGAAGCCTGAAATTTGCTTCTTGCCGGGTCGGTTGGAGTTTTCACGCTCAGAAGCGACCAAATCTAATTTATCAATAATCGAAAAACGTTGACAAAAGGGTTTCGCATCGGCTTTGGCTGCAGCCAGTGGCGTGCAGATGTCTGCTGATGTCCGGGGCGACTGCTTGATTGTATGCCCCCCTAACAAAATCTGGTATTGAGCAGTGACGTATGGTGGTCATTGTTACCGGATATACACTGTTTGTGACGTCATAATATGACATCATAATCACGTTTGCAAACCAAAGTTTTGGCGAAAGTTTGTTGACACAATATCCATATTATTCTGCATGCGCACTCCTTACTCGTTTTTGTACAATGTATCACTACAATGAATATAAGCGCTCCAAGTTAGGAGACCGGAGCAAAACACAGCACTCATCGCTAAGACAGAGCAGTTCATAACTGCAAAAATATCCGGCAACGCGTTGAAACAGGGGAGAAGAACACACTCAGTGCTACGTCAGCGCCGTTCACAACTGCAAAAATATAAGGCTGTGCATTAAAACAGTGGAGTAAAACACACTCAACGCCATGGGCGTCCGCTGAAATTTTTCCAAGCAAAACGTCAACATTTTGCTTATCCTTTTCAGGTTGCTGACGTTGCAATGCAAATTGGACGTTCAGACAACGCTTTACTATTTCTACACCACAAAGAAAATGTCCCGTGAAAGCATACGCTCGATTTGAATCCTTTTGAAATCTTATTCAAGTGAAGGTGTGTACAGGCCCGCAACTAGCTTGGGACACCAGGGTGGGCGAAGAGTTTTCTGAGAGTGGCCCAAATTGTTTAAACTATGTCCAATACTTTTAAACAATGTCCAAAATATTTTTCCAGGGTGGCGTGAATTTTTCTAGGGGGACTTCGCCCCCCTGGTTACGGCCCGGGTGTATACGAGTTTGCCACAAAGTTGTACTTTCTGTCAACCATTACAGCTTTTGCTGAATTGGCTGTTACCTGTTACCATTGTGAACTCGATACAGCTGAGTTTGAATTGAACTTGGACTATTAACATCTACGTTTGCGTTTCTCTCATTAGATTGTGCTGGTTGAACATAAATCATTTCTCAAAATTTTTGTCTGAATTGTGTCCTACCCTTCAGCTGTCAGAAATGCTTTTTTTTCACAAACTGCCTAATATTTTTTTTTGCGAGCACTTTCTACAAATAAGTCATAATTTTAGAACAATCAACGAGTAGAACAACATCAGTGGTGAAACAGCAAGAAAGTTAGACCCTCCCGCAAAACTGTTTCAAACAACAAGAAATACACCTGCATCTTGACACGACTAATGCACAACTCGCTAAAATTGGAACGCAGAGCAGGCTTAAAAAATTTGAGCAGATGAATTATGAAAACTCGCTGCAGTAAACACGGCTTTGCACTCAGTACTCACTTAAATGTCCGAAATAAGCCTTAACGATAAAGACGTTTTCTCACAAGTCTTTCATAAACGTATTTTAACAAGCCCCTTGGTTTTATACTGAGTGAAAAGAAGCCTGCATCAGAGTTAATTGAATAAGCGTAGCTATTCACACAGGCCGTTGTTCACCCTCACATCTCGCACTAACATTGGGTTTTTCAAACTTGTGAAAGCATTGCTGCAGATTCACTCATGCTTCTTTTCACACAGTATAAAAGTACGTGGCTAACGCTGTCAGCATCACTGTCTCGCTGCGTTATACCTGCCAAGGATGTCTGAGTTCAACAGTCACATACGGCAAAACGCATAAATATCTTAACTTGAAGTGAACCTTTGAAGATTCGTTGCCATGGTATTGTTGCGAAATAAAGATCAACAATAGAACAATCCGCTCGCAAGTTTCGCAACCTGCCTCTGCAAAGGGGCGGATCCGCGGGGTGGCGATTGGGACGATCGGCCCCCCTAAAACCTCCGAAAGTAACTTTTTTTGCCATGATTTCGAACAATTCGGAAAACAGCATTCGCGATATAAGGCCACTTTGCCATCCATTTTTTGTCAAAGCAGTGTTATGAAGTATGCTTCATCTCTCTTACAGTAGTGAACCTGTAATGAGACTTGACTACCGAATATCATTGAAATCGCCCGCCCTAAACTTACTGGCTGGATCCGTCCCTGCTTCTGCAAGCAAAAGAGCGGACATGAGTGAACTGCAAACTCATCACTGCATGACACCAGAACAGTGAACCTGGCTCTTGTGCAGTGTCAGTGTCATACGGGCAAATAAACTGTCATTGCAACAGTTAAATGCATTAACCGGAACTTAGCTGCTAACTTAAGATTTTCCAGACAATTTTGGTTTTCAGTCCCACTCTGCCCCCTACGGACGCCCATGTTCAACGCTATGACAGGGCATAGTTCACAACTGCAAGAGCATCAGGCTGCGCGAATGTCTCGTCGAACAGCAGTCGAGCAGAGAAGTTGCGGCTAGGGCGGTGGACACCCAGGATTGACAGTTTGAAAGTCGAACACTACACAAGAATTGAGAGTGCGGATAAGTATGTAAGAAAACTTTAGTTTTTTTATGTGGCTGTTACATTTACAACTACTGGGAGAACAGAACAGATAAGGGCTTGTGTGAGCCGTTATGATAAATCCTCCTGAATTGCCAATTAATGTCAAAGCTCGAAATGACGCAAGCACAGGTGTGCGGCTGAATTAGCACACACCCAGTGTTGCCACATCAAAAAACGAAACGGTAAACTAGTGATTCACCAAAAAGACGGCTAAATCAAGCAAGTTCAAATTGGAAAGTTTTTAAATGTGACTCAGAAAATCAATGAAATGTCCATAATTATCTTTCAATCCTTTTTTGTGATTTTCGCTTGATCGCACGATCTGGAAAAAGTCACGTCACTATCAATTTGATTGGGTGTGCGCCTCGCACCTAGAGTATAGACCCCTGGTATTGAAGAAGATGAGAATTACTGGCATTTGAATGTGTAAAAACTAATGGTGACAAAAAAGCATGTTTCGAAAAATTAAATCCATGCAGCATGTTTTAGTAGCCTTACAGTTGGAAAAATCATTTAGTTACAGCATTTTAATTTTTGTAATTTTACTCTTTGGATGCCCCTCTGCCTTGGATGCCCGGGTCCGTCGCCCCATTCACCCCCTCTGCACGCCACTGGGTGCAGTGAAAAGGGTCTGCAGCGACAAAAAGTTTGAGAACCCCTGATATAAAGTACAAACAATAGAGGGCCAAGCATTGAGTCTTGAGACACCCAGTTTGGCAGATCACGTTGATTTAATTCTGACATTCAACTGGATATGGCCATTATATCTGCCTTGTATGTTTTTCTGACATCAGTGGATAATAACACAGTACCCCGAATAACATATTTCCATACCCTGAAAATTGGCTTGCACTTATACCTCTGAGAAAATTTTACACTGAGCAAATGTTTATTTTAGTGAGTAGCCTATGCAATTGCGCAACCATGCAGACATAGCCCTTTTGCCGCTTAAAACCGGTGAAGTGTTTCAAGCGGCAAAAGGGCTATGCGATATTTTCCCCATATTAAATTTGGAATGTTGTAAGTGCGCGAGAATGATATTTCACTGCGCAAATGGTCAGGTGGTACTGTGCATTTGCACACCTTCGAGGGAACATTGACTCCAGCTGATTCGACTGGTTTTCACATGCCGTGTGGCCAGTGGTGGGATTCAAATTTTTTAAGAACAGGTTATCTCACTCCAGGACTCGCTAACAACAGGTTCTCTCATTATCACAGTCTACAGAGCAGAGATGATGACGTAGCCAGAGTTTGCATTTTAGGCCGGAGCCGGAGTCAATATTTTAGGTTCGAGCCGGAGCAGGAGTTGGAGTCAACATTAAGGTCTGTGCAGGAGCCAATCAAAAATTTTAAGGGACCAAATTTCTGTAATGATGGTTGTTGTTGTCAAACAGAATGGAACTAATTGAGGCGTGTTTTCTGACCACCGTCGTCATATATCACAAAAGTATGACACTGGGTGGGAGTGCCGAGCATTTCACCACTAATGATGGTTTCAAAGTTATGGCCTATGCAAAATACAGTGTGTAAGTTACAATGCAGTTCGGGAATTTCGGAATCCATGCCGTAACTATAAGAATGTTGGGCTAATGATGTGGGCAATAACATAAGACACATGACAAAAAACAATGGTTAGAAGTAACAGTGTGCCGAAATGACCTATACACTGTAGGCCTAGTGACATGATTTGACGATGATATTAGAAGTAAGTAATGTGCAGTAATACGATACAACGTTTATTCGCATTGTGGAGATTTCTAGCCTAGCCACCGCTTACATAGGCCAACCTCTGCTCACATTTTGGAGCCATACTGAAAAAAGTTATATGTTTGCCCTGATAGTTGCAGCTTTCAAGGATAACCTATGTTGTTTTGTATCTCTATATTGCCTATGATAAATTTGAAAGGGATTGTAGCATAAGTTATGCGTAATGTAAATGTTCATCTTATGAATTTTTTTGTACGATTTGTTTGCACATTCATGTTAATGGCTCAGTTTGGCACAGTCATAGTTCAGAGTTTTATTTGAGCACATGGTTAAAATACGATTCAATATTTGTGAACAGGTGATCAGCTCTTGACCTCGGAGATTTAAAATGAGTCTTTGTAAAAATAAAAAATTAACAGTCACTTCAAATACTTGTCATCTATCTGGTTAATGAAGCTTGAATTACTTAACTAGCAGTGATGGAGTCTCGAGACCAGTGGCGATTCTAAGGGGGGGCTGGGGCTGGGTGGGCCATGGCCCCCTAGATTTTTGCTTGGCCCCTGCTTGGCCCCCCAGTTTTTTTCTTATTTTTCCGTGCAAGTCCGTTTGGTTGACACGATAATTTAGTAACCCTCGATAATTTGCTGTAGAAACTCTCTAGCCTGCATTCAATATTTTCCAAATGCATGATAAGCTGTGTTGTTGTTTATGACTGTCGGGAAACTAGAGTTGTTTATGACGATAGACACCAGTAGTTGCTCAGATCCTGCGTGAAATTTAGTCAGACCGCGGTCGTGGTGTTGAAAAATTCATTTCGAAACTAAGACACAGGCGCAGAAATTGGAAGATTGATCTTTAGTGCGTTTCACGGTGAGATGGAACTGGGTTGTATTACTTTCAGCAGATTGTTGCTTGTCCCAGTAGAAAAAGATTTGTGAAAGCATTAAGAATTGGTTTCAGTTACTTGATACCAATTTTATCCTGGCTGCAGTAATGCGTTCTGCTACCTTGTGTATATGACTTCGAAACATCTTACGTAAGTGGTGTTAGATTCATAAAGCGAATATAGTAAGAATGTTGGCGGCCGCAGGGTAACCAGACACCACATGAAAAAAAAAACCAAACCACGTCTAAAAAAGCCAAACCGGACAAAAGAAGCCAAATCGTTAAAACAACATGAAATTTTTAATTTTTTATTAATTGTAGGACATTTTAGAAGAATAAAGTTGTAGCATTCTTCATCTTCCACATTTTCCACTCGAATCTTTGGCATTATGGGTTTCCAGATATGCGACAACTTTATTCTTCTATAGGTTACCAGATAACGTTTGAGAAAATACACCAAGCACTGTATAAAAAATCCTCATAATACTATTCAGCAAGACATTTAAAAAGCAAAGACACAAGTCTGATAGCATTTGCCAACTGCCTCCACAAAAAGCCAAATATTGAGAAAAAACAAACATTTTTGACGCCAACTGTCTCTAAAAAAGGTCACATTTATGAAATTTGGCGTCAAAAATTAAATCTGGCAACCCTAGGGAGCCGAGGCAGCCTGCACTCTCTTTTTCATTTGCTGACCTGTGAGTGACGATAACGATTCTAGCGCTCCTGAAGTAAAAACCCCGCCTTGCCAACACACGTGGTTTTGGATGGCGTGGTCGGTCGAATTTTGCATGCGCTGATAGACCGGGTCCAGAAAAACTCCTAACATTGTTACATTGATTCGGGACACTGCGTTGGTTGGGTTCAACCCACCTCTGCGAGCTTTGTACTTGGTTTACAGTGGAGTGCCACTGCTCTGTTTCGAAACTTTGAGATTGTACGTGTGAACAGTTGTAGTCGTAGCGCATCTGTGCTTCTGCCGTTCGAAAACATCGTTTTAGTTTCTGTAGTGTGTGGGTACAGACTAGCATGTGTTAGGCAGCAGTGTGTGAACCAATGAGGTTCTTTCAAGTTGCGCTCAACAACTAGGATTTCTCAGGGTCGATTCAGTATGTGGCCGTGGATAGATCCGTTGCACAGCTGCGGGTTCGTAAGTGCGGAATCAGCGTGACGATCTGGAACATCCGACCCGGCCATAGCCAATAGCGAGACATGGCTACAAGTGGTTCATGACTACGGTTTTAACTCTACTCACACATGTCCCGCAACCTCATAGAATTTTGTACAGATTTTCTATAATTTAAGCACTGTCTGTGCACAATGCACAAGTAACAAAAATCAGCACTCATTGATGTTATTTAATGCAAATCGATTTCGCCATACGGCATCTTCAGTCCAAGTAAATTAAAAGTAAAAACGAGTGGAAGTACGCAAAGCAGTGATTATTACGAAACAAAGACAAAGGTTGCGTGAAAAGCATATTGAGCTACCGTTGACAGTACCGTACTGTAAATAAGCATTTAGAGTAAGCACAAACAAAACAAGACCAAGCTTTGCGTACTTCCACTCGTTTTTAATTTTAATTTACTTGGACTGAAGATGCCGTATGGCGAAATCGATTTCCATGAAATAACACCAATGCGTACTGATTTTTGTTACTTGTGCAGTGCGCACAGACAGTGCTTAAGTTGAAGATATGGGTAGACAAGAATCGCCGCAGTTAATAGAAAGGAAGGGACAGGTTGATACTGATGCTCAAGAAACAAGTAGAGCTTCCAAGTATTAAAGATTTTCTATAATTATTCAGAAGCAATTCTTTCGCGTATTTCAGCTCATTGCCCCGGAGGTCAAACATTTCTATCAGAAAAACACTTGAAAGGATTCGCAAATCATATTCATTTACTAAACACGATTTAAAACATGAAATTAACTTTGGCAAAGAATTTGCTTCGGAAGGAGTCGAAGCTGCCTATATCGCTCGAACATTTTTTAAAATTTTCAGCTACTTAAAAAGCTGCGTTTGATTGTTACTGGTAGCTGTAACTCTTCCCGTCACCAGTGCTTCATGCGAGATAAATTTTTCAAAAATGAAATCAGTGACAGCATTTCCCAAAAATTCCATGACCAGTGAAAGATTGGGTAACACTAATCTACTTTCAGGTGAAAGATACAACCTGAAAAATAGATTAAGTTACATTGAGGTGATGATGATATAAAATTCTAACTTAGACTGTGCAGGGATCTGTGTGAGAATCTTATTGTTCATTGTCTATTTGTCTGAATCTTTTTAGAGTTAGTGCGTGTTTCGCTTATGGTAAGACCGTCATAAATCAACGCAGGGTTGAAAAGTCAGCTTTTGAGGATCAGTTAGAGGAAAATTCGGTGTGAATATTAAAATGAACAACTTTGTTGGGAATATTCTGCAAAATAAGTTTACGCCTGCTATTACGTGTTGCGATCAGGTACACGCCCCTAAAACCGATACACACATTCCTACTGCGGCGCTGCTATGCTACTTTAGGTGCCACTGGTGCCAAAACCTCTCTGAAGTTAACTGCATTAAATAGTCCTCACCCTATCCACGCTGCAGATGGACATTACACTCGCAATAGTAGTTGCATAACATTGTTATGGTTGCACACCACAATCACAAAATCTCCATAAGCTTCCACAAAAACCGATTAGTCAGTAGTCACCAATCCATTGGCAAATGGCTTATTTTTCATGTGTTTTGTAGTGTGAATATTTTGACGAAACTTGTTTGCTATCAACAGCCTGCTTGTCTCTGTGTCAATATGGAATTGGTGGTTGGAAGTGGAACCATTTCACTTTCGTGTGAATTGTATTCACTTTCGTGGAGCTGTTTTCGTTCACGTGGCGTCGGCACAATTGTGTACCGAAAATGGTGTTTCGTTTCACATGTGTAGTGCTGTGGAAGTTGCATGGTTAGCACAGAATATTCGGCACAGCAGTACACGTGTGTGCTTGCATCTGCAGTGGCGTTTAGGTGTCTCTAGTCAGTAATAACGCTAGTTCATATTTAACGATATTCACAAGCTTATATTGGGCTTGACAGGGTTTCATAGCAACTTAATCTTCAAAACAGCGAAAAATCACCATGCAAGATAGATATTTATGTTGGCCCCCCCTACTTTTTTCTTGGCCCCGCAGTGGCCCCCCCACTTTTTTAATTCTAGAATCGCCACTGCTCGAGACGTGTATCGAGACCCGTTTTTTGGAGTCTCGGTCTCGAAGGTCTCAGGTCTCGGTCTCGAGCTCTTTGTCTCGAGACTTTGCATTATTTTTTATGAAGTTTTGCAAGGAGTTCCTTGAAAACGGTTAAAAAAAATGATTGTTCAAAATTTAGCCGTTCAAAGAGGTCAGCGGCTAAGCTTTCTTTGTTGTTATGGTATCTGCGAGATGGAGAATACAATTTGCCCTCTACCCCGTTTAAAATTTATACTGAATTCAATAATAAATGTGTATGTACCAATAAAACCGCAGCGCGTAATTACTGCAACGAGAGGTTTGAAGTAGGCTTTGCTAAGGACTATCTTTGAACTATTTTTCCAGGAGATTTGTTATGAAACCTATTTTTCCAGGAGATTTGTTATGAAAGGAGATTTGTAAGGCTTATTGAAAAGAGGTGGGAGAGTGCCAAAAAGTTTCTTTTTTGAAAAGCCCAATAAAACCATGTCTTTTTTCGAAGTGCTTTTCAAAGCACTCTGTTAAAACACGCTGGTGAAGTTTTTTTGTTCTGGATAATGCAGACTTTTTTAAGTTCAAAAATGCCTCGGAACTCTATTGAGGAAAAGTTTTGCTCATAAGAGTTTTATACAGAGAGTAAATAATGCGTCATGGCTGATCAGTCACTTTGACGTACTACTATAGGCTTTACGCCCTTTCTGCATTTTCTAACCGACGTGCAGTGTTGCGAAAACTCTAAGTGTGGCAGCAAAAACGGAAATTTGGAACAGTTGTGAACATCACTTTAACGTAGAATTATGGAAATTATGAAAAACTTGAAAATATAAAAACTTGACAATAAAAATAGCAAACCTAGGAATTATACATAAAGCCATAAAATCAGCGGGAAGGCGCTACACCATTTCACTGCTAGTCAACTACACCGGTAATAACGAACTTTGCTCATTCTACTGCAGCATGCTGCGTCCCAACAATGCCTGTCGAAAACATCTAATACTTTCTTTTTATCAGAGAAAGAAAAAATCTTCAAAACGAAGGCAATGGTTACCTGCAAAGATCTGCCGCAGTTGTAAAAAAAAACTGACAAACTACGAGTACCTTGCTCTAAGTAAGACAAAAAAGCAAACCCAAGTTGCTTCAGGGCTTCATTAGACCTGTGCACTTTGTTGCTGGCATGGAAAACACATCGAATCCACGGTGCCAACTAATTCACAAGTGGTGGCAAAAAATAAAACTTTCCTGCTGAACCACAGCCTAGCATGTGCTAACCATGCTATTTATTTAGCCATACATACATGCATATTTAAAGAAGGCAGAAAAAAATAGGAAAAGTAATGCGAGAAGGGTGGCGAACAAGCAGAGAAAGCAAGATCCATAATCGAGAATTCAAAACAAGACCCCTTTCAGTTCGTGAGTATTTGACTGTGATGTTCAAGATGCTTTGCTATTCCTTATTGATATAATAAGCATGATACATGATTTTCCCTCATTTTGTATTGTTGTTAGAAAATGTGAGGAATGGAAAGAGGAAACATTTTTATGGTCGGCCCCGGGCGATCGCTACGCCACTGTACAAGATCATGCGGTGGGATATTACCGCGCTGGTTCAAAGTGTAAACCTAATTTGTGCCAATAAGTCTAATACTCCAATAGGCCTAAATATTTTTTCTTTGCGTCAGCAGCAGAATCACAAGCAAAATTTTTAGAACTTGTTTTGGACAGAGTGAACAAGTTTGGATAGATGAAAAATAAGATGCAATTCTGCTTTTTGTAATTCAAAGTAGTCCTTTCGTTTTTTTAAATCTCTGAATTTATCACCTCTTAATTCTAAATCTTTGGAGAATTCTTAATCAATTACTTGTCGTGTGAGGAGAAATGTAATTAGGAAAGGTGTAGGTAACGTTACAAATAAAGGCAAAGCTTTGTTAGCCAAAATAGACGAAATACAGTGTGTGGCGAATAAATTTGAGTGTCAGTGCAGATGCCCAGTGTTAAAATAAAAAGAATGTAGTGAAACAGGTAATTGGTAGATAGCAAAAAACTTTAAAAGTTTGTTACTTCATTGGCAAATGATATAAACGACGAAACACCTTGGCAAAAAATTTAATGATGGAAAGCAACCTTTCCTGTGGAGTTACCACTTTACTGTGCTGTTTTGACTAGTGCTGCTCGGGCTGCATACACTCGCCTACATCGACTGTGCTTGTTTTAAAATAAAAAGTAAAGATTCGCCTTTTCTCCACTTTCTCAAATAACATAGGCCTACTTTAACACTAGGTAGGAGACCAGAACATGAGAGCTTCATCAGGGCATCACCTCCTGTCCTTACACAGAAGGATTGGTATTGTTCTGTAACGAACGAAACAATTAAATTTTTTCTGAGTCAAACAAGTTTATAGAAGCATGGCAACGGCAAACACCTCGAATATTCAATTGCTTCACCGACATTTTTCGAGTGCAAAATGCGTAGACCCTCTAAACGCTGCCAACATTTTCAATGTCCATGCATTTCTTCATGGACTTGTAAATAAGGCCTCAGGTTTGAGGTTGTAAATTCCTAAGAGGAAAGTGAAAAGGAACGTTTGCAGTATTTGGCCGTTTGCACAAATTTCGGATGATTTTTATTATCTTGGTATTTGGCAATGTGCCAGATATTTTCAAGAAGTTAGCTTTAATTACCATCAGAGAAATGTGAGGTTACGAGTCTCGGTCCCGAACTTCCAGGTCTCGGTCTCGGTCTCGGCTTTTATGACGAAGTCTCGGTATCGTCTCGAAATTTGAGCCAGGTCTCGGTCTCGGAGGTTACGGTCTCGACTACATCACTGTTAACTAGTGTTTCAATGGTTTCCACTTCATAATTTAATTAATGTAGAACCTATATAGGCTTAACTACTTTCAATGTGTATGTTTGATAAGCAGCGTCTATTTAGCCTCATGAGACAAAAACACTTGAGTTCTGAAGTTATTTTGTCAGTAGCTGCACACATTTGTTTGAAGTGATCACATGCCAAGTTTGGAATGCATGACCTACGTAGTTGACGGTAATGTCTAATTTAAAAGTGGGCAAGCTTTTAGTGGCTGTTTGTCTACGTTGTGTAAACAATAGGCTAAGCCATAACTTTAAACCTCAACATGTTGTTGTGTCTCTCTGTATTGTGCTAGTCACGTGACCATTTCAACCATTTGTGTTCGATCAAACGCAAAATAGCCATGACAGATATTTTCAAAATAGACATCTTCTCGACTTGGGTTACTTGAAAGTTTTCGGAGTACCAACAGGAGTCGGAGCTGATGTTTCAAAATTTTTCGGAGCAGGAGCAGGAGTCTTAAAGCGTGGAGCAGGAGCGGAGTCGGAGTCTGAAAAATGTGACTCCGTTCATCTCTGCTACAGAGGCAAACCATGCCAGCGGGCCTGATACTAGCGCAAAGTTTGATCTCTGCGTTGGCAGCTGGTACAGTCCAGCAAGGGAAATTATTGATTTTAGTTATTTCCCAAACTGTAAGCTTTTTTCACTATTAAAAGTTAGCAAGAGGCCTATGAGAGGTGTGCCAAAACAAGCTGTAAGTAAACGATGTTCCTTGGGTAAAAATTGAGAACCCACTGACATAAGCCAACAACCGGTTCTCGGTATTAAAGAAAATCCAAGAACAAGGTTGGTGCGAACCGGTCGAATCCCAACATTGCGTGTAGCCCTAGAGAGATGTTCGCCCTCACAAGGAAATTCCCTTCTTGTGGGCCTATGGCTGAGGATAAATGTCATTGAAGCAGGGGTGTAGTGGGGTGGGAACGACGTTCCCACATCTTTTTGCACTAGTAACATTATTCAAGATTCAGATTTTTCATTTCGATTTCTGCGTGTAGCGCCTGGAGCAGCATAAATGAAGTAATAAGTTGTCTCGTGTATAGCACCGTAGCACTGCAGTGAAACAGGAAAATCCAGTGTGGAAATGCTTGCAGGCGAATGCTCACTTTATTCGAACTATTTGGTGCAGTCTTCCTTTTTATTTCGTGTGGGAACGCTGTTCCCACATATTTTTTGGCACTTCACCCCTGCATTGAAGTACTGTAATTATGAGCAGTTTCGACGGAAAGGGTAGAGGGTGGTGGAACAGCGTCACGGTGCGAAGGTTCATCTGAGTAACCGCAAGTGCAACAAAAAAGAAATACGAAAATATTAAAATTAAGTAAGCTTCTGGGCCCCTGGATGCTCCGAAAACATCCAGGTCAAGCGTGTTACCATTGGGTGGACTGTGGTGCCAACTTCGAGTTATTTGAAGAAACCTACTTCCAACAAAAGAAACCTTTGAACAAATACATGTAGATTCCCAGTTATTTTTCGTGAAAAAGTTTGTTTGCACAATGGAAATTCAAATTGCATTCAACTGTTGAATCGGCACAATGATTTGTGCTGTTGATATATTTATTGACTGTGCAATCGTGACCGCAACGGTGTCCGTTCAAAAAAGACCTATTCATAATAGACCACGTTCATAGAAGACCCGTTATGAACGGGTCTGTTTTGACCAGTGTACCCTCTAAGGTGAGCAACAGCGAAAACACGCAGTGTGCAAATGCGCATGAATCAATTTAAAGTTTGGAGTTTGGGATATCTGCCATGCTGCGCAGCGCCTTCAAACGCAAGTTGCGTTATGTTGAACTAATAGCTATAAAAAATAAGTTAGGCTACTGTTGTACCGGACTTGTAGCGTTCATTTAAATACTGTAGGACAGTGGTGCTCAAACCGTGGCCCGCAAGGCCCTCTGAAGTGGCGCGCGAAGCAATTTTCATTGGAAAGAAAACTTTACACTTTAATCATTTAAGAGAATCTTTTAGAGAATTTTGATTGAGATTATTAATTCTTGTGGCCCGCGAAGGGTTTTTGAAAGACAAACGTGGCCCAGGAGCCAAAAAGTTCGAGCTCCACTGCTGTAGGATAAACGCAATGGGACGAAAAAAGGAATCACAGTCAAAAACCAAATTTTAGTGCTGGATACCAATCGTGTTATCACCTGCATTTTGATGGTCAACGTTGCCTGCTTGATTCCAATCCAAATTTATGTCAGTGTCTGAAGCATTATCTTGCTATTGGTGTTTGAAATGCAACTGCGAGTTGCAAGAGCTTCGTTTTCGAGTCGTAACTTGTGGTTGTTTCTTCATTATACAGGTGACGATCTCAGCAGGCCTTTGTTATGGATAAAACACTTGCCTTCTATTGTGTGCCTCGCTCAGGGGCGGCTCGTGTAGATGGGCTGCTGCCCTACCTTGAAAATACAAGTTCCGCCTAACATTTGAATTTAATCACCGACTTAGAAAACACAAACATTTTAACCGCTTCCGATACAGCTCTTAAATTGATTTTTATTATCTAGAATAACAAATGTATATATTTGCTAATGAAATTTATTTGTGCTGGCTAAACAATACTCTCATTAGAAAAGCCACTTGATGATTAGACATAGCCAGCGCAAACATGTATATGTTTACCCAGCCCCCCTGGCCACTTCCAGCATTGGCTTCGTTGGACAGTGGGAGGTCAACCTAACAAATTTTGGCTAGCGTTTTCAACCACTTATCAATATTTTCAAACCTCTTACAGTCATTAAGTTGGAAAATTGTTTATTATATCGATTTGATATGAATTGGCCCAAAACCACGATTTTTACACTCATGCGTCAAATGCTGATATGACTTCGGAAGCTTCGACTGTTACTTTTTTGTCCTCATCGCTACACGTTTCATTCCTCCTGAGCAGCGTTGCAGTAGCAAAACGTGGTTAGTTCACCACCCGTAATTTCCCAAAAGTTCAATATTTTACTTGAGAAAAGTTTGAGAACTTCCGAGAGGGATTTAACCTGCACGAAGATGCGACATACTTAAAAAATATCTCGTATTGTGTGTGATTCGCTCGCAACCCTTTCCACACCTCATCACCCACCTGCCTAATTTGTGCCAAGCCGTACCAGACGAGCGCAGATATGCAGGGACGCCGGAGAACGGGGACATTGCCCCCCTGCCCTTTCGAATGGGGGTCAACAGGTGCCTTTTCATAACAATATCATAGTGATCGACTTGTTCGCGCACCCAGAATACAAACATGATTTTCGTAACGATAAG
>Ga0210059_1008697_pt1 | contig 15967 bp, 7 predicted proteins | sample Ectturendosymbi2_FD_188042 | JGI IMG/M metagenome (GOLD analysis project Ga0210059, IMG submission 188042) | Ecteinascidia turbinata endosymbiont from Florida, USA - Sample 2 (SPAdes) (version 2) | ecosystem: Host-associated > Tunicates > Ascidians > Unclassified | place: Key West, Florida...
AGACTGGGGTTTGTGGGTGCTGAAATTTTCACCAATTTTTGGTGTTTTGTCCATAATTTCGGCTACAGATATGCTAGAAAGTCATTCAAGGGCTCTAAAGACGCGGATTTTGGCCTAGTTTCCGAAACAATCTTGAGCCATAATAATGGCCCAATGGGTTGGGGCCCAAGGCCAGGTAAAGGTAGCCAAAAACACCCCCACTTGTGGTGTTCCCCCCCGAAAACCCCCCACCGAAAACGAAAAATTTTTTTTCGATTTCGACTACAAGACTTGCTGAATCCGTAGAGGGTTTGAACAGCTCTCTAGCTCAATCGCCTGGCGAGTTATAGGATTGCAAAGCTCTGCATGAAACGTGGTTTTCGCGGGACTAAAAGGTAACAATCTCAATCGATGTCAGTCAAGAATTTGAAGATGGTGCCGAAACAAATATTTCTGCGTTTTAACTGATAGTGATGTGTGAAAGATTCGGGTGTGTCATAAAAAAATATGCTTGTCATTCATGATTCAATAAAAGAGCAGTGTTTCGAGCGATCAGCACGTCTCGCCAAACGTAAATAATAACAGGAATCCGCAAAACTCAAGTTGCGCACGCTAACGATATGCAATTTGATGGGGTGTGTCCCTGGACATTGTTCTGAAACGAGCTGCCAATTTAGTGGAATCTGTAGTGTTGAGGATAAGCCGTGCAAGTCACTGATTCGCTCCGACTTGGGCCGTGCTTTCCGCAGCGGCAACACTTGCATTCAGCCATTTCTTTTCCAAAAAGACGCATAATCACGTGGCTTTTTAATTATATAATGATTATAATTCCCGGGTGACATTCCCGTGCATGCATCAAGTCAAAGCTTGTGAAGGAGAAAAACTAGAAACAGGAAGCAGGTTAAAATGTTAAACACGCCCAAAGGATCAAAAACACTTGTTCTCGGTTTGACACCACAGTCACATTTCTACTGAACGATACAAGAGTTGCTTATAAGCGGACTGCGGGCAGCCTCTCACAACGTTACAGTATTGCTAAGTAACCAATGAATGCCACGAATATTATACCTGTAACTTCTCATGAAGACTTTGCCATCAAACGCCGTGAATTGAATAACGTGCTCAAGACCTTGAAGAAAACAACAAATGTGTGCAGTAGGTCTGGCATAAAATCACGCTTCTCCGTTGTAAAGCATCATTACTTGCAAATTCTACAAACTCGATATCAACCCACGCGTTTTGGCCACCACGTCCCAGCTACGTTGTGCAGCTGGATCAGAAACAAAATGCGGTTGATCGTTGCTTTATACTTATCAAGCTCATGAAAGATGCGGCTGTGAAAGGTGACAGTGACGGCGCCAGGTTTAACTTACCTGACAGGCGGATGTTTTTCACCACTGGACCTCGGAAGAAGTCAATAAGGAGGGACTGAAGCCTTCTCAATTCATCATCTGTCTCGAAGTCCGGGCCGGCGAAAACCAGACAGGGTTTTGTGGCTAATGCACATTTTCCACTCTGCGTGTACTCACGGTTAATTTTAACTCATAACAAGAATGAAAATTCCGAATTCCCAGCTTTGGGAGCAGAAAAATTAACAAGCGACATTCGCAAGCAAAGACGAATAGCCGAAATGATAGAGCAGTGGTTCTTAATCGGGGGGCACGCCTCCCAGGGGGTGTCATTAAATTTCCAGGCGGACGCGAGCCTTACACGCTCCACAATCTGGAAAGTTTTTGAACGGGAAAGTGTTCCGTCCAATTTACTTATTTAAAAGTCAGGGGGGCTTGAAACAAAGGACAATTACTCAAGGGAGGCGTTGTAGAGAAAAGCTTAACTACCACTGATATAGAACAAATAAATACATTGCTTTTTTACAACTTTGCTTTTACATAAATACATTGCTTTTACAACAAATAAATACATTGCTTTAACAACTTATTTAAAGCCAGGGGGCTTGAAACAAAGGACAATTACCTAAGGGAGGCGTGGTAGAAAAAAAAGGTTAATAAGAACCACTGTTCTAAAGCATCTCAAGGAAAGGAATGAGCATATACAATATGATCCAATGCAGAAAACGACTTATTGCCGGTTACCGCGTGGGCCCATTTCAGTGGAAGATTGTACACAAACCGTTGGAACACAAACAAACAACAATCTACAGTCAAACAGATACACCCAGACCCAAAGGATGCTGAAACTGGCTTTACCTTAACCTCGCCAATGTGGCTGTGAGTGCGACTCCTCGCAAATAATAAAATAAATATCGCTGAAGTATTCCCGCTTTCACAACTTATCGTGTTCAATGAACCCTTGTTTTCATTACCTTCACACTTTGCAGTGACTGAAAGCTTTCTATTCCCAGTTCAACCATATCGAGAAGGTGGTGATCGAACATTCGACCTGCAGTAAAAGGTGTTGTGTTGTTTGCGAGAGTATGATATTAAGTTTTACCGGGCATCAACTTGTAAAATGAAGTGATCAGACTTTTACACACAAAAAAAACGATTTCGCCGTTGTTTTGTTTCTTTTCCCTTTTTTGTTTCATAATATGTTTTGTGGCTCAACAAGCAGTAAGAAAAAGCCATAATGGAATTATTCACGTTCGAAAGTATCGCAACAGGTTATCAAGCAAAACATAGGGACAGCAAACCGTTCAAATTTACCACAAAATCGGTTCGGCACCCTTCGCTTATCTGCACGAAAAGTGACGTGATCACTGCACTGCACACAAGCCGTTCCTCTGGAGTGTTCAAAGCTTGTTTTTTTCGGTCGTAGACCGAATTTTTTTACAAAATAAGTCAATTCAGTCATATTGTCCGAAATCATGGACTAATGAATGTTGCTCAAGGCGAGTTTTAATACTATTATGGGAAGAATGACCGAAATGTCTCTGCGAGAATTCAAAGGTTCATAGCGATGCATACCAATAACCAGGTTGTGGGGTCGTTTCTTAGAATGCGATCCAAAGAGAAACAGCGACGAATCATTCATTTTTGACAGAAATTCCAGCGTCGTCGTATCTTCGAACGGTCGCGTGATGTTGCGCTTGCGAAGCAAGATCGCATTCGGCTTCTTTAGTAGGTACTGTTCATAAAGACGACAACGTGTTATGTGAAAAAACGTCCTAAATTGATTAGCGAATGTATTCATTTTGCGAGGTACACCAGCCTGCCTTCACTGAAAGCACTACCCGCATGCAGTTAATGACAGGCTCAAAACTTACATGTCTACAAACGTAACCTATTCTGCACTGCCACTGTAAACGTCAGTGCTGACCATGAGTGACTATTTTTGATAATAGGAACTGCAATATTTTGTTCTTGATGAAGTGTGAGATGGGATTTCCGAAAATGTTCTAAAATGTGTGTCACCCACCCTGTGCTGTTGCAGCGTACTACAAGCAACAGCCATTTTTTCTTCATGTCGAAAAAAGATAACACGGACTTACTCAGTCAAATCCACTTGTTTATAGATGATTGTTGCGAATGTAGAAAACGCAAACAGAAAACTTAGCTGAAAAATGAACAGTACCACGAGGCAGCATTGATTAGAATAAGGTTTTAGTTACCACGAAAAATTATAAGCTTCACATTTTGTTAATATCGCAAGTTACAATTTCACGTTTGTTTTATGTGTGTCACGTGACCTTTTGGGGAGTGCCTAAACAAATAAGACTTAATTTTCTTTTGTAAATGAAGCAATTAATTCATGTTGGCCTGCATGTCTCACTGATCTAACCATGTCTTTCTATAGGCTCCAAACGAGTGTGCCTGGTGTTGCTAATGCTAGTGTTATGTGTTCTTTTCCTGTTTTAACTACTTACTATAACATCACTATAATACTGTATGTAGTTAAACAAATTGCTCTCTGTAGCATAGACACTTGCCACAATCTTCAAACAACAAATCTTTAAACTTTATTAGCTCTCTATCTCTGACAAGTAGCACAATTGTTTGGCAGAAATCGCTGTTCTTTAGCAACTGATAATCCATGATCATTGTGGGTTCAGATCTAGAAGAAATGTGTTGTATCATAGTGAAGCAGATAAATAATATAAAACTAGGTGCAAAGCTCTAAGGGCCGTTTAACATATTAGATAGATTAATTAATAATTGTTAATACTGCTGACAGGCAAAATTGTGTGGTCACTCACGTTGTCCCTTAAAACAAGCTTGACATATTCCAACGGACTAGCCAAAAAACACAATCAATCAGCCAAAAATCCACACCAACTAAACATCAAAACGGTTCATTACCAACTGATTTTAGAACAATGAATTGGTGCAACCCTACCTAATAGCAAACATATCATTTAATCATGCGCCAAGCATATGTTGGTGTATCATAATATTTAGCTTATTTCCTGGAAATTCAAAGGTTTATTTGCATGTAGTTCATGAAAATAAAAATTATACATCACGTAGTGCTTAGTCAAGACGAAATGTGCTGATGTAAGCTATCACCAGTATTAACCAAGTGAAATTTACACAAGTTTTCACCTCAACAAAAAAATCACAGCTAGTTTAAAACACATTGTTTACACATCAATGCAAACCAGTTCTTTCAGAGCAGTTGTGACTGTCTCACTAGTATTTCCACCTCTGATGAACAACGCAGTTTTGTCATTTTCATGAATCTTTGGTTGTTTGTGGTTTAAAACTCTTTTGTGCCTCTGAGATGTTGGTTTTCTGAAATAAAATCCAACGGCTTAAATGCATGCACATAGATAGAATTTTCTTGTGATCAGAATTTCTGTTCAACCAAAAAGAAATTGCCTGTGAGGTATTTTTGTGACCCCCAGCCAAATAAAACCAAACAAATCAGGTAAGTGATTAATTTCCACCAAGGTAATGCAGACAAATCAATCAAAAAAATTTTAATAGGGAATCAATTGTGTGTAACTCTATGATTCCTCAATCCTGAAATCTAATTCTCATAGAATGACACAGCTATTAAAAAATATCACCTAGCTTAGAAACAGCAGTGCAAAAGCCACATATTGAAATTGAAACCAGAACAATTTCACTTAAATCTTAAAAATTTTTGCATTGACTATGAAGTTTGCTTGATCACATAGCCTGAAAGGTTAATCTACAAAACAAGAAGGCTTAATTAATCAGTACATTTCAATGGTGAGGTTTCAACACATTCATATGTTTGAATGTGTGCAGCTACTCATTTGCAACTTCAGGTTACACCAGTCTACCTAGAAAAAGCAAACTTTGAACTAACTGCATCAAGTTTTTTTGTTTTTTTTGCGAAGACCAACTGAAAAGTTGTTGGAAGACGAAAATCACAAATATTAGCCTGTTATAAGTTGCTTAGGTGTCATTTTTGGAAATAACAATGCTAGTGTGGGTTTAAAAAAGCATTAGACCCCGTTTTCAACAATTGGTTAGCGTATTCTTACCCTTCTCAAAGGCACAAATCCACAGAGGTACATGCAACACATCCTAAAATAGAACAAAATGAAAACTCACATGATCCCTTCTTCCATTGTAAAATATGCTTCAAAATCCACAATTTAGAAAATATCAAGCAACCTTTAAAACATCTTAAAATGTAAAATAGAATTAGGTTATGTAACCTTAAGTAGACTAGGAAGCCTAGGCAGAAACTTTGAGCAATAATTTTTCAATAGCTGTGACACAACTTTTGAAATTCCTTTATTTTTCCAACATGTTCAGCAGCTAACATTAGATATAGCTCTACAAGGTTAGCAACTACCATCACAAGCACAGCATTTCTTACAGAGCAATTAAAAACCATACATAAGGTCTCAACTATTCAGTTAAGGCAGTGGCTGCAAGACCACCTGTGGACCTTCAGATTTGAAACCTGATTCGTCCGCCACCTGTAACATGACAGTAACGCATGACAAAGTAGGCTTGCTAGACACGCACTAAACCCAAACCCTAAACCGTAACCTTAAAACCTGAACTGTAAGCCTAACTCCTAAACCTCAACCCTAAACTTAAACCCTAAACCTAAACTGAAACCAAAATGCTAAACCTAAAACCCAAACATAAACCATAAACGTAAAGTGTAAATTAGAAACTTTTGAAAAAAATAAAGAAAAACTGGCCCCATGAATTGAAACGTGCAACCACTACTATCAAAACAAAAGTCATGAAGGTGAGAGCCAAAATGAAAACCAATGGCACAGCAGATCCGTTACGCTACCATGACAGTGCCACTTGAGTGACAAATTCAGCATTTTATTCAAACCGCATCATGACAGGAAGATCTGTAACAACTTCCTTAAGTTACCACTGGTATTCACAACTTCCATGACTCAAATGGCTGAGTCTATGAAATGCAGCTCTCAACATAATCCCAAATCATGCTATTTTTCAGGAACTTTTAATGTCTACTTATAACATGATAATCTTTTTCATGTTTGACATTTATTGTTTTCCCACACAACGAAATACAACTCACACACATGGCATTAACAAGGAGCACATGCATAAATGAAACAATACAAGCATAGATCTGTGGCGCTATCAAAGAACATGGATGGTGCCAACACAGCAAATTAAATCTTAACACTGCTGCCATAATAAGGTCTAAATCAGGGGTCTCAAACTCAACTTGCGCCGTGGGCCAAATGAGGACGTATAAGGTAACCTGCGGGCCACATTATAACGCTGACGCAACAACAGCGGTACCTGAACTTGCTAGAAAGAGCTTTTGCATCTTTATTTCCTGCGAAAGGTGTCATGAATTATAGACAAATCATTTCTAGCCATCTCTACGTTCGTATTAATCATTTCTAGTCATCTAAGGAACTTGTTCACTCACTAGGCAAGCATTTTTAAGCACCTGTGATTACACAAAATAACGTAAATGTTATTCATTTCATTCATTTTCATCCCTGCTTTTCCTCTGAGGGTTGCTGGGGCAGCAGCCCTAGGAGGACTTGCAATGCCTAACGGTCAACAGCAATTTCAGATGGTTCTGCTGGCTCTACACCACAACAAGACCAAGCAAGGTCAGAGATTTATTCACTCCACTAAGCCTTGGATGACATCTGAACTGATTTTCCGTGGGTTCACTCAGCAGAAATTGCCTCGACTGTCTTCGGTGGGGCATTCTGGACACATGGCCAAACCAATATATCTGTGCGCCCTCAATTCGGAGGAAAAGTGGTTCCACATTCAGGGCTCTGTGAATTTCACAGCTGCGCACTTTGTCGCGAAGTGTCACACCATGGACTCATCGCAAAAATCCCATCTCTGCCACTTGCCCCTGAGATAATATTATTTTGGTCATTATCCAAGATTCAAGATAATAGGTAAGGATCAGAACAAAGACCTATTTAAAATCTGACAGCTTTGCGGTGTTTGAAACCTCCCGTTTTGTGACCACAGAGCGATAAGGCTCACGCAGAACTGCTTGTTAGCTTTAGCAATCCATGCATTAGCCTCCTCGCTCCACCCTCGGTCACTCGTAAATACTACCCCTATGTACTTGAATTTCTTCACCTGCTGCAGTGTATTCTGCTCACTTGCAGCACACACTGGATTTGATTTGTAAAGAAACATAATAACTGCATTTTTAGTACTGATTTATTTTCAATCTGGCTCGGCCGCACACAGCAGAAAACCGATCGAGTGCATGCTGAAAACTCTGATGAGAAAATGCTAGCAGTACCAAATCGTCTGCAAAAAATAAACGATTGATCCTGCAGCTCACAAATGTGACACTCTCTACGACTTGGCTGTGACTGTCTATCTTTCTTGAGGTTGTCAAAAGATGTGTAAATGTTTTTGGCATACTCCCAAGATTTCTCAAAAATTTGCTGGAGAGTAAAAATTTGGTCTGTAGGTCAGGATGAAAACCGCACTGGGTATTATTCAGCTTTGGTCCATTTATTTCACTGCATCGTTTTTCAACACACTTGGCAAAAAATTCCCGAAAAGCATCGCGGGCCACACAAAATGCTCTTGCGGGCCATGTGTTTGAGACCCCTGGTCTAAATGGATCTATTTCTAAAATGTATATGGGAGTGGGAGACTGTACAAGACCAGGGTCACCATTTAGGCTACAGCCCTCAAGGCGAACCTACTAATTGTGTAAACAGGGCAGTTGCTTCATGAAATAACCAAAAGTTTATTGTTTTGAATATACGGTTATGGTAGTGTCCATTTTGCTTCGTGAAGTACAAGTTGTCCTAGGGTTATTTTACTTGTAGTTGAACACAATTAGTTTAAGTGGTCATGTGAAAGGTACAGTACAAGGAGACAATGGGTTAGGGCAGGGGTTTCCAAACTACGGCACGTGGGCCAAATCCAGCCTGCAAAGACATTTTGTCAATAATGAAAAATAAGATTTTCACAAAGCAGTTCTTAGTTTGATAGAAAGTAACATATGCCATTACAATCATATTCCGCACGATGTCCAGCTCTCAAATTATTGTATAATAGCTTATGTGGCCCTCTGACATGAAAGTTTACAGACACTGGGTTAGGGTTAGAATTAGGGTTAAGCATACAGTTCATGCAACATAAACAAGAAGTCACTAACAGCTTGCCAGTACTGAAACCATAACCTAGGGATTTTTTTGCTGAGACATTTCAGTAATTTGTCCCACAGCCTAATATTATTAAAACTCACTGTTACAGTATTCACTACTTTATATTTTTGCATATGACTAAAATTTTACAGTCATTGGAAGAAATCAGTGTGTGACTAAAAAATAACAACACTCATCCATCAGACTGAACCGTTACAGATGTCACAGTCAAGTAAGCCGGTCATGTGTTCCGAACTTATCATGTGACCACTTTAACCAATCATGTTTGGCTAAAGGCAAAATAACTACAGCAGTGCTTTGAGGCAAAATAAACATTGTCTAAGGCAGTGGTTCCTAAAGTGAGCGGTACCACCCCCCTGGGAGTGTTGAGAAACTCTAGGGAGGAGGTGAAGCAGAAATGGGCGGTTGGGGGGCAATAGGAGATCCAGTTAATAATTACATTTCTGTTGTCTTACTAACTTTGAGTCACCAAATGTCATAAAAAACAGTATGATCAACAAACATGTATGCATGTAATTTGTAAACAAAACCTTAGCATTTTGGAAACAAAACAGAGGTGAAATGCTAGGAGATAAATTGATGAACTGCAGTTTCCATCACTAAAGGTAAGCTGCACAGTAAAACTGTCCTCTTCTATAATGAAATGATTATGATTGGAATTTTCATCAGCTGTACTTCTTGGCACAGGTAAACTGCTACTTAGCAATGCCCGTTTCATTACAGTGACTATCACCAGTCAGGTTTGAGAATGCACGGTTGCACTTAGACTCAGTCTGTAACCAAAAGCGTGAGCTAATTTTTGATGGAGTGGTTTAATGATCGCAAATATAATAATAACCTTGTACGAGTTCATTCGAAAGTAGAAAGGCAATTTATATTTTTTTACAGATAGTGTTAGATGCCAACAAGAATAAGTTACCTAAAGGGAATCGAAAAGATTCTGGAAAAGAGAAGTGTGTTTCAGAACGCACTTTCGCTTGAGCAACGCCAAGGAAATCCAGGGGGAGAGAGAGATGGTAGAGCCAGTGGACGACTGCAAGTGTCACAGCTAAGTTCAAAAACTTTAAAAATATGCAGAAAAGATTCAATCCTGACATTGCTCCGAACTTAAAATTTACTAAAAATGTGACAGAGTATTAATGGATTGATTGATCAATGGACACCAAAGGGTTTAAAAGTGTTCTGCTAAGTTTAGGCAATGTGGTGCACTTGGATAAAGATGAAAAGGGTTTGTACGCCTGTTGCTGCACACAGAAGGTGACTGTCAAAGGGTGTCATAAATATAGCATCTTGGCTGTCACAGTCCACAGATACCTGCACGAAGTTCAATGAAGTTAATTTGCAATTGCAGGGGAATGGTGTTAACCTCATTAAAGCCAAATCAGCAATCTTCACCTTCTTGTCCAAGTTTAATGCTGTTCAAACCAAATCAAGCCCTTCATGAATACTAAGTTTCCAAATCATTAACTCTAACAGTTTCTGACTGCTAAATGAGTTTATTAACCAAATTAAGTTTTATAGTGAAATGCATCTTTGCACTCACTCTTGTTTTAATCAGTTTCAAACATCCCAAATATAGAATACAAAAAAATTGTGTTGATATGTGTGCTAGGGATGGTAGGGGGGGCGATAGAAATTTGTTTGTCAGAAAAGGGGGCGCCAGCCAAAAAAAGATTGGGGAACACTGGTCTCAGGTTATATGCATAATACATAAATGGAGTTATGATATTAACAAAATGTGACGCATGCAATTTTAGGCAACCAGAACAATTGGTTTCAATTCACCACAAAATGGTTGCAGTCCCACAAACCCTGTGCCCTATCAAAAATATTAGATGATAGCTTGAGAAAACACTGATTCATGACAGTTGCAGATTATTACAGTGCACCAAAGCTTGTCACAAAATTTGACAGGCTACAGGAACAAGTCATACAAATTGCTCTGACTACAAACAAATTTTCAGTTGATGTGATAACACATGCTTGGAATCAATGTACTTGATGAATGCAAATCAACGCACTTGGAACCAAAGTCCCATGAAAACTAGAAGCTATAGGTTTATTAACACCACATGGGCCTTGTAATGTTAGAAGCTACATTTTAATGACTTAGGCCAGTGGTTTGTAACCTTTTCTTCACCATACCTCCCTTAAGTACTTGCCCTTTTTTCAAGACCCTGGCTATAAGTAAGTTGTAAAAGCAAACGTATTGTCTGTTAAATTTATTGATCAAACTTTCAATATTGTACAGTGCTCAAGAGCTCACACCCCTGAAAATTTGTTGACGCACCCCCATTTAAGAACCACTGATTTATGCTATAACTCAACTGGTGAAGTTCCACAAGAGCAAAGCAGCCAAATCTGCTCACAAAGCATTTTACAAGTAATTGGTTTTGCATTAATTAAGCACCTGCAGTCCTGTAAATTGCAAGCATAAGCTTACACACAACTGCACTTTCCAACACAGTTAGCACGATTGCTGTAGTCTTGCTTTAGTATTTCATCATTTCACTCCTGCTTATACTCTGAAAACTTGAAACCAAGAAATAGAACCTGATGTTGTTCCCACCCCAACTAAATTTCATTTAACTCTCCCTCAGAGCAGGTTTTTAAAGAAAATGTCAGGTACCCAGTATGGACCCGAAAAATTTCTGACTAAATTGCTGACAATTAAAGGTATTTTGAGCACTATCATTAGGCCATGATGATGATGATCTGATCGCTTTATCATTATAATACTGTAGGTGAGTGTGATCTTAGATATGTATTCTACACATATATTCCCTGAAATCAGATGTTTTTTTCCTTAGATAATTTCTAATTCTAGAGACCTGAATAAGGTCCCTAAAACACCATTAAAAAACCCTGCCCCAGAGTACAGTACTTTAGGCACAATCACAATGAAACAACTAAGGTAGTGCCACAGGGTTGCCAGATGATTTGCGAAGAAAATGGCAAACGTTTTATCCTTGGGAATTTATAGCAAATTGGCAAAAAATTTTTGAAAATGGCCAGATTTTTGGCAATATTGATTTTTTAATATTCAAAAAATGTTTTTTGCAATTCATATTTTATCCACACTTTTCAAGTTTTCCAATTTAACAATTAAAAAAGATAGTTTTAATGACAATCAAGATACCTCCTTAGTAGGCAAAATCTATCCTGTTTAAATCATAATCTCTGATTCTTGATTGCTAAATGATTCCTTTTGATTCATAATTAAAAACCGAATAATATTTCTGTTGAATCATTATTTATAGAATCATTGCTTTAAATCAGGCCTGCTCAACTCAGAAAGCTCGAAGTGCCAAATTGATAACATAAATTTTCCACGGGCCACAGGCTTTTGCAACATTTTCTATAATCGAGAAAGCTCTTGCGTGCAACAAGAAAAGCTCTGAGGGGCCACATGTGGCTCGCAGGCAGCATGCTGTGCAGGCCGACTTTAAAATACTGTACATACAAACCTAAACATACTATAGGCAATACTTGAAACACAGCAACAACCAATCAGTTTTAAAATAAATATCCAGTTAAGATCAGTTGCCAATGAAACGTAACACTGCACAATGATTACAGCAATTCTTCAAACAATAATCATGTTCAGACAAATTATCTGGTGCATTTGTGAAAGGTGCACAATAACTAATGTTGATCTGTATTTCTCTCTGAAGTTTCCATATTTATTTGATAAATAATCCAAAATTGATTTGATCATTCTTTGTGATGGTACCATGTGACGTTTTCCATGTTTTTTTATGTATTTTATACTAAACAAGCACTGCAAAGTTTCCTTTTCTAATGGGGGCTGGATAAGACTAAATGGAGGGCCGGGCAGCAGAGATGATCGAGTTTATGTTTTTCAAATCCAAGTCCAATCTGACAATTTCATTTCAAAATCAAAATCCAATAAACCAGCAGTTCCAAGGCAAATCAAAATCCTGTTTAAATCCAAAATTCTATCATTTTTTGTTCTGCCAATGGCAAAATTATAACCCCAGCACAGTTTTTGCCTTATGAGTCAAAATAGACACTCACACTGCTTATCAAATATACATCTTTAAAACTATAGGTTCTGCAACAGAAGTTAGAGCCAGAGAAAGTGTTATAGTAGATTTAAGCAATGACAGTCATTCCTCACAAGCAACATCTACGCTGAGCAACACCCCAAATCTCAACATTGGGTTCCTACGAAAGGAAACCCTACAGTGTTAACCGTTGAAACACTAGTTAATAGTTCAAGCTTTAATAGTTATCTAGATATCTGACAATTAATTGAATTGAGCATTATTTTTCTATTTTTGCAAGACTCATTTTAAATGTGTAAGGTCAGGAGTTACTCAGACAAAACTCTGAACTGTGACTGTGCAAAATTAAGCCATAACATCAACGTGCAAGCAAATCCTCCAAAAAAATTAAGATGAACAACATTAGTACCCATGACTCAGTTACAATACAACCCCTTTCAAATTTGGTACCTTGAAAAAGGCGGAGCTCCGTAAATAGCGGAGCTTGGCAAGGTTGCCAGACATCTTTTGAGAAAAAAAGCCAAAACCATGTCTAGAAAAAAGCCAAACGTGGTAAAAAATCCAAATTGTTAAAAACCATGTAATTTGTGCTTTTTCCATGTGTTACCATGTTTTCTCCAAGGTGGTCAACAAAGCAAATAACACTGTGACAGAATATGCTCACGGCAATCTGAATCTGAAATTCAGCCACTTTCAGTGCATCACTTTTGCTGCGTGAAGTCTTAACAACATCGAAGGCAGTTAGTCCTGTTCGTGGAACTTTCCTCCTATGTTTTTAGGTTTTTTCATAATTCACCAAGTTACTGACTACTGTCTGTGCCTTGGTATAATTGTAGTGTGGCATAACTTGCAATGTGCATTTTCTGAACAATCACTGGCCTTCTTCAACCAAAGAAATGTCTTTTCCCATTACTATTGTATATCCACACTTTGTCATAACTACTCTTCTACTTCGAGGATGACATACCAATGAATGGCATTAGTTTATGATGTATAAGGGCAAGGCAACATGTTTGAACATTAACCGCAATGACAACAACTGAATTGAACGAATCCTGTTTGGGAGATAGGCCTATGGGTTGCCAGATAAAGTTTGAGAAAATACGCAAAGTTTGACAAAGCACTGTCTAAGAAAGCCTACTAATAACAGTTTTCAGCAAGATCTTTGTTATCAAGCCAAGACACCAGTCTGATAGCATGTGCGAACTGCCTCCAAAAAAGCCAAATATTAGAGAAAACCAAAAACCCAAACAATATTTTTGACGCCAACGATCTCTACAAAAAGCCAAATTTGTGAAATTTGGTGTCAAAAAAGCCAATCTGGCAACCCTGGAGCTTGGAATGGTTGCGGAGGTTTGATGACGTAACCGGAGTCGCAAAAACCGACATTTTGCTTTGAGCAGTGAGGACTAAAGGGTAGTAAAAATAAGGTGCCCTGTAAACGACGGAGCTCCGTAAACAGCGGAGCTTGGTTGCGGAGATTTGATGACGTAACCGGAGTGGAAAAAAGTTGCGTTGCAAAAGCAAAAAAAGTAAAAAAAGTGAAGTAAAAATTTTGTATCATTGCAACTTAATATGCGTTTCCCCCAAACATGGAATGCATGGAATTTGCGATGTTTAACTTTTCAGTCCCGCAAGCAGGCGCGGACACAGGGGGGGATACATCCCCCACCAGACCGAAAGAGGTGTTCACATGACACTTGATTTCATTGAAAATCATCGCCAAAATATTTTTGTACTGCACATTACTTAATCGCTAAAGATACTACAAATTAACTTGTGCTAACAAGTAGTCAAAAATGTTTCTTCGGTTCATTAGATGAGCTGGCCTTGTTTGTGGAACCTGACATAAAATAGTCAATGATCGCATGGGCGTTCGCAGGGGGGGAAATGCCCGTTTTCCTCCCAGAAAATTGGGATTAAGAACCAAATATTTCTCGAAAACCCTGAAGTCGGTATCTTCAATTCCGATTAATTGATTTGATTCTTGCAATTACAGCTTTTTTGCCGGTATGAAACTCACACTGCACAAGAGCCAGGTTCACAGTTATAGTGTCATGCAGTGATGTGCTTGCAGTTCACTCATGTCCCTTCCTTTGCCTGCAGAGGCGGGTTGCGAAAGTCGCGAGCCGATTGTTCTGCTGTTGGTCTGTTTTGCGTAACAATACCGTGGCAACAAACCTGCAAATGTTCACTTTATATTACGGTAGCAGGCGTTTTGTTGCATGAGACTATTGAACGCACACATCTTGGCAGGTAATGCAGCGAGACAGTGACATGCTGATAGCAGTAAGCCACGTACATTTATACATTGTGAAAAGAAGCATGAGTGAGTCTGTAGCAATGCTTCCACAAGTTTGAAAAATCCATTATTAGTGCGAGTTTGACCAATGTGCCTGAGTGTCAAACTACACTTATGCAGGCTTCTTTCCATGCAGTATAAAATTACATGACTTATTAGAATACATCTATGCAGGCTTGTGGAAATACGCCTTAATTGTTAAGGTTTAGTTCTGATATCTGAGTGAATACTGAGTGCAAAGCTATATTGCTGTGGCGAGTTTTCATAATTCATCTGGTCAATTTTGCAAAACCTGGGTGGCGCTCTAATTTTGGTAAGTTTGTCCGTAGCCGTGTCAACATACAGGTCTACTTAATTGTCCGGTTTGTGTAGCAAGGTTTCATTGATCGCTTTGGACGAGATCCCAGAGTCTTGCAACTCTTGTTTCTAAGTAATGCTGACAAGTCTTGCTGGCTGATACCGCAATTGGGGGAGAGCAACCGGGTAATCCCCTCGAAATTTTCAAAAACATGTTCAGTTGTTAGTTCAGTTGAATATATCAGCTGGATGCGGCCTTGCTTGCTAAGTAAAATAAAGTCATCATTTGTGCTTTCGGGTCTCGTCAAGTGTAAGTCCGACCACTCCTACTATTCTCACCACGCGCCGCTCACTGCCTCTCAGCGCCTCCAGGCGCACAAACAGAATGCTCTCACAGAAAGAGCGCGTTGGAACCGAAGGGATCGCTTGGTGACGAGCATTGTATTGTAAAGAGAAAAACGCTCTCATAGAAAGAGCGCATCGAAAGGAAACGCTCGGTTAGGCGTTATTGCCCGAAAATAACGTCGTCAACACAGTAAAACACCTTACCACTTTAGCAAGGTGCAAGATTTTAAGCAACCAGGCTGCGTATGTCGTCATTATAAAGTTTAGTAAACTTATCACACAATAATGCACGACATGTTGGAGATTTAAAACAACGTAGGCTGCATATACATTTCACATAAACAGCATTTCTGCACTGAAATGCGAAGTTGGCAAGCTGTGGTTATTCGTCGTTTTGTTCACCTAACAGCGTTCCTGCTTTGAAATGCGAACGTCTTTTTGAACTTCACCAGACTTAACACAAAATTTATACGACGG
>Ga0210059_1008698_pt1 | contig 15966 bp, 6 predicted proteins | sample Ectturendosymbi2_FD_188042 | JGI IMG/M metagenome (GOLD analysis project Ga0210059, IMG submission 188042) | Ecteinascidia turbinata endosymbiont from Florida, USA - Sample 2 (SPAdes) (version 2) | ecosystem: Host-associated > Tunicates > Ascidians > Unclassified | place: Key West, Florida...
TTTATTCGAGTTTCGCAGACGAAAATTCCACGTTTATATGACCATGAAAAAGAAAACATAAATTTGTATTGCAACGTGTACCGAATATGCTCTCATCACTCCTGTTGTTGCAACAGTCAGTTATAAGCTTATGGTAAGTCGGCCAAAGACATCGTGTCTCTGTGGCGCAATCGGTTAGCGCGTTCGGCTGTTAACCGAAAGGTTGGTGGTTCGAGCCCACCCAGGGACGAATTTTGCTCTTTTAGGTAGTTTATTTCATTCACTTGTCCAATTTAAGGTTAAACTAACGTTTGCCATTGAAAAGCTTAAGCAAACGAAAGCTTTCTTTCGCCTTGACATCTCGCTGATTTTCTGTCTCATCGCACTCAAGTGAAAGCGGACTCGGATCTTGGCAAATTCGCAGTGAGGCAAAGTCATGGAGGAATTCTTTCGGACCAGCATTTGTTTGCTCACCATTGATAGCGATGGCCGAAACGTAATTTCACTGAATATTTTTGATAACTTTTTATTTACTCTGATAGCCACAATATTGGCTTGTCACCTTTTATACGTATAATTGTCATTGTCATACCCTAATTAAAATCCTTGCCACGTACGTTGGCATTTCTGCCTAAAATTCAGGTAACCTATTCAATGTGTCTGGTTCCTCAAGCTTTGCTGAATTAGCCACAAGACCACATCGATGTACCAAATGGGTTCAGAAAATCAATACTTTTGAAGCCAGCGCTGGATCGCGATTCAACGCGTTTGTCTGGTTGTCCTTTATTGTCCAACCGCCAGTGTCAACGTAACTTTCAACGTGGGGGAAAGCTGAAGCTCTTCGAAAACGTGGGAGAAACTGAAACGGTTGCTTTATTAGAATGCTAATTTTTCAGCTCTTCTAAGTGTGGAAAAGGGTACCCTTAACAGTGTTTTTTCACGTGTGCTTGCGACTTTGGTTTAACGTTGCTGCGGATTCTTGGGACATTGCATACTACCAACAGACATAACGCTAGCTGGAAAACTCTTCTGGAAAATCGTCAACAAAACTGTTCAACTTTGCAAAAGCGGAAAGTAGGCTGTATTGTGCAAAACCCATTATATCCTCATCCGTTTTTCACTGTCTCCAGGAACGCATTCAAGAACAATTATGTGGAAGATTACCTGAATCTCCCCCTTCTCCTCAAGCAAGAGACGATCTTCCCGATCTGAACAATCGACGACGTTCAGCACGAGTTTTGCGAAGTTCGTCGCTTGTGCACACGGCGGAGATTCGAAGCGCCCCACAGCTACTTGAAGGAGACACACCGCAGACCACTGAAAGCCAAGCTAAAGAAAAAGAAGTACGCGTGAGAAAGCTTGAGCTCGTTTCACCGAATGCTTAGTGAACTTTTTTGAGCATTGAACTCATGAACCCTTCTGCGTGATTTTTTTGCGTTTACTGCATTACTGAGTACGATTCACTTGAGAACGAATTAAGCAATAGTGAGCACAGCATATAAAATTTCAGCACTAGCGTTAAAATGAATGGAAATATTGTTTTAAGCCAGCAAACGCATTACTCCAGCTACAGGTGAACATTCCCTCAAAAAGTTAATCTGACACTGTTCTTGTTTCAAGTACACATCGATTAAATTTTGCGTGTGGCTGCATGCAAACAAGTTGCAACGGAAAAAGTTACGCTTCATTTTATCGCGCCAGCCTCTTTTATCGCGAGCTGTGGGGCCTGACACAAGGTTTTCAACGCGCAATTGACAACTTTTTGCCTCTTCTGAAGCTTACGAGTTCCGTGCATTCACAAATATGTGAGTAGATAGGTTATTCGTACTTTTTTGTGACACAAACCACGAAGCAACAGAAATGAAATAAAAAAAGAGCGAAACACCAAAGGATAGAAGAATTTAATTGCATGTTAATAAAAATTTAAGATGAGAAAAACAATTGAGGTCTTAGGAATTCTGAAAATTGGCGTGAACTATATGACAGGCGTTATTTATTTATTTATTTTATTTTTCGGCAAACGACGACAAGCCAGAGCCTGGAATGCCATCTGCCGGTACCAGAAGCAATACGATAATATGATGACAGAATGTTAATAAATAAAAGGAAGTTAACATTAATAAATAAAGATGCAAAAGGAAGTTAACATTAATAAATAAAGACACAAAAGGAAGTTTGATAATAGAACGATAATCAAAGACACAAAAGAAGCGCAAGAGATACGAATCGATGCAACTATGCCAAAGCAGTTGAAAGGAAGTTACAAACCGCATCATATAACTGCAAAAGAGGCAGAGCGTTTTAGTTTATCGTGACCCCTAGAAGAGAATGCGCTTCCACGAGGCTTGACTGAGGGCATATAGTTGGGATAGAGTGAGCACTTCTTTCAAACGAATATTTAGAATAGAATTCAACATAACCTGACGTGAAGCTCTGATTAGGTCTCATTCGAGCAAAATATGGGTCTCAGCCTTGGCAAGGCCAAACGAGCACAGGCGATAATGTTTGTAGTCTGAGTTCAATGGACTGTGACGTAAACGAAGCATGCACAGCCAGGATGTTACTCGCAGATTCACGGCACAGAGATGCAGTGACAGGGCCGGCCTTAACAAGTGCGGGACCCAATTGGAAACAATTTTGCGGGGTTCCACTTAGTGTGTGTACAGAAATTTTTGAGGAGCATCAGGTCATAATGATAGAAATCGGTGATGTGAAAGATGAGATCCGAAGGGAACGACCTACCGCTTCACTAGTTGGCAGTACTCTTGCAGTGAAACTTATAAAGCAGTGTCCCGTCACTCTCGTTTTCGGGGAAAATTTCTGTAATGATTGTAGGTGGTCCTCCTTGTCCTAAATAGTCCTTAGCATTCCGACTCATTACACCTGGCTATTTAGCAAGAGCGTTTGCCTCACTAAATACAATTTGACGTGTTATGAAGTGCATGAGAAGCATTTTCACTGTGGTGTGACTCTTCTAGAGCTTTTTCTGGATTTTCTAAGGTACAGTAGTTCTGCTACTAAACTCTTGTTCAACACATCTCTCGTTTTCCTACACGTAAATCATATTACAGTAAAACACCGGTGAAGAACACAAACCGCTGATAAAAGCAGGTTTTCAATGTCCCGGAAAAGTTAAAAAACTGCTCTCTTCTAACATGAAAGAAATATGCAAAGTATTGCAGATTTCTCAGTAACTGTAAACCTTTCAGAAAATTTTCAAAACAAGCAAGTACTTTGGTAGCATTGGCGTACGAGGCGGGGGAGAAATTGTTCCCCCAGATTCGGGAAAGATTCAAAAAAGTTCAGGCAAAACTGCAGAATCATGGCCTGCAAAACTTTCCTGTAGAAGATTGTGTGTTAATGGCGTAACAATTTGGGCAAATCGAAATATTTTCCCCCAAAAGCCAAAGGTCCCCGTACGTCTACGTTAGCCTTCAAAAACTTTCAGGAAAGTCATACCACGTTGTCAGTTTTTTCAACTTTCAATTTGTTAGACCATATCTCAGAAATTACGACGCCCATCTGGTTGAGAGTGATGCCATAATCCTTGTTTTACTTCGCTTAAACGTAACTGTCACTTCTATTTCTTTGCAAATGGATTTACTGTTAATAGTCGTAACGAAATTTTCTGTTTGTTTTTCAAGAAACAATTATTTTTCCCACGGGCAATAGTTATTCAGTTCGAATAATTCAAACTAGGTTTATTTCAAACGTTTTCGCCAATCTCATATTGCCCAAACGAGAGGGAAATTGAATAAGACTGAATAAGGAGCACATATTTGCAGTTGCGAACTACAGTTAACCTTCAGAAGACAATTAGCAGCAACTACTGAAACAGCAATAACTATCGAACCGTATCTTGCAGCAACTATTGAAACTTGACCTGTCAAACACGACACCCTTATAACCGCAACAGAAAACAGCTTCAAAACTTAAACCCTGTCTTAGCTTTTGAAAAAAAATGTTTCAAAACGCACTCTTCGATTGGAAAAACTTGACTACACGTTACCGAAAAACAACTATCATTGTTACGATCAAACAACGAATTGTGAGGATTAAGGGCGATAAAAACCGCGCAGTTAACTTTGATTTTCGTTGGCAACGGGCCCCACATTTAAAATTACTGAGTCCCGCGCCGGCACTAATGCAGCTTCGATTGAAAGTGTAAGTTTGCGAGGCTACAAGGCGTAGCGCGGGGCCCCCTTTGGCGCGGGGCCCGATTGAAAGCAATCGGCTAAGGGCCGGCACTGTGCAGTGGCACAGCCAGCCCAAAATTTCTTTTGGGCAAAATGTTTGATTTTAGGCGAATAACAGTACTTTGTTTGGGATACCGCCTCTCAAAGCACAAAATAGCTATATCTGCTAAAAAATTTGGGGGGCATGGCCCCCCTGGCTACACCTATGCAGAGATGTAGTACTTGATGCGACTTTCCGCAGATTTTACCGTACTTTGGAACGAAACAAATTCGGTCCTAATGATTTGACAGATGTAGGTGGAGAATTCCATAGTCTTGAAGCTTTTACGAAAAATGGAAAATGACAGGTGTTGGCAAGAAAGCACATCAAAGAAAACAAAAAACAGAGTGTGGTAAGCATGTCTACATACAGCGAAGGTGGGTGAGCACTTGGAAGAGTGAAGACTAGTATAGAAAGAAGAGACACTATATACAAAATTACAGAACGTTTGAACAAAAATATGAACGAAGAATCAACTGGCATGTTTCTGTTTGAGGGTTCCAATTAAGTTATCATCAAGTATAATGCCAATGTAATTTAAGTTATTTTGTTTTGATATTGACTGATTTATTAATATAAACAGAGAAATTTCCATGAGGTGTATTATAGCTCTTATTCCTTGAAGAAATTGCAATAAGTTCGTATTCCTTCATGAAATTGCTTACGGACACTGCAAACGTAATTAGCACAAACTCTTGTCGCAAATCAGACAGCTTCAAATTGCTATTCAGTTGTCGAGAACGGTTTCTGAAACAACAGAAACAAAACTAAGAATACTGGCAGAGCAGCTGAGCTATGCAAGGGGTGCTACACTATTTACAGTAAAAAGTAAAGCAACGCAAAACTACAATTCTGAACACATTGTCAACACTAATTGAACTGCAATCACCCACTACTCCTCTGATTGCAAATAATAAGAAGGCGTAATGACCCATTTGTCTACCAAACGATGTTATTTCTGCAGCTCTGTTGTTCGGTATTTACATTTCTTATCAGATATGCTTGCTGTTTCGAGTGGCAGGCTTTTGCTTTACACTTCGAGTCGAAAACGTTACGAGCGACTGTTGCAAACAGAACAGTAATATATACGTTTGTTCATCTAACTTTTTTATCCGTTCTCGTCAAATGTCTGATTCTTCATTCAAGTCTCTATTTTTCTCCCATTATGTAACGCTTCTATATGACGCCGACCGAATGCAGTCATTACTGGCGCTTCATATAAATTTTTATTCCTTTTCAGCAGTGACTGCGTGTACCAACTAACACCTGCCCTATGATTTGCTACGGCTCTGGAGTTTTGCATACTTTTTTGGTTTGCTAGCCCTTATGATATGGACCCTGTGTCTGAGTCAAACACGTAAATAACAAATAAAATATTGCGTTTGCATGAAGAACAAACTGTATGTTGAGTTGCATCCGAGGGTGAGGGTGTTAATTTGATGCAGGCCCATAACCAGCTTGGAACACTAGGAGAAGCGAAGAGTTTTCTGAGAGGGGTCCAAATTTTTGAACTATATCCGATACTTCTAAAATATGTCTAACACATTTTTGCAGGGGGCAAAAAAATTTCTAAGGGGATTCTCCCCCCTAGAAAAAAATTGTACATCAATGTACTCTTGACCCAAAAATGTACATTACCAAGTTTCCGTGATCAGCGTTCAAAAACAGTTGGCATCTGATGTTGTTGTGGGCAACCATGTCGCGTCAAATAGGCAGACCGCTGTGATGTTGTAACAAGTGAAGTGACTCTAGCTATCGATTCAAAGTTTACTGAAAAATTCCCAACTCGACGTAGAAATATGTTTGATTGACTGCTGCTGAAATAACACGACATGGCTTTGTGAAACTTATTTGCCAACGGCATAGAAACGTTGCGTTCAGAATAATCTTAAATGTCCTTAAAGAATGTCGGAAATTTCGTTTTGTCGTTTAATTTGTGTGATCGCTGAATTATATAACTACCAGCCCCAGTTGAAAAGAAAAAGTCGTTGGGGTAGCAGTCCACACGTAAATTATAGATTTGTACTTACAAATATCTCATGTCTTCCTTAATTCATAATAAAGGTAAACCTGTCATGTGATGTAAGTATAGCGAATGCCTTTCTAATAATTTGCGTAGGGCTGGATGTTAGGATGTAGAGGCCCAAGGCAAACTCTCGAAAATGGGCCCAAAAGCAAGTTAAAATTTTCATTTTGTCTGGGAATTTTCTTCTGCGTGAAAGTCTATTCCATCTTGTAAATTGTTTGAAGTCATTTGATTTTAAATTGTTCTTTGTCTGCACATTAAATTTGTTCAGGAGCCCCCTTGGGCGCATTTGCACATAATATTTATTTGCTTTATTTTGAAAAACATACGACTTGCTTCAGAGGTTATTTAATGTGCCTCTAGAGTGGTTTATAAGCTTTTTAACGAAATAATGTAAAAAAGTGCGAAACTTCTCAAAAGGGTTACCCACGGCATCTCTGAAAGGAGACCCGAGGCGACCGCCTCATTCACCTCCCCTAATATCCACCCCTGAATTTGTGTAACTGCCTCTGTCTGCAATATAAATACACTGTACAAATTTTTTTCCGGATTTGTCGATATCGAGTTGATTGTGTATCTTTGTTTCTGCCTAAGTTTGATGTGTTCGTAACTTTCTGCCCACGTGGTACCGCAAATACAATCTTTTTTCTCATATTTTCAGAACACCCGGAATTTTTGTGGATCTAGCTCACCAAAAGTGAAACTGGAAACAGAAGATTTTGCAACTTCGTTTACCTCTTTGCCACCTGACAGTCCCATTTTTCTACCTCCTGTCAGTTGGCTCCAAAAATCATAGATATGCTTGTACCTCGGTTGTATCCGTTTGAAGGTCTAAAATTCTTGAAACCCTTATACAGCTGCATGGCTGTGGCGTTGCTAAGCAACTGTTAAGGTTTTTTCGAGGTCAACTCGACAGATACAGGGTCATGTCATAGTGCAGCGTTTATTAGTACTAAGGCTGTACGATCGTATCATCTCTCAAGGTGGCTGTCACAAATAACTTCGTTCAAACGATGTTATGTTTTCTTAAGCAAAGAAAAACCTCGCCGTTCGTTCTCCATGCAGTTGTGCCTAACACCGGAACATTTGCCAGAAAGTCGTCAATAGTGGGCTTTACATTCGTGTAGGGGGGACTTGACATTCAAATTTGACAAAAATTTCACTAATTTATAGCGTTTGATATTTCAATTTCGGGGGGCTTGGAGCTTTGTTTGGGAGGCTAAGCCCACCAAAGCCCCACGTGGCGACGGGGCTGCCTATTACACAGTGCCAGGCAATTTGTAAACGTTGGTTGCACAGCGCTATTTCGTTTTTAATTGCTAACAGTTTCGTTGCCGACTCATATATGCTTGCTGGTCATACCAAATGTACATACAGTAGCATGCATTTCGTACTTTTATTGTTTAGTAATTATCTACAATTGATGCTGAATGAATATTATTTACTGGATCGTCTTTTTCTCTTTTAGCATATACTCATGTTTGCACATGTTGCAATAATAAACCGAAATAACATTAACACGAAAAGTTTTTCATGGATACCGCGTTATCGCCATCTTAGCCAGTGATGGATTCAATTACTTTTTCAATTAAATTACAATCACTTGAATTTACATTGCTACGGGTTGAACATGGAACTGACCGAGTGTTCATACTTATTTTGCGTTAAATATTTTCGAACAAGCCCCCATTAGTGTTACACAGAGAAAGCGTATACACAAAAATCGGGCACAGGCTGTACTTACAAGAAAAATTAATTTCGGTCAAATATCAACATCAATTTCTCATAATCTACAAGTGCTAAGTGCGGGCAAACCTGTTCAACAGAAGGGTCATTGGCAGAAAGCCAAAAACACCAGCGAGCCGCAAAATCAGTTTGTAGTGTCAAATACCGTTCATCAAGTTTCACATAATGACCTACGTCAAATCTCGTAGACTCCTTGGTAACTAACCATACGAATTCGCGTGAACACATTGATAAAAGAAACAAACATTAAATATGAGGCGACAACTCGCTATTATTTGAGACATTGCTATTCATGTAGAACAGCCACGCAATTAGCATATCGGCGAGCCACACGTTGCCCACCATTGCTCTAGTACAGGAGTCGGCAACCTCACTCTAGTCGCGGGCCAAAAACAAACTCTGCAAGGTATGGCGGGCCGTCCTAATTTTTTACCAACAATTTCGCTCCCGTCGTAGTTTATGATGTTGTTAAAACTTGGAATTTATGGAATTTTAATCAGGTTAACCCTGATTTTCACAGTTCGTAATGAAAGCACCAAATGCGATATACAGCAGGCTACATTTTTAGCACAGTGCGCTTTCTCATAAGTAGTTCCTCACATGTATGCAATGCAAGATGTTTCAAGGAGGGCATATTCATAAAATATAATACTACTAGGTGGGCCATACACTCACTACCTTTGTATAGGGGCTACGGGCGGAATGATTTTGTTTGTTGGTACTGCCTGTGTTCAATACCTGCCTTGCGATGTGTTGTCTCCAGGGCTGCGGAGCCGGAACTGGGCATTTTGCCTGGAGCCGGAGCTCAAATTCAAAATCAGGAGCCGGGGCTATGGCCATTTGAGAGGTTGGTCTGGCTCCGAGTCCCTTCCTAGATACAAACGGCTTTGCCAAATAGACTTACTTTACCTAAAACAGTGCTCTTTATAGCACAATAAACGCGATCGTTACGAGTTAAGACGCCAGACTGCAACAATGAATCTGCAAGCCTTTGATGTTTCTTTGGTTGATCATCGCTAAGGCTGTGACATCGTAGCTGACAGGCGTGGTGTTACTTGATGAACAATGGTTCTCAAACACTGTCTGAGAGCCGCATGCAGTTCCCAAGCAACCATTGTGTGGCTCTCAGCAGTCTTTCAGTAACACCTCTAATATTTTGTGCAACAGACATCGTTCGTGCAATAAAACAAAACGTGTCAATTGACTTGTAAATTTTTTAGTGCGGCTCTCTAACAAAATCGTAGATCTGGATTTGCCTCGCTTCAGCGGAATGGTTGAGATTCTCAACTTGAGAACACTATTGTAGAATTAAGAAAAACGTTAACTACGACAACATCTTACTTTCTAGTCCAGCTATGTCCAACCCGCAGCCCTCGGGCCGTATGCGGCCCACTAGCTTTTCATTAATGTGTATGTGCCTGTTTGACATGTATTTTGCACTGGTAGATTTCCAGGTGCGCACTGAAACCTTGGTGCCAAACCGATTTATATTTTTTTGATGTCTGCTCATGTGTTCCTCGGCACCAAACTGATTTCTAACTACCCTTGTTCCATTAGCAAAAACTGCCTATGCCATAGGGCCTATGGCATCACAATTTGGGATTGATTAGATGTACCACGCAGTCGTTATCATTGCAGTTCTTGTTCGAATGCTTTCGGTAGCTTTAACTAAACTTTGGTTTGCTAAAATGAAAGTAAGTCATGCAATGTACGGCCCTCATGAAGATAGTGACATAATTTTTGGCCCAATAACTCATTTCGCTTGGACATAGCTCTTCTAATCAGAATGATCAAACCGGCTCTGTAGCAGTTTAGCGATATAAAAAGAACTGAGCTATTGAGTAGGTATATAATACAACATCCAAAGCTTTCACAGCTGTGTAATCATGCTGTTAGCAGGGAGTATGATTAAGGTATGATCAGTGGCGTAGCTAGAGTGTGCGCTGCCCGGGGCGCCCCTTGACTTTGGCGCCCCCGAAGCCCAAAAATATACATATTGCACAGTGACGGGCTCTTAAAGCTTTGTATATATATTAACTAGTTTGTGCACCATTATAATATTACAGTACTTTCACATTCTCAAACATGGTATGTTTTAAATACACACCAAAAAACTCAAACATTGTATGCAACAGTTAAATAAATTTAAGCAAAAATGACATGTAGGGAAAAATGGTAAGAAAAGTGTAAAAAATTAGGACCATCTTTATTTTTGAACTGAACACTACAGATTTCCACACAGTAACTTTTCTTGCCTTTTTGTTGACAAATTCTTCAATGGCAATTCAAAGACATAAAAAGGAAATCCTTGGAAAAGCAAATGAATGTTCTAAAGCATGTATTTATCAACTTCATTTTTACAAAACTTGGGAGTTTGTGTATGGCACATCTGCTTATGTACTAGACAGACATAGGCTATAACTATTTTTCACAACTTGGGTGCTTGAAGCTGCACTCTCCTCTGTAGGCTCATCAGTACCACCTTTAACAACAAATCTTTCTAGGAGAACATTACATTTGTCATCAGTTTTTATCCTTTCTTTTCCCTTCTTTTTTCTGCTCTATTTGGATACTTTCTGTTCAACTGCGGCATTTTCATAAAATTGTCAATATACCAAATACTTCAATTTCTAAAAATCATCATTTGGTATAAAAATAATCATTTGGTATAAAAAAAAGTTATCATTTAGTATAAATATTTGCTCTTATTTAATAGGGCCTTTTCAGAGCTTTTCGGAAGAAATTTTAACCCACAATTTTTTCGGTATAGAAGTTGGTTTGAAGCTTTTCTTTATTTGCTTCTTGGAGATGGTGGTGGGGCCCCTTTGGAGATGTGGTACTTACACATTACAATTGCTGTTGGGGGCCCTGTGAAAGCAAGGTACTTACACATTACAATTGCTGTTGGGGGTCTCTTTGAAAGCAAGGTAGTCACACATTACAGTTGCTGTTGAGGGCCCCTTTGAAAGCAGAGTACTTAGACACTACAGTTTCTTTTAGGGGGCACTTCAATGAAACTTAAAAGCAGAATACTTACACATTTCGGTGGCTGTTCGGGGCCCCTTTGAAAGCAGATTATCTTCAAATTGCTATTGCTGTTGGGGCCCCTTTGAAAGCAAAGCACCTGCAGAATGCAGTTTCTATAGGGGGGTCCTTTGAAAGCAGAGTACTTACTTATTATATGCTTCGCAGCATATTATATGAATGATATTAAGTTTTTCACAAAAAAAAGGACAATTTACACACGCAGCACCTCAAGGGGGGCCTGGGGCAAGTACCTCGCTCGCCTCCCCTTAAATGCACCACTGCCGCTTGTTCCCATTTCTCCAGTCAGGTCTTGTCGCAATCACTGCTGGTGCGAGCTGTAAGGAAGGTGTAGCCAACACATGGCGCATGCTCCAAGTTGTGCATATTGGATGATTTCAAGCGGCACATTCTTGTGATCGTAATAAAAAAAGATAGTAAACCTTCCCAATAATTTATAGGTTTTTCATTTCGTACAATTCCCTTGTGAGTTGCCTGTTAGCACCTTGAAACAAGCTGTTCGTGATTTTCTGGAAGAGAAAAACGAGCTACCTGAGGAATGAGCTCTGTCATATGATAAGAACTGGCTGTTTGATCTGGAATTTTTAGTTAATGTTACTGACCATCTCAATCATCTGATTATGTAACTGCAGGGTAAGAACAAATTGTTTTCTAACTTAGAATATCATATCAATGCATTCAAGATGAAGTTAAAACTTTTCACCTCGCAGTTAGAAAACGAGGATACTTTTTCCGTATTTAACGGAGTTTCTGTATATGGAGCAGCTTGAAGGTACTGTTGATAATGGCAATTGAGAAAATACACTGAAAAGATCGCTATTGCAAGAGTCATTTGAAACTTTTGCAAGACTGTGATTTTGCTCAGGAAGAAGACTGAATTTTGACATTTATAAACCCATTCTTACTTAGTGAACAAAATGTAACGAAAATGCCTTACTTCAAAACAAATCCAATATTGAAAACGTAATTTGATGAGCTTTTTTACGTCCCTGATGCTTCTGACGTGATTAATTTCTAGAGACCCTTAATTGACCCTGTTAAAATTTACCAGAACAACGAAAATTCGCTCAGAGTTATATGTCGATTTGGAACGACTTTCACATGTGAACAAGCATTTTTGTCCATGAAATTTAAAGCAAAAAGAGGTCGGGACCGACTAGATTCAAATTTGAAGAATTCTCTGCTGCTCTCAGAAAATAATTTAACTCCAAACATTGAAAAACTGGTGAAATCGAAGCAAACTCAGAAATGTCATTAAAAAATATGTAAATGTGAAGTTTATTTGCGGCGTTAACAGATATCCTGTTTACATTTAACATTATTACCTAGAAAATCTCTAACGATGTGAAATAATCGCATTGGTATTCGGGTATGAAGAAATTGGTGCATGGTGTGCAAAAGGTTCACCATCCATGCTATAGGGGTTCTGGAGCATGCATTCCCAGAGCTTTCATTTTTAGAACGTCATAAAAGACTGACTGAGGGCAGGCTCACGAAAACATTAAAAATAAGGACAGACAGAAAAATGCATATCATTGAAGGCAAACAATTATACATAAAACTACTAGACAAATATAAAATTGCAAAAACCTAAAACATTTCTTTGGATATAATACCCTGGAAAGTTAACAGAAAATAAAGGAAAGATTGCGATATAATGCGTTACTTGTAATTATCTTACTTCAAATAAAAAGTTTTCTTGCCTTTGCTTCTGGAAATTTATCGATTATTTCGTCAAAAAACTGATGTAGTGATCAGAGCCGGATTAAAGGGTAGGGCGGCACAGGGCAATTTTTACTGTAGGGCCGTAGGGCATAATTCATGACGTCATTGTTTGTCAAAGTTACGTTTTCGCTGATTCGCAAGGTGCACGTTTGTTTTTTTCCGGTAGTCGAGAAAGTGCTTGCTCAAATCACTCACAGTTACTTGCGAGGAGAGAATTTACGATATAAATACTAAGAGAGTCTTTTTACTGAGAAAAAATATTTCACAGGCTAGAGAGTGACTCGGGAAGAAAAAACATTCACCCGAATAATAAGCAGAAACCAGAGATTAAAAACAAAAACACGGGAAAAAGAACGTGTTAAATGTCAACATAGCCAGCCAGGCTGAGTATGAAAGTTGTTTCCAAACTAATGTCTTGATTTTCACCTTCAGTTTCAGGTGTCTGGTTAATGCCACTGCTTTAACGTTTTTGCTGGAAAGTTTTGCTTGAAAAAGCGATTCAGCCGCGGCGTTTTAGCTAACACTGCCAGATCCTTGCGCTTTTACTTCTTGGAAACCTTGCGCTTTTCATAGCTCTTGCTGGCATTACAGATTTCGGCATTCTTCAAGCTAAACACTGCAAATTCTTTGTCTGCTCTTTCGTTCTATACGAACCGACCGATTAAAACCTTTCCTGGCGGGCCACGCAGGAAGATCTGTAGGACGGTTGAAGTCATAATTTTCAAAGCAGTTCGCCCTTGTATCGAATGGCCCGCCCTGCTGTACAGTATACAATGCGATCAGTGTTCCTGCTCTGTTGTTACGGAAAAGTACTAGATTTCAAAAGAAAAAACACTAGATTTACAAAAAAGCACTAGATTACAAAAGCAAACTTACACACAGTGAAAATGTCTTGCAATACCAACCATAGACATTGTGCAACTCGTTGTAACCCAGAGACAAAGAAAACGGGAGATCACAGCAACGCTTTTGTTTATTTGTAAAGTTCTCTCAAACTTTTAACAGATGACCTTGTGACTTCACCGCGGTTTAACTCAAAACATTAACTTGTCTTGTGTAATTTAGGATTTAATTAGGTAGAATTTTTAGCAAATTGCAATTGCACTAAATCAAAAGGTCTCAATTACAGTTACAATTACACAAAAATGTGCAATTAATTACATTCAGCTCACTCATGAAAAAAACTAGAACACTTGATGAAATGAAAAAACACTGGATCTGGTGGAAAAACAGTAAGAGTGGCATCACTGAGCGCGATGAACGTCTGAAGCTGTCTTATCCAACCATTTTTAACGCAGTCTGGCCTTGCATCGAACGGCCCACCATTTTGCATTGTGAGATGAACGTCTGAAGCTGGCTAAAGTAATAATTTTTAACACAGTCCCTCCTTGCATTGAACAGCCCACCCCAGGTCGCCCTTTTCTACAAACCGTCCTAATGTGCAGCCCGCTGCCCGCTGTTATTCATGAGGCAAAAGCACTGCTGGAGTTACTTTGCTTTAGCCTAACATAATTGGTTAAAATGGTTGCATGACAAGTTCAGAACGCATGACCTGCTTAGTTGACCATGACATCTGTAATGGTGTAACTCTAATGGATAAGTGTTGTCATATTTTTGAGCGCTGGCAAGCTGTCAGTGGCTTCTTGTCTGTGTCAACTGTTAGGTAAACCTAAGCTTTAAATCCTAACTTTAACACAAAACCCCAGCAGTTGTCTTTTTATGTATCATCCTTTTGTCTGGCAAAAGGCAAAATAACCACAGCTTTTTCTAATGAGGCAAAATAGACACTATCAAATACATAGGCTAGGCTACAGTGCAATTGAGTGAGCGGTTTCGGATTTGGGTTGGATATCAGAGTCCATAATTTTTTATTTTCGGATATGGACTGATATGGAGTTCATGAAAAAATTTCGGATTTGATCAGGATTGCAAAATTTCCATATCCGTACAGCACTGGTGTCAAGCGAAATTTCTGACCTGTTATTGTTTTTCAGTTATTTTGTTTCTCAGAATAAAGAAATAATGTCTGGCAAGTGGAAATATTTGTCTCAAGACTGAAACCAGATACTAGAATTGTCTATCTCAAAAAATGGTTTTGGGACAAGTTCCAGAATGCAAGAAGTGTTTCAAGCATTGAGAACCAGATATAATACATATGCATCTTTCAAAATTTCAGCAAAACTTCTTGATGAAGTTGACATAAGCGAGGTGCTTAACTGCTGGAAATGGCCGCAAGAACTTGTATGGGAAGGTCACAAATGTCCATTAGTGGCACGTTTCGAGCCACGTTCTTGGCAACCAAACAGATGTTTGGTGCCACCAACCAGTTCAGGTAATGAGCAAAAATGGAAGGGATATTAAATAATCTCAGTCTGGCCACTTACAACTGCCTGGGTTTTAAGTCTTCCATGCCTGATATGCAAAAATTGTTGAATGATTACCAGACTATTTTTCTTCAAGAGACCTGGCTGGCAAAGCAGCAACTTGAAATTTATCCTGTTTAGATGTGTCACATTTTGCATTTTGGAGGGCAGACTATGACTTTAATGATGGCCTAGTTCATGGTCGAGGTCATGATGGAACTGACATATATTGGTCTAAAAATCTTAAAGCTTCATCTTTTTCAAATTGTGATGGCTCGATAATAGGCTTAAGAGTGTTTTTTAAAAAATCAGAGTTGTGTTTAATTAATGTGTATCTACCATACTGCAGTAGAGCTAATACTGATGAATTTTTAGCATACCTGGGTAAATTGAGACAATTATGTGAGGAGCTGCAATGCCCAAATATTTGTTTTGTGGGGGACTTCAACGCTGGAACCACAAATACATTTGGTGGTTTGTTGGAAGACTTTTGTATGGAAAATGATTTTATCATTTCTGATTATGCAATACTACCCCAGGACACATTCACATACATTAGTGATGCACACAACACAACTTCTTGGATAGACCATTTTGTCTCATCCTTTTCAGTGCATCAAGCAATGCTCAATATGGATGTGCTAACCGAGTGCATAATTTCTGATCATCGGGCTGTGGCAGTCAGCATTCAGTGCTCCCACCTTCCTGAATTTGATGATGAGGTGATGGAGCCCCAGCCAAGTCGAATTGACTGGCTTAAGGTTACGGCCCAGGAAAGAGAGGACTACTACCATAAAAGCAAAAACCTACTTGATCAACAGCAAGTGCCCACAGAGGTTAGGCACT
>Ga0210059_1008699_pt1 | contig 15966 bp, 8 predicted proteins | sample Ectturendosymbi2_FD_188042 | JGI IMG/M metagenome (GOLD analysis project Ga0210059, IMG submission 188042) | Ecteinascidia turbinata endosymbiont from Florida, USA - Sample 2 (SPAdes) (version 2) | ecosystem: Host-associated > Tunicates > Ascidians > Unclassified | place: Key West, Florida...
CCTAGGAACGTTCTCGCGGTCACAACATCGGCCCTCCCTCATAACGTCACCAAGATTCAAGGTTCCTGCCCACAGCGATCCGGTGAAGCGTTGGAACTTTCGCAAGGCCGATTGGAAACGCTTTTGCCTTCTCACAGGTGAATCCGTTGAGAGATTGCCACCTCCGGAAACACCAGATTTTGAGAGGGCATACCAGGATTTCTGGGAGAGCCTACTAAGGGTCGCCAATAGCAACTGTAATTTGTAATTACTACGCTTTCACAGGGGCCCCTAACAGCAACTGTGATGTGCAAGTACTGTACTTTACTTTCAAAAGAGCCCCCAACAGCAACTGCAATGTGTAAGTGCTCTGCTTTCACAGGACCCCAAACAGCATCTAAAATGTCTATAGAAAGAATAGCTTCAATCCAACTTCAATACCTTTTAAAACACTGTGGGATAAATTTGTTCTAAAAAGATCTGAAAAAAAATCAAGTAAGAGCAAAAATGTATAACAAATGAAATTTTTTTCACTGTCAGAGAATGAAGCTTCTCATAATATAGTGTGGACGACTGTGAACAAGGGACCCCTGTCTTAAGAGCATATGTAACGCATATTAAATCCCAAGTGTTTTGTTGTGTTCGGATATCAACCTGTTTTGTGCTCTGTTAATTTGTGTCAAACTCATTTTGCCTTTTTGATCAAGCCTTTTGTAAATTGCAGTGTACTATTCTCTGCACTGTATTTTTTATTCAAGGAACACTGGTAAATTTTCACAAACAGTACACAGAGCTCGCCAAAGATTTCCCGCCAAAATTGCCGGGAAAACAAACACTAAAACTAACCACTATTCGAAACTCCAAAGGCATTTCATGGGGTAGTCTTTTATTTCTACCATCAGAAATTTTTCGCATTATTTTGATGACGACTTGATTATTATTAAGAGATTTGTGAATGCGACGAGCAACAGAAGTGTTCTTCCCAGCGCAATTTTGCTGTTAAACTATCGCAAGATTTTTCCATTTCTTTCGTTGGGCAAGTGTAAAAACAACCATGACCCACGTACAAACATTCTGCTGAACAAGTATTGTTTTGAACGAGATGATCAACTTACCTGTGAGAAATTATCAAAAAAAGAGAAAACTGCAGACTTTAACTTGATTTGACAAGTGTTAGCACTTTCTGCAATGTGATGAATTAAACAATTTCTTCTCAGGAATTGATAGATCCTTTTCTGCACAAATAATGCCACCCCCTGTCAACTACAGGCATTTTCTTGAAAATATAAATCCGAAGAACTCATTATTTCTAGCACCTACTGATGCATACGAAATCCAGCGTTTCATTAAAAGCCTTAAATAAAATCTAATAGTTCTCCTAAAGACATTCCATCCAAATTTTTGAAAATACCTAGTTGCATTGTGTCAAAATGGTTGTCCAACTTCTTCAACAAACGCATGACTATTAGTGAATTCCCGGACTCCTGGAAAATTGTCCACATGCACTCCAATTCCCAAAGTTCATAGCCCAATATCCTCATCTGAATATAGACCAATCTCTGTTCTCCCAGTATTGTCAAAGTTATTTGAATAGGTCTTTATCACAGACTATACTCTTATTTGACAGAACACAATCTAATTGATAAAAGACAATACGGCTTTAGAGAAAATCACTCAACGGAACTAGCCGTTACGACTATTTATGATGAACTGCTCAGAAACTTTGATGATAATTTAATTACATGTTCCTTATTTCTAAACCTATCAAAAGCATTTGACTGCTGTGACCATGAAGTTTTACTTGATAAACTTTGTCACTATGGTTTAGAAGGTGTTTCTCATAAACCATTCTCAATTTTTTTGCATAATAGAATGCATTGAACTAAAGTAGGACCATTTAAATCTTCATACAAAAGGATATCTTGCGGAGTCACTCAGGGTAGTGTTATTTCGGCTTTGTTTTTCGTCATTTACATGAAGGATATCACAAAGGCTTCTTCTTTCCATACTACTTTATTTGCTGATGATATTAGTCTTCGTATGTCAAACTTTTGTTTTAATATTCTTCAGACAACTGGTAACCTTGAACTGTGTAAAATCGACCACTGACTGAGAGCCAACAAACTTTCTCTTAACTACAATAAGACTAATTTTATGCTACTAAATTCTCAAAAACACAATCCTACTTCATTTGAAGTTGTTATAAATAACCACAGCATTTCCCCTGAAGATAACCTGAAATACCTAGGTGTCCTTCTTGACAATAAGTTAAGCTGGAAATTTCATGTAGAAAAGGTGAAAATTCAACTATCAAAAGCTTGTGGAGTTCTAACCAAACTTAAGCATTATACAAAACAGTCTGTACTGAAAGTTGTCTGTGACTCATTAATCCACTCCTATGTTAATTACTCAATCCTCAATTGGGGACGTGCTTCAAATGCAACCATTCAGCCTTTCATTAAGCTCCAAAGAAAGCTATAAAATAATAAAACCAACCAACACAAAATCTTTAGAAGAACCTTTCCAGCACTTAACATCTTATGCCTTCGGAAAAACTTTATACTTTATCAGTAGGCAAATGCATGCACTCTTATCACAACAAACTGCTTCCAAACCATTTTGATGAATATATTATTCCAATCAGCTCAATTTATCCACAAAACTACCAACCTCTAACAACCTATTTTTGCCTAGAGTTAACTCTTCCTCAGGAAAACGTTCACAAACCTTTGTTGGCCCAAAAGTGTGGTCTTCAATACCAAACGATCTTTAGTCTTCAACCACGTTTTCCTTTAAATGGAAACTGAAGAAACACCTCCGACATGAAAAAGATACACAATTACGAACTTTTGCAACGTTACACGTATCCAGCCAAAATTCTGTGAAATCTAGTATTTTGTAATTCTGTGTATTTTTTATGTATATTTACTTTTCGCATTTTTTCTTCCCTGTGCACATACCATTCTTTTCAGCACGAAAGCAACACTCCATAGTTTTTTTCTGTTTTGCTTTGTTTTTTCTTTTGTACCTCATTGATTAGTTTTTGTTACTTTTTTCATTTTTTTTTAAACATATTCTTAACCACACCAAATTCCTTCAATAAAATTTGATCGATTCTCTGTGTACATTGGCATGTGCTTTCATCTGCACATTTTTTTCACAATGTTCTGTGTTTGTTTGTTTTCCTAATTGTGTTTATTTTATTTCCAAGTGTTGCTTTTCAACACTTCTCAAAAACTGAAAAACAGGATTGATTGACGAGATGACCGCCATGGTCCCTCACCAATCCTATATGACCAGCACCCCTCTTTGTTTACACTGATCAACTATTGCGCCATTGCATTTTCATCTGTTCTAATGTTCACTGATGGTTGGTTTGCTAAGTGCAATGGCTTCTTGTAGTGCTTCTGCTTGTTGGCTCAGTCATATATGAAACAATAAACCATTGTCCATTGTCTTCATGGTTTGCAGCCATTTCACGGCAGATGTGATGACATTGCCGAAAACTTTGTATAACTATAGAAATATGTCGTGGATATATACGAATTTTTGCAAAGTTTGTAGTGTTATAGTGTTATAAAAATATCGCGAAAATCAACCCTGCAGCTCGACTGAATGCATCGCACACCTGAGACAGAGCAAGCAAAGCGACAGAGGCCTGCTCGACATGGGCACGTTGTTTCATGGAAGTTGAACGGCCTTGTCCCTAGGTCTTGATTTGGCTCCAATCTGTGTTGACTGTGTTTAGTAACTAATACCTACTCAACAACGCGCTTTGACTAACTACTTTGGTGTTTGTGTGTTATTCGTTACGCTTGTGATGTGGACCAACTCTGACTGGACAGAAAATAATGAATTAATTTACAAAAGGTTTGATAGTCACCACAAACAAAAAGTACTAATAATTCTATCGAACGCACTGATTGTCCCATATTGCAATTCGTGTGCAAACATTCAACATAACTCTCTTTGACTTGGAAAACATTTTTCTTCGGCAACTTTGTACACAGAGGCATTTTTTATACTCATCGTGGTTGCAGACGGATCCAATACTTCTCGGATTTTTAAATTGATTACAGCCTGATTGAATGAAGTCATCTATACTTTATGTTTGTGAACGACGGAATTACTACGGTTACATCAAAAGAGTGAACTACTAAAAAAAACAGAATCAGAATAAAGAAGCAGCCTTGATGCAATGCCCCTCAATAAATACCTCACACATCCAAAATTAAAGATTATTTAAGTAACAAAATGAAGAAGTATACTATATATTAGCAGAAAGATTAGCAGAACGCGTCTAACAGTTTTGGTTTGCGTGATGCTGTTCCTCAGGAACACGGTAAACGCACCATCGGTTGAAAGAATATGATTGGTAGAAAGTGCAGCAGAGTTTTACAATAATGCACGGCAAAGACTAATATGGAATGAAATCAACTATTTCACAAGTGAGCGTTTTCTTCATTCCTTTTTCATTGTTTTTTAGAATATTTTCTCCGTTACAAAGAACAAAATGCCAGAATAAGGAGCAAGATGAAATTGGAACGTTAATGTGTTTTCTTATTACCTTAAGTGGTTCACTCCCATTTGGTAAGGTATAAATGGTAATTTTGTCAGACATGAACTTCAAAATATATAACTTCATTCAGTTAGCGTTAATGTGCGATTTGCTCAGCAGAGTAATATTGTCCAAAGGTAAAAACGAAATCCATACATGTCATTGTTACATCTTACATCTGTAATTGCTGTTGGCAAGTTTTATTTGAAGGTTTGAACTAAGTGACCGCAGAGATATTTTTACAGCCCGTAATGATTTTTGTGAAGACAGAGGCGGGCACGTCCGAAAGCAAGGTTTTAGAACAGGGGTCTCAAACTCAAATTTTTCCGAGGGCGAAATGAAGATTTATAAAGTAACCCGAGGGGCGCATTATAGCGTTTTCGCAACAATGGTGATGCCTTAACCTTACAGAAACAGTTTTTACGTCTTATGCGAAAGTATATTGAGTTATAGCAGGATTTTTTGAGGTGGTTTTGGGACCCAATTCGGGTCCTTAGAATTGAAAATCGGGTCCGTAGAATCAGAGAAAGTGATCATCGGCTCCCTAGAACCAGAGGAAATCGGGTCCTTAGAATTAGAGAAATTGGTTCCCTATACAGGTCCATACCGGGTACCTAACATTTTCCTTGAAAAAGACCCTGGTTATAGGTAAATAATTTCTAGCCGTCTCTGCGTTTGTTTAAAAGGAACTTGTTCACTTGCTATAGACAAGCACTTTTTTTTGAAAATACCTAGTTGTTCGATAAATAACATCGATAAATAAACTAAACAACGTAAATATTTTGGTTGAAAATTTCCACAAAGCATCGCGGCCCACGGACCGCATTTTGAAACCCTTGTTTCAAAGGGGGTTTGATGGTGATATTAAAGCAAGTTCCTGCTGTATTTTGAAAGACCGCTGGAGAAATGTGAAACACCATCCATTAATAAACAAAAAACACCTGCATTGGGGGCGGCATTAGCTCAGTGGTAAATGTCCGCCTCCCAGGTTGAAGGTTGGGTGTTCGATCCACAGCCAATGAGTGAATTGCCGTAGCCCTCCTTGGGCAAGAGCGTTAACCTCAATCGCCCCGGCAAGAAGCACAATTCAGGCTTAGGCCTGCCGCCAACTGCCGTCGCCAAAATTAACACCTGCATTGGACATATAGTTGTTGCTAATTTTGTTTATTCCACAATCGCATAACTGAAACAAGCACACAAGTAAGTAAGAAAGTAAGTTAGTAAGTTTATTGGCGATAATGGAGGTAATGCATTTACATTTCCAAAACAAACAGTCTGTCAGGACACCGAAAAAAACAGAATGGTTGTCAAGTCAGGTTTCCCTAGAAAAGCTTACATTATAACACAACGCAACACAAATGAATGCATCATTTCGTCAAAGAATGTAGATGTCTAGAACTCAGCGTTACATGTGGCGTAAGCACCTCGCAACACAGATCATTAGTAGTTGCGATACCTGAACCGGATAAGCCATTGGGAGACCCAAAGGATAGCAGCTATCGCTCTATATCTCTATTGTGTGTCCACTTCAAGATCCTTGAGAGTCTCATCTACGCTCATGTCTAATCAAGCATCAATTCACTACTTCCGCAGGAAAACACGGGCCTTTGACACGGTAGGTCGACCGTAGATCTGGTCACCATGCTGACGCAAGGCATCGAAGATAGCGTTTCGACTAAGAAGAAGGCCGGAGCTGTTTGTCGATCTCACAACAACCTATGACGCTCTTTGCCATCGCGGCCTCACATGCAAGCTACTGTGATTGTTATCAGACAAGCACATATGGTCCGCATGATCATGCAGCTGGTTGGCAATCGCAGGTGCACCCTTGCCACCGGCAAGGAAGCAGGTTTCCAAGCCTCAAGAATGGCATCCTATACATATACAGCGATCCGTCCTGGCGCCCCTTCCCTTCAACATCTACATCTCTGACCTGTCAATTACTGTCTTCAGAAGTATGCAAACGCCGATGACCTAGTGTGGTGTGATCCAACTGCAGGCCCTCGGGCCGCATGTGGCCCGCCACAGCGTTGTCAATGGCCAGCGGAAGCATTCAGGAAAAGTCTGCAAATCTGAAATTTGTTGAAAAGCGTGTGAGGTTACCCTTGTCAAACTGAATTGCTTCGCCGGATCACGTGCATTTGCACAAGAACAATGAACAAAGACTTTTCTGTGTACCATCTCTGTTTAATTAATTTATATTGCAATCAAATTAAAACAGGTACGGCCCTCCCCTAATCTTACTCTAGGGCACCTGTCTGGTTAACCTCTGTGCTTTTTCGGTTCCCCGGTGTTCGTTGTTTTGACGAGTAGGCTACATCTGGCCCAATGAACTTAATACCGTCTAATAAATATGTTTACCTAACTGCCAAACGCGGCCTTTACGAAGTTGACCCCGAACCAAATTGATTGCCCATCTCTACCGTAGGTAATTTTAGTTGGAACAAGCATAACACCGTTTAATAAAAATGCAGAATACTAACAGTGTTAGACCAGAGTGTTGAGAGCTTCTGGAAATTAGTCCCAAAAGACGGATTTTTGAAACTGAAAGATTTGCACTAAAAATGTGCTCGATATTGGAAAACATACGTGTGTAAGAGTACAGTTTCTGAGACGAAGCAAGTCAAATTTAAAAACAGAAATCGAATGGCAGGTGAAACACTGGACGATAGTCGTTGACTTGCTAACATTTTAGGCCTATTGTTAAGGACTATAGAGTCAGGGAAGTCTCGACCACAGGCATCCTACTGATACAAATATGTAATAAATTGCTATTTGTTATTGTGTGATGATTTTAATGAAGCACACACTTATCTTCCCTTTCATAGTTTAAAACCTTTTGGATCTGTTGTCTTATACTTAATTTTATTGGAAGTGGCCAAGTTGTAACGTTTTCTGTGACATGGCGCTAGGTCAAAAGTGGTCGGACCACGCTGACCTAGAGTACTGCGCTCCTGCCTTGGGCATCCTGTTCGTACCCGCCTCATAGATGTTGACGCCTGGCGAACGGTGAAAAGATACCTGCGTCCTACTTCAATCTTCCTATCGTCACAGGCAACCCAGCCTGCTGAGCTCCGTCGAAAAGGAGCCACACTGTCTCTAGCACGCCGTGCCATGGAGCCTAGAGTTCGGCTCAACGCACTTTGAGCCGATCACTGATTGGTTGCGGAATGGTTGGACAATACCATAAGCCTCCGCACTTTCACCCCCAACATCGGCGCACACCACCCCTGAACGGCCCCTGCCGCAAGAACAGCGTGGGTCCGGCTTAACCGCCTCCACACTGGCGTCGGTTGTTTCCCCTCCTGGTTACAATAACGGGGTATGAACCCTTTTACGACTTTTGAGTGTGGCGCAGAGGAAAAGAGCGTTGACCATGTTTTCCTCCAACGTCCAATCCATCGACCTGCTCATGGAGTGATACTGTGCAATAGCGAAGACTATCTGTACAGAAGCCGCTTAATCAGAGTTGCCAACTCTCTCTTGTGTTTCGCCGCTAAATCACCTTTAAAAATCCGCCAGATTCCGCTAAATTTTTCCCAAATTAATTTTATGTTGATTTTTTTCCGCCAGATTTCGTCACTAAATCAAATGTATGCACATTGAATTTGTGATGTTGTTTTAAAATTTATTCCGTCATATTTCGCTGCTAAATCGAACGTATATCTTACATTTGATTTTCTTGTTTTATTTTCACGAATTTAAGATTTTCGTTTATTTATTTATTTATTTAACGGCAAACGACGGCAGGCCAGAGCTTGGAATGCCATCTGCCCGTACCTGTTGCGATAGCATGATTTGAAAATATAAATAAAGATGCAAAAGAAGATACAAGACGCAATAAAATAATTGATAATAAAAGCGTTAACAAAAGAATGTTGAGCTCCCAGCGCAAGAAGTATGAATCGTTGCAAATACGCCAAAGCTGTTGAAAGAAAGTTACAAACGGCATCTTATAACTGTAACGTGGAAGGGCGTTTTAGTTTAATGTGGCCAAGTAAGAGAATGCGATTCCATGTAGCTTGACTGAGTCCATTTAGTTGAGATAGTGTGAATACCTGTTCTTTCAAGATAATATTTCTAGTAGAATTTAACAAAACCTGACGTGGAGCTCTGGTCAGGTCGCATTCTCGCAAAATGAGAGCATCAGTCTAGGAAAGGCCACACGAACACAAGCAATAGTGTTTATCGTCTGGGTTCAATGGACTGTGGCGTAAACGAAGCATACATAACCAGGGCGTGGCTCGCGGATTCACGCCCCAGAGATGTCGTACTTCCTGCGACTTTCCACAGATTAAAACGGTTACTTTGGAATGAAACAAATTTGGTCCTAGTATTTTAATAGATGTAGGTAGAGAATTCCACAGTCTTGAAACTTTTAGGAAAAATGAACTATGAAACAATGCGGTTCGACGTAACGGTAGTTGACAGTTCATACCATGACGCAGAGAACGATTACTTATATCAAGGAAAAGTTTAGCGGTTAGATTTGCTGAAAATGTAGGGCATGGTCCAGGAAGAAATTTATGGAAAGCAAATAATATGTGGCAGTTTCGAGGAAGGTGCGAGGTGACATCGAAATTTTTTTTAGGATTTTCGATTGCGATGTGATTTGCATAAGATTTTAGTTATATTTTCTTTACGATTTCATTTCAGAATTTAATTTTAAACAAGCTGCTATAATGCTGGGCGCTGTACGTAGACACAACCCAATTGTTTGCTTGTGGCGTCATAAAGCTTTTGCGCCGCTGATGTTTGTTGTGCATCTTTCGGTTCTGGCATTTACCAAGTGAATCCTATTGATCATGTAAAAAAGCAGAAAGAGTGAAATCACACGAGGAACGAAGTTGAAACATTGCATTGCAAGGGGCGAAAATCATGGCAAAAGTTGCTGTGGATACATCGCAAATTGCAACCAGTTTTTCCGATAAGCTTTTTCTCACTACAAAACATTTTAGCCGCTGCCGCTCACGATCAGGGCTTCTCCCCTTGCTGGGTTTTGCCCCCAGATCTGGGTTTTGTCGAGTCCATCAGGGTTTCTGGGCTTGGTTATGAAAATCCTGTTAAATATGGGTATTTTGAAATTATTAATTTGGGAATTAGCTATAGTAAATATATTAATGCATTTAATAAACATATCTTTCACCCATTACATTGTTCGGATGCGATCATCAGGTGAAAAATTATTCACAGCGATTTCGGTGCAATGAAACGTGTTCAATTAGTTTCATAGCCTCGCACCAGTGGCGATATCAAGTACTGTATGTTGCTTGTCACCCGGTACAGTCAGCCATGCGGTTGCGCGACCAACAAAAGCAATATGAATAGATTAATGGACAGTTACATAAACAAGCGAATGTTTGGGTAACGATGCATGGGGTCACTGTCTGAAACGCCAGCTGAAGAAATTGATAAAAGGATGTTTAAGACCAAATTTTTATATTTCTTGGTTGCCCTATTGATGCATTTCAACTATTTCAATTGTAGGAAGCTTTTGGGGTATTGCAATCAACGTTATACCTCATCCCATGTTTGATATGCCGTTTTGCAAATAATATTTCTTGGTTTTGTTAGATGAATGGTTCTTTTCATGTTCAATATGAGTTTATAAGAAATTACTGAAAGAGAACTCTGCTCACGCTTCGCCGCCAGATTTACCAGCGAAGGCATCAAAATGGCAACAATGAGAGCACCCGTGTGTCAATACCCGTGGTCACATTGTCCTCGAGGAAGAAAACGGCAGTTTTTTGTTACACATTGTGAATAAATTATGAAACACGTGAGAAATAAAAACATATCAACATTGAAAAATAATTTGCCTGATGTTTGTACACTCTCACAGAGATTTGCAAGAAAACATATTCACCTCACGTAAACGTAACTGTGCAAAGTTGTCATCACATCTGTATTTACTTCGTTTCGCATTATCATGTCGCGAAGAATCATCGCTTTGAAAACGTAACACATGTAGCGCTGTGACCCACTGATACGTCACGACCATCAGAAGTGAAGTGTCGTACGCAACTTCAAAAGCAAAGTACAAACTTCCACAAAAAAGTACAAACATACGATATTTTTTGCTATTCACAAAATGTCTCTGTGCGGGGATGAAATGGCTTCGCGGGCCGGATTCGGCTCCGGCCATAGTTTGGAGACCCTGCTATAATTTGAATCATCGCAAAAATATAGTTTGAAATAGTTTGAATCATCGCAAGTTTGCTATAGTTTGAATCTGCTATAGTTTGAATCATCGCATAGTTTGAATCATCCCTGCTATAGTTTGAATCATCGCAAGTTTGAATCATCGCAAAAAGACGAAAGCAGATGGCAGTCGACTGATTCCTCGAAAGCATACAGAAACACTAGAGCAGGGGTTCCCAACCTTTTTTGCTGCTCGTATCCCTTTGTCAGGTCAGAGCATTCTTAGTACCCCCCAAAAAAATTTCGAGATATATATTGCTCTATAAGAGATATATAAGCTGCTCTGTGACCCAAGGATCTTCGTACCCCTTGATGTTCAATCTCGTACCCCTTGGGGGTACGAGTACCCCCGGTTGGGAACCCCTGGTCTAGAGATTTTAAGTGCCTGCTGTAGTGGATTTGATAGTCACCACAAACGAAATGTAATATAAGCAGTATTAATAATTTAATACCCTGTCAGGGACATACCAGTTCATCAAACACAAACCAATGTAACTCTAATCATTTTGACGTTGCCGATTATTTTTATATCGGCCGCTGGAAATTTTGTGGCATTCCTGTACAGGCAACCTTTATCGATACATGATGTCATCATGCCAGCGGTGTTGCTAGATTGGCTTTTTGAAGTCAAATTCGTGACATTTGGCCTTTCAAAATTTCTTTAGATTTTTTATTTTTGCAAAAGAACAAATGAAATTGAGCTTTTTTGGGTCTTTTTTTGATTAATTCAATTTTTATGTTGGTTTGGCAGATTTAAATATGATTTTTGACAGATTTCTGGACATTAGCTTATATCTGGATACTGTCTCTGGACATAGTAGAACAAATTTTGTTGCAAACTTTGCATTAGAATTTAACAATTTTTAGTTTTAGTGTTTCATGCTTTTGGTTTTGCTGTTTCAGGTTACTCCTTATCAAAACCAAAAACTTTGAGACGTTTGTCAATAGAGTGAACTGTATTCTGTTACGAATACATTGTTTTTAAAAGTGCTTCTGTAACGGGTATGACAGTGTCGTTGCGTATTTATATTATGTTTGGCATATTTGGTGTTTTTGCTGCTTATGGGCACAAAAGTATCTGATTACAGAGCATAAAATTTGCCAGAGTTGCACCTTCTTTTCTGAAGCACGGTTTGTTAGAGCCTTAGACCACGAAGTAGCGTACCCGCTTGTTCCCATCTCTCGCCAGGCCTGCATGGTGGTCACAGTAGCAGCTGGTGCCACCTGTAGGGTATTTGGAGCATGCACGCTCATAATTTGAGTTTAAAACTTCATGAGGGACTGACAAAAGGCAGTTTCACGAATACATAAAAGATAAAAACAGATCGAAAAATAAATATAAAAAACTGAAGCCAAATGATTTCATGCAAAACTATTGGACAAATAAAATTTGCGTAATACTGAAACATTTCTTTGGATATTATACCCTGAAACGTTAACGGAAAAGAAATGCTGCGATGTAATGCTTTACTTGTAAGTGTAATTTTCCAACGTTATAGACAAAGTTTTCATGCCTTCGCTGCTGCAAATTTATCGATTATTTCGTCAAAAAACTGATATAATTGAAATGTGTTACCTCACATGTACTGTATTAACCTATGAAAAATTTAACACCAATAACTCTCCGTGAGACGTTTTAAGCATGGGTGTCCGCACGGGGGGAATGGGCATTTGCTCCGCCCACGGAAATTGGGACTAATAACCAAAGGTTTCTAGAAAACCGTAAGTCAGCAGCTTAATTCCGATCAGTTGAATTAATTCATGCAATAACAATTTATTGGGCGGTATGACACTCACACTGCTGCTCAAGAGGCAGGTTGACAATTCTGGTATTATGCAGTGACAAGGTTACAATTCACTCGTGTCTGTTCCTTTGCCAGCAAAGGTAGGTGGCGAAACTTGCAAGGGGTTGTTATCCTGTTAGTCTTTATTAAGTAACAATACGATGGCCACAATCTTCAAAAGTTCACCTGCTATGTAAAATAAAGTCGGACCGTGGCGTGCTTCTTTCTTTAAAGGCCATGGCACTGTTTCTTGAAAAGAATCACGATGATTTTAAAATCTGCATATAGCCGGTTGGGTAAATTATCGTAATAACCTGGCTATTTCTGCCAACGAATCGCAATTTCGTGACGATCACCGTGACATGGGGCATTTTCTTTGTAGTGTAGACAAGATAAGCCGTTTTGTGAACGTCCGTTTGCATTGCACCGATAGCAACCTGAACCTGGTAACCAAAAAGTCAACGTTTCCACTCCCTGGAAAAATTTTTGTGGACGCCCATGTTTCTAGGTTAACAATTCTGTGACCTAAATTTCGGTAATCAAGTCAATGGAGATGCTCAGTTTATACTTCGAATTAATATAAAACGCATGTAACAGTAACTGAACAGTCAGCGAAAATAACTAAATATGCTTTGCAAATGCACTCAGCGCTGCTGCCCAGTGCCCAGTTACAGTGAGAATTTTGAAGGAGTAGTCACTGTTTACTTAAAACCTAAATATTCCACGAATAAAACTCACAACTATCTTCAGAACACACCACATCCATTTCAACATGAAGTTTGTCAAATCATCAAATCCAAAACATTTTCCTAAATATCAGATCTACTGTCGTAACAACCAGTGCCGTAGCAGCCCAACTCTGCCCCCCCAAAATGCTCACAGGGGCCCCCTAATAGTGATTTATAAAAAATGTTTTCGACGTTATGCTACAATTCGATGCCGAATGGTCTTCAAAACAACATATCCTAATTACAGACACAAGTTTGGCACAATCAGGCCCGTAGCCAAATTTTAAGGTTTGGGGGGAAAGTATATTTTAGTGGGGAGATTTTTGTTTTTGTTATATGTTCAAAACAAATTTTTCCGAGCACAACAAAATTTGGGGGGAACAAAAAAATGATTTGGGGATAACTTCCCCCGAATGTTCTCCCATGTCTGCGGGCCTGGGCAGGAACCGTCGCTTGAAAGTCTTCCATTGGAGGCCTTCATGTCTGTGCAGGGGGCTAGACATTTTAAAAATTTATATTTAACTCACAACATGAACAGCATTTGCAGGTTGTGCAAATTATAAATATTTTCCCGCAATTACCCATAATAGGCTCGTAGTTTCCAACTAAAATTTTTTGAACGAGCTTGCTTAAAGGAATTGGGTTGTAAATCATTGTCATTTAATTGACGGCGATTATTTAGAATGTCGTAATGAAGTGCAAATTTAAAAAATTTGCAGAAAATCAGAATCACTCCTATCGTTTAGTTGTGATAACATTATTACCAAAGGAGCAAACATGAGACCGGTCAAAGCATGTGCGCCGCAATGAGCGTTTTCTTTCATTAGCACAAATTGATAAGCTTTGCCATGAGCTTAAGTGAAATATGCTTATAAAGCGTGCGCATTTGGCTTTGTACTGGCCGAAATACGCATGCATAAACCTTGTTGATGTCTGGACTTGTTAATCTCCTGCTGCATGGCACATGTTTAGATTAATAACACTTTGCATTTCAAATCGCCTATTCAATGTTAACAAATATAGACTAAGGCCTACGTGGACGCAATGGTTAACATCAGTAATCCACTAACTGCATGACTCTGTTTTGGGACAACTTAGCAATGATTGCTAAATAGACTCTTCTAACTACACAATTAACTCCGTCTGACTGTCTAAACAGTACGCTGCGCAAATGTCTAACTTTGGTCGTATGCACCAAAGGCATCTTGCCAATGGCATACGCAGAAAATTTTCATGGGGGGGTTTCATTCAAAGGCATATGGTGGCCATTTGTATTTAGTGTGAGGTGTTTGTGACGTCATAATTTGACGTCATATTCATGTTTCCAAACCAACGTTTTCGCGAAGTTTCTTGACACAATATGCATATTACCCTACACGCACTCCCCTTAGTTAATGTGTCGTTACACTGAATATAAAACTATCAGCGCTCCAGGTTACGATATCGGAGGACAATATGCTCAACGCTACGACACAAAAGTTCATAACTGCAAAAATATCAGGCTGCGCGTTAAAAAACACACTCATCACTGCGTCAGAGCAGTTTACAACTGCAAAATCAAGCTGCGATAATTTCTTGCCGAATACGAGCAGTGGAGCATAGAAACTGTCCGGCTGGATTGTCTAACGTAGACCCTGGTTTGCAAGATCGAATGTTGCTAAACTACACAAGAATTGAGATTGTGCATAGAGTAGCCTACGCAAGAAAACTTCCGACTTTTTGTTGTGTGTAGAAGTTGCATTCAGCAATTCTTAAATAGAAAATACGGTGTCACGCAACAACGTGGTGCACCCGCTGAACCCTCTCCCTCACCCAAATATGTTTCATTACAACTACCGTATTTGGGTTCTATATCTAATAACATGCGACAGGAACTCAGCAGCTTCATAAGACACAAGGCTGTAGTGAACGTGAAGCTACGTTGTTTTCAAAGTACTCGAAAAACGAAACCTTGTAAAAGGAGTTAGTTTTGCGATGCTTGTGTTGAAAACAGACCTGAACTGCGCAGAATGCTTCACTTTTTCCACACAATAAAGCAACTGAAAACTAAAGATCTATGACATTCAAACAATGGCTAGGAAGTAAAGCATGTTACCTATAATCCGTGTGCTGCGTTTACAGCCGACTAGAGCAAACAGACTATGTCAGGGGCATGCAGTGAATGCCTTTCACTGGTCACACTAGTAAAATGCATCCCTCAAAACGCTGTGTGTTTTGTGAGTAGGCAAACCACGATAGTAAAGACAGTCTGAAAGGCATTGAAAACCACTTGATGTTAGTGCAAGCGAGTGAAGTATGAACCCCATAAAGCAGTCCTTTCAATTTATTGCTTAGCAGTACTAAAATTACGCTTTGAAGTGCATTGGAGACCAAGCCAACCCTACTGAAGCATGCTCGTCATGGCTCAGTGTGATTTATTCATTACTCGCAATGGCAAACATGACCTGAACTGCATTAAAGCATGCATTTCAAGGCTAGTGAAGTACACGCCATGGCGCAGCATGCATATTTGTTGCTCACAAAAACAAAGATCATATCGGATGCTGCATTGAAAACCGGTAATTTAATACACTGGCGAAATATATCTGGCATCGTGCGGTGTACTTTATTTATTCTGCACAATAGGGTTAGCCTACTTTTCCTAGGTAGGTGAGATTAAGTGGTTCCAACGAAAGCTTGTAAATCAGCTATTAAGCAACTTTTACGCCTCGATATT
>Ga0210059_1008700_pt1 | contig 15965 bp, 12 predicted proteins | sample Ectturendosymbi2_FD_188042 | JGI IMG/M metagenome (GOLD analysis project Ga0210059, IMG submission 188042) | Ecteinascidia turbinata endosymbiont from Florida, USA - Sample 2 (SPAdes) (version 2) | ecosystem: Host-associated > Tunicates > Ascidians > Unclassified | place: Key West, Florida...
AGAAATTTTGGAACCTCTAGAAGCATTTCTATATTACGCAGTTCTACAAATCTTCGTACACGACAGCTGTGAGACATCAACATGTTCACAACTTCACTGCACAGTTTAAAGCAAGTAGAAAATGGCCACGAGTGCGGGAAACGTTCCACGATTGATGCAGGTGATTATTATGTCACACACGCAATGCCTAAATAAACGTTTACAAAACAATTCCTGCATTGTCAATGCACAGACGTCTAGGAGTGGACTGAATTGTTTGGGGATAGCAATAGTGATGATTCGACTTGCTTTGAAGGATTTGAATAAACTTTTTGTTGGACTACTGTTAAGTCAATACTACTGTATACTGTGTACTACTATACTGTTAATTAACTTCAACATGTTTGTATATTGCATGTATACCAGTAATAATGATGTAATAAAGTAATAATGGAGTTTTCTTTTCATACCACATTTAACTCGACTCAGCAGCAACATGTCCAAAAACATTACTCGTGTATATGTCGACCCCAGAAATTTTACGTTAAAATCAGGTCCCAGAAACTCGACTTATACACGAGTATATACGGTAAGCCATTTCGATCAGAAATATAGACTAACGAATAGTGTTATGGCAAGTTTCAATGCTACTATGGTACAAATGACTGAAATATCTCAGAAGAAAAATGACCGAAATGTCTCAATGAAAAAAAACAGCAATCAACTATACCTGTACTCCAGTGGAAGTTTTCATTGTTTACTATAACTGCATGACCACGATGTTCTCTGGTCATGTTGTATTCAGCAACAGTGCTGCTTGCTTCAACTTTCCGCTTTGAAAAAAAACCACTCCCATCACCAACACCACGTGCATCTACTTCTACATGGGTCTTATCATTGTTGCTGTTATTTGCATTGATTTTTGGTGATGATTCAGGCTTCATAAGTAAAACACCAGCATTAAGTTTGCCAGGTCCATCAGTTTCAGTACCTTCATTACTCATATTTCCATGCAAAAAGAACTTAAGTAGCTGAAGACAACAATCACATACCAGATATTTAAGACAGTTTGCATGTTTCAAAATTAAAAAACGTTTTTAATGTCAGTGAAAAAAATTACTCAGCAATCAATGCATGCTTCAATACACGTAACATATGTTTTTGGCAAACAATATTTAGCATCTTTATGCAATGTTAAGAATAGAAGACCGGCGAGTTGCTGCCTGATACATATTACATTTTCTGAAAACATACATTTCCATTGCTAGTTTCATAGTCCATTGCAATATGTTTGTTTTTTATTGGTCTGTGGACCTATTGATTCATCTGGGTTATAACCGGGGCAACCAAAAGTCAAAATTTTTCTGCCTTTTCAAAAGTTTGTGAAACGTCCACAAACCAAATTTGGCGCTGATACCATGAGCCATTCCTAAGTTATTAGGTCAAAAAAAAGTCAAAGTTTATCATTAGGTCAAAAATTTCTTGCAGCAGAGTTTTTTTCTTATTATCAATACTTTATTGAAGTTACAACAACATATTTTGAAGTCTGCCAGTTTAGTTGCAATTCTAAAGTAGTAATGGGTTTGTTGCGACTTCTGACATAATAATGTTGCTTAGCCCACTACTGGATGTTTGAATATTAAGTAAACCAGGCATGGCAATGCAAGAAACGTGGTCTTACTGTACTTGGTTTGGTAGATGCTCAATACATTACGCACATACTCGCATAGTGTTCTTACTTATGATACTCTGAGATTTGACTATACTGTAGTTATTAATGTGCTTATCAACATACTATACCTAAGGTTAAACAATCAAATTCTGCAAAGGTTCGAAGTATGCTGCATGAATATGCTTCTGAGTTTACCTCAACACCAAAGTGTGAAATATTTTGCAAATTCTTTGGCTGCTTAGAAAGTGAAAAGTGACAAAAGGTGTATGATGGAAGCACATCACTGCAGTGCAAAGAATAAACAAGGTTTGTTTCAGAAAACTGAGAGCGGCCAGAAATTTTGAAACTTGCTATAACAGATTTTGCAGGTAAACCTATCAGTTTGTTTGTATCGGTTTGTTGTCAAATACTTCATATGAAATGCTTTGTATTCCGCATTTCAACTGAAAGCGCAGAAAATTGATAGGTCAAAATAAATTCAAAATTTTAAATTTTTAGGTAAAATAATTGGTTGCCCTAGTTATAACATACACATGTGTGTCATACTGTCACTGTGAGAACAAACTGGGCTCTGTCCAAATGTGATTGATGGACAAATGACCACAGTACTGAGCCACACATTTAACTTAAATCACTTGCTAGTACTCAGATAGATATTGTTACAAAAATAAATGGTGAGAGATTGAATATCACACCTAAGTTATCCACTGCTATGTCAAAGCCTGTCTGATTCGCTATTATGTGTATTGTTTTGTTTCCCATCAAATTCCTTCATTATCAGTGAATTATTCTAATTTGCTAAGGCACCTCAATTAGACAGTCATTTGGTTCCCTTGCTACAGGTTTACTTCACTTTGGTACACTGTGGCCACACCTCAAAAAACATTATTTTTTATTGTTCCTTAGTTTGTTTATCTCAATGTTATGGTTGTTCTGATCTCTGTCATGCAGTCAAATACAATACACTAATACACACATGTATGATATATTTTGAATCCTAGCAACCATCATTTTGCTGTTGAACATATGTTGAAACTTTAAAAATTATCTCCAAAAGCACTGCTTTTTCGCCGTTTGAGCCAGTTGTTATTATCCACTGCTTGCCCGCACTAGATCTCAGGGAAGATGTTGAGCAGCCATTCAATTGCATTTGCTAATACAATACAAAATACTTCAAGTCCAAGTTGTTGAATAAAGGAGTTGCTGCAAACTTAGAATATTTAGTAATCGTATGTGATGACCTATTTGCTTCTTTTCAGACAATTCAAAAATCAAGCCCCTATTGTTCTGGATAAATAGCTTCTTTCGTGTCTCCTTAACATACATTGAATTGGTTACATAACTTTTGAACATTGTTATTTCACAATGAGAATATAGTTTTGCCATGTTAATTTGACCTTCTGTGATGTCCTAAAAACAAGCTGTAACCCTAACCCTGGCATTGAGGTTGTGCATGGTAAAATGATGACATTTAAAAGACATGCTTTGCATTTTATTTGCATGATGTTAACCAAAACTGTCTACATATGCTAATTTTAATTTGCTATTACTCAAAAACAAAAAATTTTATGTATTCCATCTTCTAATATGTTGTAGGTAACAAATAGGGCTACGATATCAGATGGTGATCGGAATTTTATAATTTGATCCATGTGGTCAATCTCAAGGTCAAAAGGTCATCACTCCCAAATTTACCCAAATCACGAAAATGATGTCAGATTAGAATTCCTGGCTTTTTCCCCTTTTCAAAGATACTTTACTTTTCCAGATTGGATCACTAGTTCAAAAGTTATGGTGTTTTGAAGTTGGGCGACCCCCCCTTTATTTTCTCAAAATTTTCAAAAAATTAACCCCCTTATCTCGGAAACTGATCATCCTATCACTGAAAAATTTTAGATTTGAGGTTTGGGGGCTGAAACCAACATGTATGCCAAATTTCATTAAATTCTGAAAGGGTAGGGTTTAGCCCATTGGGTGACTTGACATGGAATGACCCTACTAGCACAAGCTGAAATTATATCCCATAGAATAAGAATTACACATTTCCAGAATTTTTGCTAACATGAGGATGCTTAGCTGACAAAAGCTCTTTAATATTGAACTTTTTATGTTTGATGTACTCATGCACAACAGACATTAAGCAAACATTGGCAATAACATCAACTAATACCACAACAACAGATGAGCGACAGTTATGTTTCCACATGGGACAGACTTCTTTTGCAACTTCACAGATTGCATCAGTGACAACATGCATTCCCAAATGATCATTGTTGCGACCTCGGTATAAAACTGAAAACTCTTTTGAAAAAGAGCTTTCATCAGCATTTTGAAGTTTTTCAGTAGTTTTATTGAAAGCAGTTGGGAGATAAGACTCCGCTGCTAATTTAATGGAGTTCAGGTGAGCCTTACAGCTAATATCACCTGGATGCATTCGCAACACTTGCTTTGGAAGTGGAATGCAATTCCCTTTATCAAACTTGAGAATATCTTCAACGATTCTTTGAACAAAATCACTTGGCTTGATTTCTCCAGTTTTAATAAAAATGACATTATTGCAGCCACTTTTCAAAGTGGAAAATCGACGCTTGGATTGCTTTTCACTTGATAAATCATTTTTCAATTCAGACAGTTCTTGATTTAAAGCCCCAGCAATATCGATTTCATCTTCACTAGAATCATTGCTGGTAGGTTTATTGAAATGCACATCTGTTTCTTTCCCATACCATTGGTCTGCATAATAGTTCAACAGTTGAAATGATTCAATCCTACAGATTTTCTCTCTACCTCGGTCATGTGTGATCAGAATTCCTGGTATCCCTGCCATAAGCTTAGCGCTCCTCACTTCTTTAAAACGCTTTTTTTCAGCAGTTTGATCAGCATTGTAACCAAATTTTCGTTTTTTACCCATGAGTTAAACCTAAGTACAGGTAACAGCAAGTCTTTGATATGCAACACAGTTTGACACTTTTTGTTCTTTATAGTATAATCAATTGCTTCTCATGAAAAACTCTGGAAGAATATAAGCGCATACAGTTGCACATACTACATCATGTCAAAACCATCAGTTACCTAAGCTTACGAAATGAAAAGTAGTGTATATTTTACCTCATAACACAAAACCTGTGCAAGGGTTATTTTGCCTTTTAGTTAAACAACATTAGTTTAAATGGTCATGTGACAAGTACGACATGCAAAGAGGAGGATTACGGAATCAGAGTTGCAAGGAGTCGGAGGTTTTTGGATGGAGTCACATTCCTAAGAACACTAGGAGAGAGTTGCATTTTTTTATCCGACTCCCAAAGTTTAACTTAATAATTTTTTTGCATTGCAATTGCTTTAGTCAATAATACAATCATGAGTAGTAAGCAGTGGGTACTATTAATATTACAAGCTAAAATAAATATCAGATATCGTTAATTTTTTATGTCATGTTCTATGTTCAGAAAATTTAAGCAAGTGGCAATAGGTCTGCTGGTAGTGACAGTTCGAATAAAACGCTGAGTTTGTCATTTTAGTGGCACTGTCATGGTAGTGCAGCAGGCAGGTCTACATCGGCTGTTCAAACGGTTTTTGGTTCAGCTCTCACCTTGCTGCCTTTCATTATTGTAGTATGGTTGCACTTTTCATGGGACCGCTTTTTCTTTACCTTTTTCAATAGTTTCTAAACTTTGTAAATTCAGACTTACAGTTTAGGTGTTAGGTTTATTAGGGTTCTACCAAGCCTAGTGCAGTCTACGACACACTCATCGTGCATTACTGTCATCTGTCACATTACAGAGGTTAGATGAATAAGTTTTCAAATATGAAGGTCCACTGGTGTACCTGTATTCACTGCCAAAAGTTAAAATATATCAAATAGCCTATAGAACAGTGCTATAGCTAGCTATTCATTCTCGCGATATAATATTTACAAAGGTTTCTTGAATGTAGTACATATGTCAATTTTGTTGTTTACTTCATTCACTTTATATTAGCTACTTATAATAAACAAAATAAATTTTTGTGATTAGTAAATAGCTTATTCTTTAAATAAATTAATTAATTCAAAACCTTGACTCATGTATCTAGTGACAATAACAAATTTCCAAGATAACTTTAATTTAGCTTCTTTCCAAAATAACTTTAATTTAGCTTGCTTGACTTTGCCATTGTTGACAGCCAAACTTCATCCACTTAATGTTAAGGAGTAGGGAGTTGGTGCTGGAAATTGTGTAAAGGTCAAAAGCTAGGAGTTGGAGTCGGCCATTTTACCTCTAACTTTGCAACCCTGGCAAAGAGACAGCAGGTTAGGGTTTAGGGATAAGGTTTAGCCCACTGGTTTTCAACCTTTTCACACTAGCGGATCGGTAAATAACACAAGAAAATTCTACAAAATGGTAAAATACAATCGCAGTGAGTGCAACTGATTATCGCAAACATTTTGTTAACCAAACCTATTGTGTATTTAACGCAACACATTACTTTTGTAAACATGCAAAAATCAAGGTAATTTATCAAATTAATTGGGAAATTTCCTGTTGTTTCATTGCTAGTATACAAGATACACATGGCTGCAATGAAGATTCAGAAAGACAAAAGTTTTGCGTTATAGGATCCAAATGATTTATCTGTCTGGTTTTGGTTAAAGCTGGTGCTGAAGAAGTTTTCTCACATAAGTGGTTGCAAATTTCACTAACAATTTCATTGCTTTTTGGCTGAGAGATGAATATTCATTTAAGAGATATCCAGAATTGATACAGTGATTCTTTTTAGTAACTGGAGAGCAAAGTAGTATCACAACACATTTCGAGCCAACTTGTTTCACAGAGATTTAAGTTCACATGTATTTACATGCGAAGAATTGTTTAAACAAGAAATGTTCATCTAAATGCTTCAAATTTCGAGAATCATCATATTCAGGAAAATACTAGCCTAGTCAAAATTGTTAGCTAACTCCTCCAAATCTTGACTTGCTATAATGTTAAAATGTTATAATATATTATCTAATAACTGTTTAGCATTAACATCAATAGTTAATAAACATCGTTCAAATGGAAATATCCTTTTACCTCTCTTCAGTAACTAAGTCACTTTGAGAGTTGTCCCTTTCTGAAGCTGACTTTTGTGTATGTTAAAAAACTACAAAATTCCCTATTGCATTGTTGACTGCAATTTTAAATCTTCTGCATTAGGCCAAAGATACATCTGCTACCAGTGACGTACCATAAAGTTTAGGCTATGGCAAAAATTTCACACAACCGTCTCAAAATTTCTTGGAGCTCACCAAAGATATACCTCAAAACACCTGCTCAAAACTAACAGCTGCCATTATACATTCTCAAATACAAAATAATTATGCAACTGTCAACTGTGAAAATGTTTTATTTTAGGCAGTGGCTATAGATACGCCTGTGGATCTTGAAATTAGAAAGCTTATTCATACGCCACCTGCGACATAACACTAACGCACGATGAGAGTGCAATAGGCTTGGTAGAAACGAACTAAACATAAGAGATTAACCCTAAACCTAACCTTTACCCTAACTTAACATTAACCCCAAAGGTAACACGTAAGCCTAAAAAAAATTAAAGAAAAAAAAGGCAGTGTCTAGGTAGCTGGCAACAGCTACGCAAAGTCAAGCGCTAAGTAGCCGGCACCAGCTACAGAAGGTCAAGTGCTAGGTAGCCGGCACCACTTAGGAGGCGGTGAGTGGATATTGATTTTTTAACTCCTGATCCATATCCGAAAAAATTTTTGCATATCCATATCCAACCTCATCTGAAAATTTCTGAAATTTAGTATCCGATATCCATCTGTATCTGATTACGACACTGGCTAAATACGCAACAAACAGGCAGTGGTTATAAGTCTTCCAGTGACCTTCAATTTTGAAAACTTATTCATCTTTTGCCTGAAACATGACACTAATCCATTACAACTAACTATGCTTGGTAAAAACGTAGTAAACCTAAGCCTTTAAACCTAAACCCTAAGCTCTCAACCTAGTAAACCTAATCCCTAACCCTTAAACTTAAACCGCAAATCTGATCACAAAATTTTGGAAACTTTTGAAATAAAAATGGTATCATGAAAAGTGCAACCACTACTACTAAAATGAAAGGTGCCCAATTGTGGCCAAAGTCAACACGAAAACCATTTACACAGTGCAAGACACGTCTACATGACAGTGCTGCCAATATTGCAAACTCAGCATTTTCTTCTAACCGTGTCACCACCAGCAGACCTAGCTATAGCTACTTCCATACAAAAACACCATCATTTTGTGACCCAATCCATCAAAATAACATCGCATATTGTGCACTTTCAATCGGAAAAACAAACAAATACTGTGTATTTTGCTGCCAAGGGTATAGCCCTGCTGTGGTCATTTTTCAATTTGAACTGTAGTGTATCTGGCTTTGTTCACTTATAACACTGAGTTCATGGCACTAGCACTGGGTTCAATGAACCTGGTTGAGTGGGAATTCCTGCTGTGCGAATCGTCGTTGTTTGGGCTCTCAGCATTGTTGTCTCAGCTCGCCTAACAGAGACAACTCTTTTTATGAGCAATAGCAAACTTTTGATGTAAGCTACAGTACTTTTTTAATAAGTTTTGAAAATCAGCCATAAGTTTGCCATTTGGGTTAGGGTTTTAGGTTATATCATCATCATGGCAAAGACCAGGCCTGCCTAACCTTTTTAGTGTTGCAAGCTACTTTCACACGAGGAAATTTATTGCGGGCTACAAACGTCTTTGTGACGTAACAATAAGCTATTGTGATATAACAAATCCCTTCATTTTGATGAGTTTTATGTGATAAAACCAAGTGATAATGAGTCGTATAGTTGCACGCAACGTTGCCAACTGTTATGGATGTAAACTAAATCTAAAAAATTGACATATTTTCAAAGTGTTTGCTATATATGTTTTTGGGTGGTTGGCTCATAACAGAAACAACAGCCATAATTTTGGTGTGCTTTGATAGCAAATGTATTTGTTTTGAGCCTATAAAAATATACTAAAAATTTAAAAAGTCTGCTTAGTGCTTAGGAACTTATTACCTCGCGGGCTACTTAAACCTCGACGGCCGCGGGTTAGGCAGCCTTGGCAAAAACGATCAGCTTATCTAAGGATATAGTCCTTCGACTCCTTATAGTTGTCATGTGACCAATTCAACCAATCTGGTTCAGCTAATTGCAGAAGAGCTCCAGCATTCCCTCAATTGGTAAAAAGTTAAACAAAGAAAATAGATTTTGTTACTCTGAGAAGAGATCAAAGTATCAAATATAAAAAAGTATGTAGCTTACAAAAACTACAAACTCAAACTGTCTTTTAGTAAAGGTTGACTGTATAAAACTTTAAGTAGAATTTCAAAATTATAACCAACAAAATATAACTTTAAATGCTGAAATAGACCAGGGGTGGTTAATTGGTCGATCAGATCGACCGATTGATCACCATGTGTCACTTGGTTGGTTGATCGCGCCTGATTCTGCATTGGATTGACAAGGATACCTAAGAAGAACATTTTTCAGTCAATATTCTAGAAAGTACATAAAAGTTATCCATCAATTGGTTGGTCACGTATATTCTTTGGTGGCTATTGTAGTGGCTGAACATAGCTAGGCTAGCTCGGAAGATTATTGCGTGACAATCATGATTTAGGCGTAACAGACAATGACATTTCGCCTTCTTTCTGTGCATCAAATCAAAGGCGATCATCCATGCACTGTATGTATTTGCACATGTGATGTGATACTCAAACTTTGGCATTTTTTATTTGTTACTTTATTACAGGACCGGTCCATCACGAGTTATCAGGAAATTTTCTAGTCGATCCCAGTCAAAGACAAGTTGGCCACCCATGAATTTCATGGGACGGGTTTCATCTTGATGAAATTGAATAGACTAACTAAGTATTATCAGCCTACACAACACACACGTCATAGGCTATGCCATTCCGCACAACAAAGCAGCATACCAGCAATAAAAGAACATCTTACTACTTCCACTTGGCCGGAAAAACTAACACGAATTATCATTGATTGTGATGAGTGCTGCACATAGCCTAACTGACAATATAAAAACCACAGCAAACAAAACACTCACACTGACACTGTCACCATCATTTCTGACATCTTGAATCACTCTCAAAAAAATTTCGTTATAGAAATCAAACCAATATCGTCGTCCTGTCGTGATCTAATTTTTTCAAAAATGAATGTCCAATTCCAATCCTGACCAGAAAAGATCGCAAGTATCCTGCTGGTTATCCAATCCTGTCCTGTCCACCATGCTCACCTCTGCCGCCTACTAGTATTGATCAAAGCGAAGATTCATGCAATCCTAATCCAGTCCAAAATTTTCGTTGAGAAATCCGGTCCGATCCTAATCCGGTAGACTTGTCCAAATATTTGATCCAATCCGGTTTATATCCGAAAAAAACTCTCATTAAGCGTTTTTCTCCAGTGATCAACGCACTTTGGATATCCACAGCTGATCCGGTTGAGTTTTTTCGAAATCCAGTCCGATCCGGTTCTGAATTGCAGAATACGGTTGGATCACAACCGGATCATGTTCAACACTGCCACCTACCAGAGGTGTACAAGATCCGGATTTCAGGACTCGAGTCCGGCAGGATTCAGTACATTTTGAACAAATCAGATCCGGACTTCGGTTTTATTCAAGTTTCCAGATCAGGATAAAGGATTTTCAAATTTCATTTTCTGGTATTTGACGCAAACACAGTCATAAAAAGAATTTTTGCAAAGATTTAAAGGTTGTAATGTAGTTCACATCGGTTGCAAATGTGTGAAAGAGGCGCTGTTACACCAGACGTTTCATGCACTACAGGGAACCAGTCCACCACCATAGCATCCCATCAATCCACTGTCAGGCTACAACGTGGTATCAAATTACTTTTAGGGCTTAATCATCAGTTACTGTACTGTTAGTGGATGTAGCAAGTCTAGCAAGCATAAGTTGTTTTGTGATAAGTAGGGCAAGTTTTTGTTGCAGTAAAAAAGTGAGAAAGTTGCATTTATTTTCAACGAAAGTTGCATTTATGCGCAAACATTGCAAACGACAGTAATTTACTCAAGCGATTTATCTACATACAATGCTAAATATATCCAAACATTTTTTGGGGAGAAATGGCGTCGTATTTGGCTGGGGTTGTAAAACTTCTAACTTACAAACCAACTGTGTTGTCATAGATAACATTAAGACGTAGATAATCCGTTGTATAGCTCTTTTCCATGAAGTTAAAGAGAATAGAACTGAAATAGTTCTGAAGTATTTTTTAAACTACAATTTTACCTTTTGCGCAATACTTGATAAAAATTGCAGTAAAAAGTTGCACGTAAAAAACGAAAAAATTGCGAAAAGTTGCAATGTAAAGCTACTGGAAACAGCTCAAAACATTGAACTACATCTATTTTGAGTATTTAGGAAGCTGTTGGAAGTTGTAAAAAAAGTTGCAAAAACTTGCGCTAGTGATAAGTTTAATTGGTAATATTGCTTTCAACTTCATGTTTCATTGCATGAACGTGGTTGACTGCATTTTGTGAATTCGACTTTTTCTGCCATTTTTGGTTATGTGTGCTTTTACTTTTCCCAGTCTATGTTTTGTAAAGCTTTGTTTTTCAGAAAGGAAGTGGCTATAGGTCCGCCGACAGTGATGTGGTTAGAATAAAATGCTGACTTTGTCACTTTAACAGCACCGTTGTGGTAGTGTAGCGGATGCGTCTACATTTGCTGTGTGAATGGTTTTCGGTTCCACTCTCACCTTGGCGCCTTTCATTTTGGTAGCAATCTAATGTTTGCACTTGTCAAGAGACCACTTTTTTACTTTTTTCAAATATTTCCAAACTTTTGTGTTCAGCCTTACAGTTTTGGCTTAGGGTTTAGTTTAAGGGGTTAGGGTTAGTACATTTATGCCAAACCTAGTCTTCCTGACTGTGAATGCTTGACAAGCAGCAACAATCACTCTGATAGCGATCTATCACTACCTCTCTCACATTATGCTACACCAATGACCTTGTAATGCATGACTGGAAAAAGATGAGGCTAGTAGTTGTGATTGGCCTTACAACAGAGATGAGCGGAGTCACATTTTTCAGACTCCGACTCCACTCCTGCTCCATGCTTTAAGACTCCTGCTCCGACTCCGAAAATTTTTGAAACACCAACTCCGACTTTTGTTAACACTCCGAAAACTTCGAAGTAACTCATGTTGAAAAGATACTGTCTTTTGCCTCACGAGGCAAAATGTCGTGGCTATTTTGCCTTTGATGAAACACAAATGGTTGATATGGTCACGTGACAAGCACAAAACAGAGAGACACAACATGTTGAGGTTCAAAGTTATGGCTTAACCTATTCTTTACACAACCTAGACAAACAGCCACTAAAACTTGCCCACTTTTAAATTAGCCTTTACGGTCAGCTATGTAGGTTATGCATTCCAAACTTGTCATGTGATCACTTCAAACAAACGTGTGCAGCTACTGACAAAATATCTTCAGAACTGTTTATGTCTCATGAGGCACAATAGAGGCTGCTTATCAAATATACTGTACACTTTAATGCAATTCCTAATTATAATTTATATTGGTGTTGCATGCTGTCATTTCAGCAAAGAAAGTATCTATGGTTTTCAGTACACTTAACATCCTTAAATGCATGAGAAGCAACAGTTTTCTTAATTTTTTCAAAAGTTTCCATACTTCTTTTAAGCATTTCAAATGCCTTGATGAAGCTTTTTATTAGATTTTTAGCTATCAGCAAACCTAAACTTCTGGCTTGTATGGCCGTAGAAAATAATTATACAAGAAAATTGTATTGCAAAAATTGGCAGCGATTTCTGAATTCTTTCTCCACAGAGAAATGATTGTACAAGCATAGATAAGCATGTCACACCGCAGTCGCAGACTGCAGGCAGCCCATCTGAGCCTTAGTGCTCTTCCAATCATCAGAATTTCACTTCCAAATTCTCCTGAAAAATTTTGCAATTATATTTTAAAGTGATTTACTTTGTTTAATACTCTCCACATAAAAAGTATATTGAATGCCACCACCGCATATACTGTAACTAACTCCAACTTATGACATTAAAGCCGAACTTTCCTGCTGTGCAGTACGTGTGCACTGCGCAGGCCTTCACAAAGTCCCCATCTCATCTACCGCTTTGTTTTACTTCATCGACCCGTGACGAGCAGTAGTTGTGGACTACTCGTCACGGTTCGTGAACGTTGTACGAACAATGAAAAGCCACGTAATCACTAATCATGTGTTATTCGTCACTGGTTGGAATTTAAGAATTTATGGTTAGGGTTTAGGATCAGGGCTTATGGTCAAGGTGTAGGGTCAACTTTTAATTTGAGGGGTTCAGTGTTTAGAGTTAGGGTTTAGCCTACGGTGCACTTAATGCCAACAAGAAGCTGCTAACTGTTTGCCAGCCCTGAAACCATGGGAACCATCATCCATGCATGGGACTGAGCTGTTACAGATGTCATGTTCAACTAAGCAGGACATGCATTCCAAACTTGTCATGTGACTACTTCAACCAGTCGTGTACAGCTGAAGGCAAAATGACTCCAGAAGTTATTTTGCCTCCAGAAGTTATTTTGCCTCATGAGGCAAAATAGACAAAGCACAAATCTATATATTGTGCATCATAATACATTTTCGGATAGTTTTCAGATATGGATAGTGTGATTTCAACCAAAACAGGATTCGGATCGGATACGGATATCATTTTTCAAAAACAGGACAGGATCGGTGTCAAGCGAAATTTCTGACTTGCGAAATTTCTGACTTCACGCCATATGCGCATGCACAGAATAATATTCTACTTATCAAATACATTGAGAAAACTGATGATTAGGGCTTAGGGTTTGGTGTTTGGATAAGTGTGTCGGGTTAGGATATTGATTAGTGTGAGAAAATGAAAAGTAATTGAGATCTAGGACTAAGTCCAATATTTTTCAATGGTTGTAGTTATTCCCGTTCTGTACCTTGCTGTGGGTGTCAGGCATCTAACCAAATAGTTTCAATTTACACAAGAAACATCAAAAAAATAATTGCCAAACTTTATAATTATTACAATGAAGAGACAATCTCAGAGGCTAAGGCTATGCTGCACAACAAAATTGCACCTGAAAAAAGGCTCATAAAAAGAAAAGGTGTGGGAAAGGCAAGAGAAACATTGAAAGACATTCATGATATGATAGTAGAACTGGATTCTGATCCTGATAACTCATTAAGACTGGTGACAAAAAATACTGACTTTCCTTCTTTTGATTTGAGACATATTGATCCAGCATCTCTCTACCACAAAATAATACAGTTAAGCAAGGAAGTAGAACAACAAAGGGAAGTGAAAAACTGTAGATGTGACGAGGATAGCAATCTGCTTGCCTCTGATTTAAAATCTTTCAGAAATGAACTGCGGGCTGTGACAGAAGAGACAAAAAAATCAGCAAAACAGATGTCAGAAAAGTTATCAAATATGTGTTCAGAGATCAATCAAACTGATATGAAGCTCTCCAGTATCAAACAAGATCTTAGTCAAATGAAACAATCATTTAGAATAAATTATTTGCATAAAGGATCAATGACTGGCATTGTGGACACACCTGCAAACATTCAAGTTTCAGGTGGACAACAGCCTCAATCAGGAGATGATGCTTTTGTGGCTTGAATAAAGCTGACAAAGCATGTGACACTAACCAGCCCATTAACGACTCCAGGGTAGACAAAACTGAACAGGAATGTGATCAACTGGATAAATGGACAATTGTAGTTAGAAAGAAAAGGTGGTGTCACAAATCTGGCAATGCACCTGATGCTACGTTCAAGACAGTGGAAATTTTTGTCTCAAGATTGAAACCAGATACTAGAATTGTCTATCTCAAAAAAATGGTTTTGGGACAAGTTCCAGAATGCAAGAAGTGTGCGGTTTCAAGCATTGAGAACCAGATATGATACATATGCATCTTTCAAAATTTCAGCAAAACTTCTTGATTATTTATTTAACGACAATCTTTCTACAGGCGGTAGCCTGACTGGTGCAATTTTGTCGTGTCACGTCGAGCTATGACAATGCAACAACGCAAAAAAAATAGAAAAACAAATGGAAACGCAAAAACAAATACACTGCATAGCCAGCAACTCATACGGCACTACAGGAACGCATCAAAATCTATTACAAGATTTATCAAAATCTGTTACAAGACTTGAGAAAATCATCCACGGCACAAAACACAGCAACCGAGACATGTGATGGTTCGTTATCAGGCAAGTCAAATAAGAAAATACGCAGCAACTGAACGTCACTCAGACAATCGAAGAACTCAGGTGACATGTTGTTAGTTACAATATTATAGACCCTATTGAAAAGGATCGCACGTGCGGCATCATGAAAATTACAGCAAAAGAAAAGATGAATCTCAGTTTCGATATCACCGCAAACGCAAGTACGATACGATTTTTTATTGATATTCAGTGGACTGTGGGCGAGGTGAAGCATACAACGGACAGATGTCAAACGAGGATTAAAACCCAAAAGGTGGTGAGTATTTTGTTTTGCAACATGGTAGTAGGACATTAAACGATTCATGAAATTTGGGTGACTTGGAGAAGATTTAATTTCGAGTGGGAGAGAATTCCATAAGCTACAGGCCTTTCGGAGAAAAAAGTTAAATGCCAGTGATTTTTTAAAAAGTGGAATCTGTACGTCTAGATTGTGGCGCAAAGTGTAGGGAACAAATTCACCGAATGATCTAAAGAGATTCAAACGCAAAGGGCAGGGTACCAAACGAAAAATTATTTTAGAAAAATAGCGGAGTATAGATATTTCTCTGTGATGGATTAAGGTTTTGAGGTTTAGTTCAAGTAGAACATCTGAAGAGGATGTAGTTTGTAAACAGCCTAATATGATTTTAGCGCCGGAGAGTTGAGCCTTATCCAGCAGATGTTTGTCGCTATCGGAGCAGTTGTCATAAATAATGCTTCCATAGTCAAAAATCGGTAATATGTTTTTTTTTGTAGATAGTAAGGAGAGAGTGGCGAGGTAATGAATTTGAGAATGAGCGAAGACGATTTATTTTGGTCATTACTTTGTGATGAAGGTGGAGAATGTGAGTATGCCAAAAGAGAGTGTGATGAAAGATTAAACCCAAATGTTTATGTGTATCGGTTTCTGAAAGGTGAATATTATTGAAAAATAAAGGGGATGGATATTCCTCTGGTTAGATATTGTCATAACAGCAGTTTTAGAAGGATTGAAGTTAATATTCCAAACTTTTGACCAGTTGTATAATGTGGAA